>ENA-OFCF01000227-OFCF01000227.1-metagenomes-genome-assembly--contig:-NODE-227-length-27595-cov-5.819172_pt1 | contig 27595 bp, 20 predicted proteins | sample MGYA00153387_OFCF01 | MGnify analysis MGYA00153387
CAGTCATGCACAGGGTTTTGATGGTGGGGGTAATTTTACCGTTTTTGGCGGAAAGCTCGTAATTTTGCCATTTGCACTTTCCTGAAGAGCTAGCGCAGATTGGGCAGGAGTTGCCTAAACCTCTATAGGTGTTGAATTTGGAATGGTTGACTAGATTGGCAAAATATCTCACTTTCGACTCCTGGGGTGGGAGTCACTAGTCGAAAGGCTGGGCTGTTCTTTGGTTCTTTATCCTTCTCCTTCAATCCAAACTGAGCGGGGGTGTCATTATTCCCATTGGTTGGGGTATAATGACGGTACTTGGCGGGTGGACAACAAGTATTAGTTACTCTGTTTGGATTTTGAAGGTGGAAGGATAAAGAAATTTAGATTTTCAACCAGGACAATTCTCCAATGACTTTTAAATCCGGTGGATTGACCCCAACAAACCCTCTGTTGCATTTATGTGACGGAGGGTTTGTTGGTGTTACAGGTCGATCCGCACGGGAATACTACTAGAATATTATTATGCCCGAATGCGTCGCTTCGATCGGGGCTTTTTCGTGAATTATCAAATATTTCTTGCTTTTAATTTAATGATGAGTTCGTGAATCGTACCGAAGGTAATCGATTATACCTGCTTCCTTTCCGTAGTATTTTTGAGCGAAAAGCTACAAAATTGAGGATCTGGCACTTAAAAATCCCCAATCGTATCAAAATGCAGAAGCGAGAACAACTTTTTCTCGCTTCATTTCTAGAGATAGTGGCGTAATTGAGACAGAAAAGATGTCTCAATTACGCCAGATCGCACTGATGTTCTGCGGAATCTACTGCTAAGATCGGAGTTGATGAATAAGTGTGGTAATTATGAGTAACGTTAATGGGCAGAGAGTTTTTTACGTTGATTTCGGTTGCGATATTTTCCCCCCTGATGAGTGGCTTTTTAATCAAGACGGGAAAATAGTCGCATCAGAAAAGGACAAATTTTTATCAGAATGGTCTGAATATGAGAGCAAGGAAGAAACATTAAAAAGACTCGAAGAATATGAAAAAAGAGCTAAAATAGAAATAGCTGAAACCATCCATAATGAAGCTATAATCAAAGCTGAATGGCGACCAGAGACAGAAGAAGAACGCAATGCCAAATGGATTGAAAGTCGAAAGAGAGAAACTGAAGAATATCTATCTAGAACCGCAGATCTTAAAGAGGCATTGCACAATAGGATGAATAATTGAAAATCGAGCTACTCTTTCACCTCAGTTAAATTCGATGGTAAAAAACAGAGCTGATATTGCTCTGTTTTTTTGAGTTACATCGCTAGAGCATAATTATCCTCTACTGCCAGTGCATTGATTACATCGTCATCTTTCGCATATTCCTGTTCCTCCTGTTCCATCTCCTGTTTTGGGGCTGCTACAAACACCTCTATTTCTACTGCTGGAGCTTGGTTACTTGCTTCGTATATTCCCGCAGAGTTGAGGTGTAGGTTGTATCCAGCTTCAACGAGGTAGTCTTTGACCATTCGATCGATCCCAGTATCTGCGCCAACAAGGATCGTTGCTTTTGCTTCCACCACAGCGTTAATCAGTGGTATGTACTCAGTCCTAAAGTGCCGTGCCAATAGCTCGTTGCTCGTTTCCTTTCCTGTTCTGTTGCCCGTAATCATCACAACATCCGTGGATTTATAACTGATAGCATTGGCATTAGCCGCCCAATTGTCGCGATATAAGGTGGTGCGGCTCTTCGCTTCTAGCGGAATACCGATGTATTTATTTGCAGAATATCCCATGACAATATCTACTTGAGAACGGGAGGGTAGTTTAGTCCAATCTTTATTGGTGCCATAGGATGCGAGAATCGGGTTGTCTCGCTTGATTCCATCTTTGACCAAGACGTGATTGATTGCCCTATCGTTGAGATAGGTTTGCAGTGTTGCAGCTTCAACTATTGCAAAGTAGAGAGTTTTACCATCTGCGGTGGGGAGTTCGGCTCCGATCGGTAGACCCAAGTGATACATCGCTGTGTCCCGCTGTCGATCGTTCACAAACTCAAATACGATCGAATTATCGATCGCCATTGCTTTACCTTTAAATCGAGTATGTACTTCACCAGTGATGGATTTAAGTGCAAAAGGGACAGGTTTTGATTTGTCTAGATCTAATAATGGAGCGTCTTTGGATTGCGGATATTGAGCGATCCACTTTTTAAGAGTATTCAACTTGACTGGTGCCCACTCATTGGTAATGGGGATGTCAGCAAGTTTTGCCTCATAGTCAGCTTGGGAGACAGGTTTACCTAGTTGTCTGGAAATCATGCCTTTGACTTTGGGATCTAACTTTTCAGGATTAACTCTCAAAACCGTATAGGCACGACGAGACTCTTCATAAGTGGCTGGTATACCCCGAGCTAGTTTCGTATATTTGATGTTGACCTTCGGATTGTTGAAATACCCTTCGATTACATCGATCTTATTGTTAGGAACAACCAACTGCAATCGCTCCTCTTCCCTCAACCCTGACTCATCAATAACAGGCACCATCACCCGCACAGAAAAGGATTGTGGGTAGCAGTTAGCATCCGCAACACGTCTCAGATTTTGGATGGCGGCTTTAATGACCACAGCCTTTCTCTCTCCCCACTTTTCCTCTGCCTTACTAGTTTTGAGTTGCTTATCCTCACCCTGATAGCTTTGAGCTGGTGCAACCTCGGCCCAAACATTATTGTTGTACAGGGTATCCTCATCAATCCTGACGCTGTAGCCCAAATACTTAGGCGTGACAGTCTGCACCCTCATCTCGATTGTATTCTGCCCCTCAAGCTCCTGAAAACGATTGCCCCAGTAAGCTAATTCTGCTTTTTGAGTAATCTCGCCGATTTTCGTATCGCCACCATAAACCTCAAATACTTCGTCTGGCTGGGCACCTCGCACGATCGAGACGTTAGCCCCCTCAAACCGCTCCTTCCGAACAGGTTCAACGACATTCTCGCGATTTTTCTTTTCAAAGCTAGTACTGGGATTAATGCCAGAGAGGTAGTAGGTTCGATCGTCGATAACCGCTGTGGCAGAAAACTTATTGTCAAAAATCTTGAGTTGTTCGAGGACTAAATCTGTCGATTCCCGATCTTCCAATTCAGCCGCGACTGCTGGTGCGAGATCGCTAACTTTGATGTCAATATCCTCAAATTTAAGCCTATAGCTGGGTGTCTGTTGGCGGATAATTTGGATATTTTCTAAGGGTTCCGACCGTTCGATTACCGATCTACCCGAACTGGTAAGTTTGCCAACAGCAACCGTTCGCTGATTCCCTTCCGCGTTTGGAGACACAAACGTGACCGTATTGTAACTTGGCTCGATCGAGCCGCTAAAAGTACTCTTATCCAGTAGTTGATTGCCATAACTTACTAAGTCACCGACCTCGATCCACTGTTGTTTACCCTCGATCGAAGCTTTGGCTTCCAGCTTTTTAACATTTTCCCCTTGAGTCACCATGTAATTGGTGACACCATTCAGATAACTGGCGTACTCTGTTTTGACCACGACATTAGTTACCCCAGTCTCCAACACGTATTCATTCAAGACATCTGGCAGACAACTAAGCACAAAATCTTGAGATATAGATTTTTCGCCCACGAGTTGAGCCGCTGCTGCAAACACTTCCCGCTTATCCCAGCCCCGCTGCTCGATGACGTTGCGAAATTCAGCCAGAACTTCGCGTGATTCAGCTTTGAGTTCGTCAATCCGATCGTGGAGGATGTCAAACTCAAACTCAGTGACTTGTTGCTTGCCTTCGATCTGTGCCGATGTTGCCGTAGTAGACCCCAAGACATATCGAGGGTGAACGTCTGGCATTGTCCGATCTGTTGGACTAAACACGACCAGTCCATCGCTGACATCGATGGTGCCTTTCCCTTCTAACTCTCTGAAAATGTTGATGTCACTGACATTACATTTGCTAACAACGACTTTATCGCCATTTGGAGTGTAGATGTTGAGGACGATTGGCTTACCATGCTCGAATGACTTTAAAGTCTGAGTTTCCAGCGCGATAATACTCTTAATATCTTGATAATCACCTCTAAAACTGGCGACCATACTTTTAATTTCTGGAGCCACAGGCACATACCTTAGTTGCTCGAACAGCGCGTTAATTGTCAGTTTGGTTGGAACTGGCAAACGATCCTGGTGATTCTCTTGGATGATAATTTGTTTGAGGAGCGGGACACTGCAATCAAGATCCGGCAACTTATCAGTGACCGCATAAACTATACCCTCGTTAGGTTTAACCCCTGATTTGACGAAATCTACCGACCGTTGATTCTCCTTATCTACAACCTCGATACACTTGCGTAACACTACAGTCTGATACTGGCGTAAATACTCGTCGATCTGAGCGGGATCGTAAGGATGGTTGGGGGTGATTTCGATGTTGGTGGTGATAATTCGGTCGTCTTCATTCGTTTCAGGATTAAAGCCTTTGCGTAAGGATTCGATCGGTTGCGACAAGTCAATAATCTTACTCAATCTGTTATGAATGCTGGCATAGTTATCCAGATATTCAACTAGTAATGCTATATCTGCTTTTCCCTCACGGATTTGCGCCAGCTTCATGAATTTCATTTGCTCCATATCCTTAATCAGATCTGAAGGTAGAACTATCCCTTTTTTGGCATTAATGGGGATTGCTGTTAGAGATTTAAGCTTGTAAGCACCTGCTAAGAGGGCGATACCATCTTTGATTTGGTGCAGATAATTGGCTTGAGCGCGAGGATTATCTAATTGGGTTTTGAGAAAATCGACACTATAAAATGGTGCGAACTTTTCAAAAGTTGCTTGTAGTTCGGCTGGGAGCTTAATGTCCACTGTTACATCTGGCTCGACTAGCGACTCCGCACTGTCTCGGTACTTCTGGAAAGCTTCAAAGGCTAACTGTAATGTCTCGGTTTTAAGTTGTTCGGCAGCTAATTTATCCTTCCCTGATAAATCCCCGTCTGTACTGGTAATAATAAAGTCGAGGCTAGAATAAAGCTTGTTTATTTTGCCCAGATTGCTGTTGATAATCCCCACATAATCTTTCAACCGTTCGACTACCATCTTTGGTAAATCTTCACTCTGAATTAGTTGCTTCTTGTCCTTCGAGACAAAGTGCATCAACTTTTCTGGGATCAAATTATCGACGACTTCTGCATAAAAGTTCGGATAAGTCTTCTGGGCAAATAACGCGATTTCATCTCCATCGAAATCCGCCTTCATTGCCTCCAAATTCGTCCGCCAAGATGCTTGTGCAGCTTCGACCGAGCCAAACTCTTCGACAATCTGTTGATAGGTTTCTGGGTCATCCTGCTCGATTTGGGCCAGTGTTTGACGACCGACATAGATTGCATCGGGAATGACTCCCTCCAGTTTGGGATTGAGGAAGAAGGAAATATCGTTATTTACCGTTACCGCCTGTACTTGTCCGCGATTGAGCACGGGAAACCGCAGGGCGACGTGCTTATCGCCAGTATTTAATCCCGCTCCAGCGATTTGGTTATGCTTGAGTTCGCCACAAACGACAATCGGGCGAAATTCACCACGGAGCGATGGGATTGCACCCTCCTTGATGTTTTTAATTTGGCTATCGACATACTCTTGGAGGTTAGCGCGGACGCTAGGGAGTTCGAGCAGCCCCCAGTTCTTCGATTCGAGAATCGTGTCGATAAAGGCGATATTTCCTGGTAGTTCCACTTCTGGTTTACCTTTTCTGATGTCTTCCTGTTGGGAGATTTTGAAAGTACGCACATAGTCTTCAGCTAGACTGATGAGATCCATCTGCTTCTGCTGCAAGTCTTGAATTGCCGTCTGAACGGGAATAGCTAGATCCTTGGCTAATCCAACAGCGTACAAGTCCTGGACAGAACCGAGTTTGGCAGTGGTTTGGCGAAAATTTGTGGTTTTGGTGATAAATAGATCTGTAGGATCGACTTCATGGATGCCGATTTCAGGGGGGAGTTTCCCACCGCCTAAACCTTTGAGCATAGAGGTAGTGAGAACGAGATCCACATCTACATCGACACCGTAAGTGGCAAAGTATTGCTGGAGGTTGAGGGGAGTGACTGTACCTTTAATATAGTAAGCACCAATCTTGGGATCGAGGCTGTAACCCCTTACTTGGGATAAGCCAACATCCTCAATTAATTTCATCTGTTCGCCTACGGATCGATCGATTATACTCGCACCATCGGCGGCAATATTGCGGATTGCTACTGTTGGGATACCACAATTATTCGCCCCAGTTTCGTGGTCAACTACCAATACTTTGAGGGGACGATTTAATAACTGCGCTTGTCCCTTCGTGAATAAACCCCTAGCATAGCCTGGAATCTGAGTCTCCAGCGGCATCAGGGTCTTAATTGCTGCTTTGACTTCAGGTGAACCAAAGTAAAGCTGTGCCGAACTGGTGGCAAGTAGTACCATGCCTTCTGGAGCGTGGTTGGTAAGATCGTCAACATTGATATATTTGGAATAGGGAGCAACGTAGAAAGTTGGCTGTTCCCCTGCTTGGATTAAACCTTGCCGTCGCATTAATTGTTCTAGTGCGGTATCTTCCCTAATCTCCGATTTAATTGCGCCAGACGCTAGACCAATTTGTGGTCGTCTGTTGATGAGGTCGTAGTTAATTAATTTAATAGACATCTTTTTAAGCTAGGGTGCAGCTAGATTGAATAGTGAAGTAAAGGGGAAGGGTTAAAGGGGAAAGAGGAAGGGGAAAAGGTTAAAGGTTTAGTTTGGGATGTCTTCATCTTCATCTTCATCTTCTACCTGTCTAGAGATAATTTTTGGTGGTGGAGATGGTTTAATGTATTGAGTTCCGGTACCGATAAAATTCTGATGGCTTTGAGTTAGAAATCGCTGAATTCTTACTCTAGTTAATAATGGGATCTGGCTATTTTCAGGATGAGCGAGATAATTTAATGTCTCTCTACTTTCCTCAACAAATTCAATTTCTGCGGGATTAGTAATTATGCCTGGGAGATCGCAAACTTTAAAGGTATCTGTCTCTTCCAGATCTCCCCACATCCCTGCGTGTTGATTCCTGACCCAGTGGAGATCCCAGTCGTAAGGATATAATTTTTCAAAGTGTTTGGCACTGTGCCGATGTCCATTACTGACAAACCAAAATTTATGTCTGATATCATCATCCTCAACATTTGAATCTCGCACCCAATCTAAAAATGCGGATTGCGTATGGCTGGCTAACTTAATCACTAGTACTTTATGGGTATGGACGAGCTTGAAGATTTCATCGGCTGCTAAACAATTACCGCTGAAATACTGACTGGGAGTATGAGATTGTAAAAGAGCGGGATTATAAACTTCACTTAGAAAAGAATCGGGGCTGGTATCGACAACGATTGGCGCAACGTGGGGATTGGCGAAAAATAGACTTTCTGTTAATGCTCTGACTGCCCAAGATTTCCCGACTTGGGGTAAATTACCGCCCACCCAATGAATCTCTGCCATTAGTCCTGCCTCGCATAGGTAAGATCGATCTGTGTATCATTTTTAATCCCTAGTTTCTCCACCGTCCCCGCCTTGACCTCAATCGCAGCATCATATTTTTGGCGAAGCGAGTAGTTGATACATTTATCCGTACATGGTTCAACATTGGCGTATAGCCCTACTACTCGGTCTTTGTTGATAAAAATTAGGTCTGTGGCAAATTCCATCTCTTTACCACTGAAAGTTAAAGGTTGTAAGGTCGTAGTTTGGTACAGCATCCCTCGGTCTGATTCGATGTCCTTGCGGTGAGTTAGTCCGACGGCATGACTGAGAGAATTCTTAGACACTTCTAACTTGATAGCTTTATCCCCGATGCTTGCCTGACCAGTAATTGGTAAGATTATAGGAGTAGTTTTAGTTACTTTAAATAAGCTACTGACATCGACTCCGTAAAGAAAAACTGGCGCGAACGCCATCACTAGAAACGGGAGTTGAGCTTTGGTTAGGAATATTTTCTTGTTGTTGAAATCAAACATAAATATTAAAAGGGGAAGGGGTAAAGGGTAAAGGGGGAAAGGGTAAAGGGTAAAGGGTAAAGGGTAAAGGGTAAAGGGGAAGGGGTAAATAACTAGCCAGCCAGCCACTTGTAATGAAATCGGTTTTTTGGTGGAAACTCTTCTAGATGAGAATGGTGGTAAATCGAGATTCATTTGCGAGGTAAAAGGTAAAAAAACGAAATTATTAACCTTTCCCCTTTACCCTTTCCCCCTTTCCCCCTTTCCCCCACTTCCCTCCGTTATTTGTGGTGGTAGCTATAAATATCCAATTCCGGTAAATCCAAAGCCGTTGGCTTATTAGAACTGGCTGCTTCCGTAAATGCCTTAGCCCGATTTTCAATGGCGAGGACACCTTCGGGATTCCGACTGTAGAGACTCTTGACCCGATTTCTTGCCGTGAGCAGTGAATCGAGATCGATTTGAATGTTTTGACCTTGACCCTTGTAGAACTGCATCTTGGCGGCAACAATCGCTATCTGAGCCAGTTCTGCACCCGTATATTTACTAGTCGCTTCAATAATCGTCAACCATTCTTCGATATTTAATGCCCCATGTTCCGACTGCGCGTAACGCTTATCGAATCTGGTGCAGTGTAGTTGCAAGATTTGTTTACGCTCGTCAGAGCTGGGGAAATCGACATAGAATACTCGGTCGAATCGTCCCGCACGGGTGAGTTCGGGCGGGAGATTTTCCAGACGGTTGAGTGTCGCCAGCACAAATGTAGCGGAAGATTTCTCATTGAGCCAACTCAGTAAGATACCGAGTAATTCCTTGCCGTGTTCGTCCGCGAAGAACTTATCGAACTCATCTAGATATGGCAGATTCGGCGCACAAGCATCGATGCGAGAGAGCAGTTGCTTGAATTTAGCAACACCGCCAGACTTGACCACATCAATCCCGATATTCACCAGGGGAAATCCTAACTTTTGAGCGCAGATCTTAGCGAAATAGGTTTTACCCGCTCCAGGTACACCCACCAGAATCCAGCCTCTAGGTAGCGGTAGACCACACTCACGAGCTGCTGGTGTGAAATCCATCTTCACTTCTTCTAAAGCCTCTTTGACTAGATCCATGCCCCCAATATCTTGGGTAGCAGTATCGCCAATGAATTCTAGTCCGAAGGATTTGAAGAGGGTGTATTTGTAGTTGAGGAGGCGATTTTCCAGCAGGTCGATGTTGGATATGGCATCGCGATTGGCTCTAATCCCCACAGCGATTTCCTCTGCTGTTAAGCCCGCAACGATGTTTGACAGTCGGGGCGACACATTCAAATCGATCCCATGCTCTAGTAATAGAGTGGTTAACTCGAAAGTGGTGGGTAAAGGAAACTTATATTCCCAAATAATCTGAGCTAGAGCAGCAGGAATATGCCCCCGTCCCGATTCCATAAATACCACCAGACAATCCCGCTGCTGTTGATTGAGTCGGGCGAATAGTTGAGAAATGGCTTGATAGCAGCCTTCGCGTTCTAGGGGTGATACTGCATCGATAACTGCAAATAGATTCTCAAATACATATAAGCCGCTGGTAGCCGCTTGGAGAGAACCGATTAAATCGATCGCAGCAGCAATAGGTTTGGGCTGAAATGATGAACCCATCACTGATAATGCTTGGAAGTCAGGCTGTAATAACGACCACAAGTAGACATTTTTCCCCAGGTCGTCTCCGACTAATTGAATCTTGTCTAAGGTATGTTGACGATCGATTACGGTAATATCGACCTTAATTAATGGATAGCTCGTAATTAAGTTTTTCAACATTATTGTGCCAAGCCTGATTCATACTCTTCGTAGTCTGGCTCTTCGTGATTGGCATAACCATCCAACTGACCCGATGGCGGAGTAGCAAATTCTAACTCTGCTGCCTCTGTTATTGCTGTTTTTTCTAATGCCGCTCCATTAGTTAATGCTGCTGCTTCTGGCGAGAGTTCGCTCTTATTTAAGGCTTGATATTGTCCTTCGAGACTCATTTCGGCAATAGCAATCGTTCGATCTACATCTGCCAATTTATCTGCCAGTAGCGAAACTTTAATTACATCACCAGTGGCTGATGGATCTCGTTCGAGTAATTTAGCGTTGGCGTTCTCGGCTGTATGAATCGAATTCTGAAGTCTCTGCGCTTGTGTTTGCAATTCCGATAATTTATCGGCGTGAGCAGATAATTTCTCTACTCGCTGTAATTTTTCATCAGTTGTGGCATTTTGCAATTCATTTTTCTCTAATATCTCTAGAGATTTTTGCAGCTCTGCTGCTGCTAGGTTAAGTTCGGATAATGCTAATGGGACATCTCGCTGGGCGACCGCCTGCCGATCTGTCACTTCTAAGCTAAGATCTATTTGTTTAGCTGTTTTTCTCACAAAAGTCATCAATTTTTCTTGAGAGCCAGCTATTTTCTTAATCGGCTTGACCGATACTTTGCCATCTCGATCGAGATCGAAATTAGCAAGCTGCTGCTGCGATTTAGCATCTGTAACCGTGTAATTAGCTAATCCAGATTCATCAACAGTTTTAGTAAAAATATAGTCTGAGCCAACTTGTCGCCCCTGTTTGAGCGAACCAGATACCTGCTCTAATCGATCGATAAAGATGGCAATTTGTTGATGTTCGGTGTCTGCTAATTTCTCACTCCGAGATAATTTGTCTAGATCCTGGGTTGATAGTTGGTCTACTTTGGCACTCTCTAGCGCGAGATCGCTGTGCTTACCGATAATTGCATTTTTAGTATTTCTAACAGCTAATACTGCCCCAATAATCAGCCCAGCTAACAGACCTGTAAATAGTAAACCAGTTTTGTAGCCGATTTTATGCCAGTAATCATCGACTTTTTCGATGTCTCGATGCTTATCATCTTTATTTGTTTCAAGCATTTTTATAGGGAAGGAGTGTGAGGTGTATGGTGTATGGTGTGGGGGAAGAGGGGTGTGAATGTGTATTTATTACTTCGTTACTTCCTTACATAGTTCGGCTAGATCGTCTACAGAAATAACTGGCATCCTGTCTCGATTTAATCGAACTGTAGGCGCGTCATTACTCATCATTTCTGTCAATCGATCTGTCAAGTGAGAGAAAATAGTGACTCCATCTCGTTCGACAATTGCCAGCCGCTCATTGAAATACATCAAATGATATTGATACTCACTGGTTTCGACAATATGGGCATAACTCCGTCCATTATCAGTCCGCCACATTAATTCACGTTCGTTCCAACATTCAATTACTGCGGGATAAAGATCGAATTTAGGTAGCTGTGAAGATAAGTCTATTGCTGACTGAATTTGGTGGTGCGTTTTCATACTAAATCTAGAAACTGAATGGTTGAGAGATAATGAGATTGACCTCCGTACCCGTGGGTAGGAAATAGATTTTAGAGGCACTATTAATCTGAGTAGTTGCCTGTTTATTTCGCTCCATCCACTGAGATACAAGTGGGCTAAAACCACCGTCTAATACCGAACCTAAGATATTTTGTTGGGGATTGCTAGTTTGTAAAAATCCGCCACTGGTAGCGATAGTTTGCGTTTGCGGTTGAGTGAGGTTTTTGCCAATCGCTGATAAAGCTCCACCTGCAAAACCCATCAGATCGCGGTTGAAAACCTCGCCTTGACCGAATGATTTAACTTGGGCAACTAACGGCTGTTTGCTGGAATTTTGGAGGATAATCGCTTGCTTGGGTAAGTCTACAAGTTGCCCGTCAATTGATGCTTTAGCACTGGAGACTTGGAGCATTCCATTATCGAGTGCGGCAACTTCACACATAATTTGGGTGCCAGCAGGTAGTAATGTTTTGCCTTGAGTATCGAGAACGGGTGTTGATAATGCGATAAAAATTGGCTGTGAGGGTGCGGTAGTGACCGCTTGATAGGGAATGACCAGTTTGGACTTAATTTGTTGGCCCACAGCCGCAGCACCAGTGCTAGGTGACGAGCTAGCGATTCTCGTAGGTCGCTCGTTCGGCGCAGTTGTTGTCGTGACAGCGGCAGCAGCTTGATTTCCAGTACCTGTTTTGCCCCACACCCCAACGGCATTGCTATTTGCCACTTCCCAGGTCACAGGAGTCGCTTTGGGCGTAGAGTTTAGCGATCTGGGAACCGATGGGACAATCGGTTGCGGACGAATGAGTGTAGCGATTCTGGTTGGCTTTGGTGCGACTTCAATAACTCTACGAACTGGCTCAGTCGTGCGAACTGGAGTTGGTTTAACTGCCACAGGTGCGGTCGTCGGGGTCGGCGCAGGTGTAGAGATATTGACTGGTGGCGGAGCTTGGTAGACCGGATCTGGTTGAGGCGTGGTGCTTTTGACGATCTGGGGATTACTCTCACTAGTAGGTGGAGTACTATTGGCATTCAAACTAGCCGCTGGTGGATTGCCAGTGGCTGGAGCGGCGGCAACTTTGTCCGCAGCAGTTTTATCGGCGGACGCTTTTTGTTGGGCGACTGCTGCATCGATAATTTGTCGTTGTTGCGATTCCATCGCCAATTTAGAGTTGACGACTCCGAACCGAGGATCTGGTTTAAAGTCCTCAGTTGGTTTTGTCGATGGGCTAGGAGTGGGCGTTGGTGCGGCGGCGACTTCCTGTTTGGCATCTTTGAAAACGATCGATCCCAGTGCCAGACAAGCGATTAATAGTGCTCCGCCGATGGTTATCAGTTTAAAAAATGACTGCTTGTAAATCGGTAGTTTAGTTTTCGACTCGGCAATATTTTCCACTTGAACTGTCTCTGTCGTTGCCAGCGAAGATTCTGCGGGATCGGCAGGTTTCAATCCAGCTAGACTGGCCATATCCAACGGGTTGAAGGGTGCTGTTGTTGGTGCCGATGGTGGCGGCAGTGCTGAAGCTGGCTGTTTAATCGCGGACAAGATTTCCCCTTGCGCGAATCCTTCGCTGTGGTCGTCGTTGGGATTTGAATTGGTAGCGGTCATAGGTGGTGGGGAGTGGAGGAGTAACGGGGTAGGGGAGTGGGGGAGTGGGGGAGTAATAAATACACCCCAACTTCCCAACACCCCTATTTAGTCAAGTCTTCTTTGCTAAAATCTTCCATGCCATAGATTTCCAGTCCTGCGGATCTGGCGATGGCCGTCACCGCTTGGAGATCTGTTTTGCTATCGAGCCGACTGACATCGGGCATGATGGGTGGGATCACAGCTCGAAGGTAGACATCTTTATTAAATGGCACCAATGTTTCAGGCACGTTTGCCGCAGTTTTCACGGCGAGGTTGGCGACAATTTTTACTTTCCAGAGTTTTTCATCTGGTTTATTGCTTTTGATTTCAATCGGATCTTGAATCGATACGGGAATGAACGCGACTTCTGACGATCCTTGCAGCACTTTGAGTGCCGTGGTTAGAGGGGCCAGATTTTTGCCGAGAAAGTCTTTACGAAAATCGTCGGAAATTGCAAACGAAGCCGCCCAGACGGGGGATGGCAGCTTCAAACTCGCCGTACCGTCAGTTTCGATCGCCACCCCCGGATCGGCTGTAGGTGCGCGCATTTCATCTTGATTGGTGGGCATTAAATAAACGCGCCAAGTAAAGAGATTGGTAAGAGTCTTGACTGTAAAGTCTTGCAGGAGTTTAGTCGAGCGCACTTTGCCCTCTAGTGCCTTAATTTCGATCGTTTTACCATTGATGGTTTGAACGAGCGTGGGCATTGGCTTACTTGCGATTGTATTAGCCGTACTTAACGCAAAGGCTGAGACGAGTAGCCCCAGCGTCGATATCCCTAATGTCACTAAAGAACAAAGTGCGACGAGATTTTTTTCTTGCTCTTGAGCCGATCCGGATTTGCCGGATCTTTTTTTAAGATCTAGGATCGATAAGTGATTGGAATCCGCCATTATAAGTTGTGAAATATAGCACATCGCAACTTATTTCTAACAGTTGAGTTAATAGATGAGATGAGCTATATAGCTTGATTGTAAGATCGGCTATATAGCCGATCCGATTACTTGTAAGTATTAGTTATAACGAGTTAACCGATATCGAGCGTCCTGGTAGTAAGACCTTTTCCAATGACTATTCCTAAAATTTGTCTGACTTCAATTGCGATCGTAGGCTTGTTAGTTGGTAACGATGCTCCAGCATTTAGCTTGCCAGCTTCGGATATCGTTCGATTTCAATCTCCTCAGCAAGAAGTTATTTCGATAAATTTGCATTCGGGATTGGGTACAAATATTAGTTTTAATAATGTCCAAGAAACAGTTGAGACCATGTTTTTGGACAACCAATCATACGTGTCGTTGACGACAGATGGTTGTCTGTCAAAATCGGAAACTCAAGTCTGTCCGACTGGCTCGGCTCCCACCCTCGTCCATCTATCATTAATCGATGATATCGAGCTACCCGGAGTAATCCGCGTCAATAAACGTGCCGCACATAAATCTTTGCTGACAGTTGTTACTAGTGATGCTCGCAAACAGCGGAAAACATACGTTTTTACTATCAAAATGTTTGGTAAAAATGATAGTCAGCGGCATGTTGCCTTGATTGAAATGGTGCGTACCGTGCCTAAACCAGAAGTTCGCGTCGCTGCCTCAACTACTGTTAACAAAAATCGGCAAGCTCCGCTGCGGATTGCTGCGCCATATGTACCCCTTGCTTCAGCAACAGATACACCATTTATCCCTGTCAATCTCCGCGTTACAAATCGTCAAAATATCGATTATTTAGCGACCGGATTTAGATTAGCCATCAGCCGAGGCGATTTTAAAACTAACTTTACTCAGTATACGAACGTTAATAAATTTATTTTGGCTTTAAATAGTGGTGCTGCTAAGTTAGAAACGGCTCCTGCCTACGGGTTAAATCTGAATTTAGTAGCAAATTTAGTTAATTTAGGAACCCCCGTCCAGTGAGAACCGCCAAATTTAATTCGATCGCTAAATTTACCTATTTTTCCATCACTGCACTTGCGGTAATTTTTTATATCGCGGGAGCGGCAAAAGCCGAAGCCCCATCTAACAATAATCCGATCCGATCTACCTTTTCACAGCTCACTGTTAACTCGATGGCCCCATCGCCAACGGGGATGAGTGCGGCGATTCCACCGCAAGCCCAAGCGATGTTTGGGGGCTTAACTAGAGTTACTTGTCAAGCTGGGCAAGCACCCTCGACCTGTCTGCCGCTGGGATTTCTCAATACTGCTTTTGGCATCGGGAAGTTCACCCCACAAACAGCCGCCGCCGCTGCCAGAAAACCAACTTTAACTGGAACGGAAACTCTGGCGACTGCGACCCCGTGGCTGGGCAAAATTGCTGTTAAAGATGCTCTAGCGGGCAATCCGAATTTAGCTGCGGTATTACCGCAATCTGCCTTTGTTGCTGGTGGTCGAGGCGGCGGCAAGATCGTCAATCCCAATCTCCAAAATACTCCATTTGGGAGCGTCGTCAATCTCAAGTCGATTCAGCTCAATCGGGTGCCGAGTCTGGCGAATACGCCGTTAAATAATTTTGCGGGCATTCAAAAACTCACTGCTTCCCAGATTCCGAATATTGGCAACATTTCCTTTGCTAATATGCCGAAAATCACCATCCCTGCTGGCGCAGCGGTGCTGAAGATGGATGTAGTCCGCACGCGAGAACGGAATATTCAGCACATGGTGATGAGTGGTTCGGAGCAACAGCCGAATGCACCATGCCAGAGTAATTGTGATTATATCGAAACACATCCGCTCGTCGGAATGCCTTATCTCAAAGGTGCGCGCATAATTTCTGGTGACAGTCTTCAAGTGCGTGGTGGTAAAGGATTCCTAGCATGGGTAAATGGCGGTCAGGAACCCACTGGAATTAGTTTTTCGGGGATGAAGTTCGTCGTTCGCAATGTTAATGCCAAGCAAGGAACGGCAACAGTCAATCTTAATTTCCGTAGCTGTTTTTATGCTTTTGGCGAACATTGTACGCCCTATTTTATTGGGTTCCCCTTGTGGCAATTGAGTGAAAGACGCAATACCTTACCGCTGATTACTACCGATGCAAGTGTGGCGCGGGTAATTAGGCTGAGGCAGAAGTAGGGGAGTGGGGGAGTAACGGAGTAAGAAACACCCCAACACCCTCCCACACCCCCACACCCCCACACCCCCACACTCCCACTCTCAACTCCCCTTAGTAGATTGAAAAATGCCCGAACCCCGTCATCAAACTCAACAAGTTCAACATCAACCACCTGTTGCTAAAAAATCTAATCTACCATTCGATCCTACTCTAGGAATGTTGGTCGGATCTGTGGGAATTTTAATTCTGTTGTCGATGTTTGGTAAGCAGACTAGGCATCAGCAAGGTAAATCATACTGGGGTGGATCTGCCCAGCTTAAATCTGCCCGTAAGATTGCCTTGGCTCAAATTCCCGCCTATTCGGGTCAAAAGACTTATACCAAGCCTAATGCTTGTTCCCTGTATATTGGCACCCCCGCAAAGATCTACGAAGCCCACCAGCAGGATTTCTATGACAGGCTCAAACCTGAACTCGACCGGATCGAACGAGAATTTGGGAAAGCTCAGAGGGAAAAACTAGAAACTAAGTATCGTCCCCGTAGGGCTAAATTTGGCGATGAAACTTTATTTCTCCCTAATGCTCAACAGAGTTTTGCTGTTTTGGGCGCGGCGGGTGCTGGTAAATCGATGAGCGTTCTCAACCCCTTGATTCGTTCGGCTCTGGATCAAGGAATTACCGCAACTGTCTTTGACTTCAAGTACCCCGAACAAACCAAGGAAATCATCGGCTACGCTGCCCAGCGAGGATATCGAGTCCAAATTATCGCCCCCTCTTATCCTGAATCGGGAATCTTCAATATCTTTGATTTTATTCGTGATTCAGGAGATTCAATTGGTGCGGGACAAATTTCCGAAGTCCTGACCGAAAATACCTCTAAAAACGCGGGTGAAGGTGGTAACGAATTCTTCGAGAGTGGTGGAGCCAGCGTTCTCCAAGGAGGAATGTTGACTGCTAAATGGCTGGAAGAAGATTCTGAAGCCATTGCGATTGCCAGAAGACTCTGGGATGTCGAAGTCGGCGATCCTAATCCCTCAGTTGCCGATATTATGACTTGTGCGGCGATTCTTAATCTTCCCAAATTTAGCGAACGGATGCGATTTGCCTCTAAACGGATTAACCCGTGGATTACCCAAGCTCTGGCTCAATTCCTCAGTGCTGGTAGTGGTGGTGGAGATGCTGCACCTAACAAAGGTGCTAATGTCACCGAGGCCGGGATTCTTGCCAACGCACAGAAGACTGTCAATCAATTGGTCAAACGCGATTTTATCCCTGCTATTTGTGGCAAATCTAACATTGAAATCGATCTCAATGGGGAAAATGTTAAAACGCTGACCATCGTTGGGATGAACCAGGATTATCGCCATTTAGTTTCCCCACTTCTGGCGACGATCCTCGATTTATTAATTTCTCGGAATATCGCTCACTCTAGACATCGAACTGTACCCTTCTTTGTTAGTCTAGACGAGCTGCCGAGTATGAAATTAAGAAAGATCGCTAACTGGTTAGCTGAGGGTCGTTCGGCGGGGTTCTGTGGTGCAATTGGACTTCAAAATCCATCCCAACTCAGAGAAGCTTATGGAGCCGACCGAACGCAAACAATTATTTCCAACTGCGCCACTAAATTCTTCCTCAATCCCCAGGATGCAGAATCAGCTAAATTCTATAGTGATTATCTGGGTGAAAAAGAAATCCGTTACTATACTCAGACAATTACTACTCAAAAAGGTGGTAGTAGTAAAGCTAGAACCGAACATGCTACTAAAGTGCCATTGATGGAAGCAGCAGAATTCTCAAAAATGGGTGCTGGACGAGCGGTGATGATTTCACCTGGATATATTAATACAGCTAAGAAAGAAACTTACCTGCCAATCCTGCATGACATCAAAATTCCCAATCGAGATTTAGTCGAATCTGAGAAATCAAAAGAAGTCTGGAACGCGATGTTGGCAGCTTCCAAGGATAAAAAAATTGATGAAGCCGAGATATCACGGATGTTTAATCTACGCTGTCAATTGGTCGAAGAATTATTTCCCCTGCCACCGACTAACAAACTGAGCGGCATTTTGAGCCAACTTATTAATTGGCTTAAAAAATACGGCTATACCGATGAAGACTTTGCCACGGAAAATCTCCTAATTAATTTAGAAGTTAAAATTAACCTCCCAAATGAGTGGAAAAATCCAAATTCTCCAGATGATGCTCCCAAAATCGATCTGCCCAAAGATCCCAAGGGATTATCGACGCTTGCTACTCTTGTCGGGGCGACTGGCTACAAGATCGTCAGAAAGGAATTAGCGATGGCGAATTGACATGCCCACAGAGGGAAAGAGTAGACTCTGAGCGCGTTCCTTTACTAATCTTTCCCCTGCTTTACTAGATATTTTGACTCTGGTGCAAGATGTGAGAATAGAGAATTTATGCTATTCTAAACATATAAATTTGTGAAAAATTCGCAAATAACCCATTTAAGAGAAGAAGCTGACATGCTTATTGAATTCAGCGTCGGTAACTACAGATCCTTCAAAGAAAGGGTCACATTTAGCATGGTGGCGGCAAATCTGGTGTCTCAAGACAAGAATCTAGACATTAATAATGTTTTTGCAGTGGATGAGGAACTCAGCCTAGTTAAAAGTGCGGCTATTTATGGTGCAAATGCTAGTGGTAAAAGCAATCTGGCTAAAGCTCTCCAGTTTATGCAATGGTTCATGGTTAATTCCTCAAAAGAAACCCAAAGTACTGAAGCAATTGGGGTGGAGAAATTTAAGCTGAGTACTGAAACAGACAACCAGCCATCATTTTTTGAAATTGTTTTTTTATTGGATGGGCAACAACATCGATACGGATTTACAGCTAACCGAGAAAAGGTAGTATCTGAATGGTTATTCTATGTGCCCAAGACAAGAGAAACTCAGCTATTTTCTCGCCAGGATCGTAACTTCGATATTGCTAAAGTATACAAGGCTGATGGAATCGCTGCAAAAACTAGAACCAATGCTCTGTTTCTGTCTGTTTCAGCCCAATTTAATGTTGAAAAATCTGAGTCGATCCTAGATTGGCTTACTTATCAAGTAAATCTAATCTCTGGATTAGATGATGAAAATTTAAGCACTACAGTAAGCTGCTTAATTGACAAACAGCATCACAGCGAAATAATTGAACTAATTCAAAAATTAGATTTAGGAATTGCCGGAATTGAAGTAGAACAAATTCATGCTAGAGATGTATTGAAGGATGTCTCAGATCCACAGCAAAAAAGGCTGTTAAGAATGCTGTCAAAAAACAATATTGCCTTAAATACTATCTCGACCACACACAGAAAGTTCGATAGCCAAGGTCAACAAATATCATTAGAAGAATTTGACATAGATGATGAAGAATCTGATGGCACCAAAAAGATATTCGCATTATCTAGTTTGCTCATAGAGACTTTGAAAAATGCAAAGATCTTAATCATTGATGAATTTGATGCAAGACTGCATCCGCTGATGAGTCGATCGATTGTAGAATTATTCAATTCTAATGACACCAATCCTCATAATGCTCAACTGATATTTATGACTCATGATACAAATCTACTGAGTAATAAAATCTTTCGCCGCGACCAAATCTGGTTTACAGAAAAAGATCGGTATGGAGCTACTTCTTTATATTCATTGGCAGAATATAAAGTTCGGAATGATGCTTCCTTTGAGAGTGATTATATCAAGGGTAAATATGGAGCAATTCCTTATATTCAAGTAGCAGAATCATTCATTGAAACTCATGCCTAAACGCAAGACTGATTCCCGCAGCTACTCACCCAGGAAATTAGATGTTAGAGAAGTTAAGCAGCGATTTCTAATTGTGTGTGAAGGAAAAAAGACAGAACCTTACTACTTCAAGAGTTTCCGCGTACCAAAGGCTGTTATGGCAATTGAAGGTGCTGCGGGAGATCCGACTCGATTGGTTAATAGTGCCTATAAGCTGGCAAATGAAGATGAATACGACCAAGTTTGGTGTGTTTTCGACCGAGATGAAGGTGCGTGGACAGCCCAAAACTTTAACAATGCTTTGCAAAATGCTAAAACGTATGGATTCCACGTCGCATATTCTAACGAATGCTTTGAACTTTGGTACATTCTACATTTCGAGTTTCTCAATACTGGTTTACCCCGCAGTGATTATGAAGATAAACTTAGCGAACTCTTAGGTACAAAATATCGAAAAAACGACTCGACAATTTATCAACAGTTATTAGCAAAGCAACAAATCGCGATTAAATATGCACGGAAGCTGATAGAAAGTTATAATTCGATCGACCCCGAACGAAATAATCCTTCCACGACTGTTCATTTGCTGGTGGAAGCATTAAATAAGTTTCTTTAATACAGCACTGACATCAATATCGAGTTTGAGAATCACTGTGCCAAGATCGGGTAGGGTTACTCGATATTTTTCGGCTGCACCTCCCTCAATCTCCTCGGCATTTTCAAAAGCCGCTGGTGAGATTTTTACCACTGAAAATTCAGTCATACGATCGCTTTCTCAGCCGCTAACTCAAAACATTGATGAGCATAAAGATCGATTTTGGTTGCAACTGTGACTAAAATTCTATTCCCCAAGTATGGATCGTCACTAACATTGACAATCTCGATTCCTGTAATTCCATCCTCTAGTAGAGAGAAGTACGGAGGGAGTAGCCCTAATTCACTATTTGCTGTTTTGACGACTATCCTCTTATTTGAGGTGATAGTACACTGGAGTTTAGAGTGAGTCTCAAGCGAAGATCTGACATTGGAGTCTACTTCCTGTAAGAGACAGTAGAACTTGTACTCACCATGACTATTGGGTTCGACGATCGGACAAATATCATAGTTATCCCCAATAATATTACCCCCAGTCCTGGCGATAAAAGCGATCCGATCGATATTAGGATAAGACAACCCTAAAAACTTACATCTACGTTCCGTATCGGGGCGTAGGCGGGGCATTCTGACGCTAAAGATGTCGGGGATCGTATGGGCGATTTCTTTGCCATTAACGGTCGGTAATGACACCATCTCAGCCATGCCTCGATACTTTTGTGCCAGCCGTTGATATGTGCGAGTATGGCTGGCTTTATAACCGCGATCCGATTTGGTGAGTTTCATCAGCGGTTGCCATTGCCCGTCTTCTGGTACTACCCAGCCCAGATATAAGCCACTGATTTTGGATTCTTCAATTCGATCGACATCGCCTTGTTTGTCTTGAATAATCGTCATGTTTTATCCTCATCCAGCGATTAAATTTAATTTAATTATAAGACACTACTTTTTTTGAAAAGCTGTGGCAAGTGACTTACCAACCCGCTTACCTGCACCTTTAGCACCTATTCCTGCTCCTTTAGCCATCCCACCACCAAACTGTCCTAGTGCCTTCATTCCTGCCCCTGCTGCCCCTCTAACTGGTGCGCTTGCCATTGAGTTCATTGCTCCAGCCAGAGCTAAAGCTGAACCCTGGCAATAAAAGAAAGTAAGCACGGGTGCAAAGATTGCCATCAGTAATTCAATCACAAAAATCCCGATTCCACCATCTTTTGTCTCTGCCCACAATTGCAAGTAAACAACAATTCCTACAACGATCGAAAAACAAAGCTTGGCATTTACCAGCGTCCAGAAATTACCAAACCAGTTTTTAAGCGGTGACGGATCGAATAATGAGAGTGCGACATTAATCGGGAAGGTAAAGCCAAAGACTAACAGTGTTAATTCGATTGCTACATAAAAGGCAATTGCTAACCCTGTCAATAAGATCTCAATTAGGTGTTGGGCAAGATTACCAGGATTGGTTAGTAGAGAAATTGAATCTCCTGTTTTTTCTACGAACGATTTATTAGCATTTACATCGCCACCTGCTGCTTTCAATGCGGCAGCATTAGCATCTGCCTGAATTTCGATTACTTTATTGAGAATGGCTGGATCTGTAATATTATCAGATTGAAGCTTCCCTCTCAAAATTGAAATTGCCACCCTGAAACAGTCTGGGTCGGCTTTTGCAGCACAAGTATCTAACTGTTTTTGAAAAGCAATAAAGTGTGGTTGCGCCATCACACTATCTCCAAAACTTCTCGTTGCTTGTAATTTTTGAAAATCGCTGGCTATCCCATTGATAATCTTATCGCTAACGTTATTACTATAATTTCTTAATCCTAAAACAGTGTACATCGAAATCTGACCGCTGTTATTTAGCATTATAAAAACTAGAATAACTGCCATCAAAGAGCCAATGACTTTTTCGATGTCTAAAACATTTTTACTTATTTCCTGGAAAAAATAGTAACCTTTGTAAATAACCCCAGCTCCAGCAATTAGCAAGGATGCTTGTGCTACCCGTCCAAATATGCCCATTTTGAAAACATTCGACCAAAAATCTTCAGCGAATTGATTTGCCAAATCTGCACCTGTTTGAGTCGAACCAGCGATATTGGCCGACGCAGCGGCTAGGGTTAGGTTTGTTAGGATATCCATTTTAATTAGTGAGGAAGGGGGGGAGTGGGGGAGTGAGGGAGTGCGGGAGTACGGGAGTGCGGGAGTGGGGGAGTTCTTACTCCATTACTCCCGTACCCTGTTACTCCCTTAATCCCCAAGCGTTATAACTAGAGAAAACGAGTGAATTTGACTATGGCGGAATTTCAGAAGCGGGTCATAGTCAAGGTACATAGCGATCTGGAGGTTTATCAACTTGCATTTGCAGTAGCGATGGAGATTTTTGAATTGTCGAAGAAATTTCCAGTCGAAGAACGTTATTCACTAACCGACCAAATTCGCCGCTCTTCAAGCTCGGTATGTGCAAATATGGCAGAAGCATGGCGTAAGCGGAGGTATCAAGCTGCATTTGTGGCTAAACTGAGTGATTGTGAATCAGAAGCTGCTGAAACTCAGGTATGGATTGAATTTGCTGTTAAATGTGGTTATCTCGATCGTGAAATTGCTAGAAAACTCTATAAAGAGTACGACCAGATTATTGGGAAGCTCGTTAATATGATTCAAAATGCCTCTGCTTGGGTGGTTAAGTAGGGAGTGGGGGAGTACAGGAGTAACGGGGTACGGGAGTAATGGAGTGACGGAGTAAGAAACAACCAACGCCCCAACACCCCCACACTCCCCAACTCCCCCACTCCCCCACTCCCCCAGATCCCCCACCAGCAACTACGGCAACTTAACAGGACTAGGCTTAACCGCCCCAGTCAGTCCAGCGACTATGCCCCTGTTGTAAGTTCTATTGACTAATAGGTAGTCCTTTTGACGTTGCTCTTCTCGCTCCTTCCGTACTCGTGCATCGGCATCACTACCATTTTGAGCGAGTTGAGCGGCAGCGATAGTGCGTTGTTCTGCGGCGATTCTGACTGCCTCTCCGTTGATATCCCCCTGCTTGGCAAGTTGTCCGCTGATGATGTTCAATTGGTCGAGTGAATTATCCACAGTCTTACTAGCATCACTTTGCATCCCTGCCACATTTACCGCCGTATTCACCACCCGACTACTGAGAGCTGCTTGTCCCGCCACCCCATTGGCACTTTCCGCAATTGCCTGAGTTGCTTTGACATCAACGGCTGACTTGTCAGTAAGATTCCCACTGGCTGGATTAGCATTCATCGCCAGATCTGCCACCTGTTTGGCTCCACTCACATAAGCTGTTGTCGTACTGACATCGCCAGTTTGTCCGGCATTAGCTTGGAGCAATCGCTCTGTAGCCTCTAGTTGATCTTTAGTTGCCTTAGACATCTGGGTCGCCGTGTCCGTAGCTCCTTGCTGGTAGTCGGCAACAGTTTTATCTTGAGCCTTCTGTTGAGCATCTTGAGCAGTTTGGGCGGGATTTCCACCGCCAAACCAGCCAGCGATCGTTTTCCCTATCCCTCCGAGTGGATTGTTAGGATCGTTCATTAGATTGGTGAATCCAGTATTTGCCATTTTGGTCAAATCGCCAATACCAGCAGCTATTTTTTGTCCCATCAGCCCGTTTGCCAACCCACCGACAAATGGGATCTTGCTTAATGTGGCACTAATGCCAGCAGTTTGTTTGGTTGCTGCTGTAGTCAGCGTTGTATTTGCGCCTTGGATCGTTCCAGTTCCTGCCGTGGTGACAGTGTTGTTGACGGTACCTTGTACTGTCGTGCCCACAGTTGTCCCCAGTCCTGGAGGAATGATGCTATTAGCTGGTGCCGTTGGTGTTACGGTTGTTGGTGGCACAGTTGCACCATTTACAGTCGTCGTGTTTGAATTCTGGGTAGAAACTGGAACATTCGTGCCATCGATTTGAACGTTGGTTGTGGTTGTGACAGTACCAGTCGCCGATGCAGATCGAGCGGTGCCGAGTAAGGTTAACCCAGCCACAATTGTCATAAACAGTTGTTTTTTCATCGATCTTGTTTTAGTTATGCAGGTAAAAGTTCTGAAGCGTACCGAGCTAATCCAATGATTGGATGCTCGGCTTGCTCTAGCAGTGCTTGCCGCCGTTCGACTTCATGAACGTTGTTGACAACGGCGGCAAGGGTGCCGGAGCTAGCATAAATCCTCACCCAGGTAAAACTTCGTCCATCTAACATCAACCAGTTAGAGTAACCCCAGCCGCGATTGGGAACGTATGCTTGGGTGAGATTCGGCGCAAGTAGCTCCAACGGAATTTTCATAACTTCGGAAATCGTATCTACCGATTCTGGTTGGATGCGTCCGACTAATTTAATATCGCAGTTAGCGAGGATTTGTTCGCCACCAGCACAGGTCTTAATCGAGTGAACTTCTTGAGCGGCTAGCATTACTCTGATCCCCGCTTTGGCAGCAATTGCCAGTAGCCTTCCAATCATCAACGCGAGGGCAGGGAATTTGAGCAGAGCCGCAGCTTCATCCAAAAATAGTACCGATTTAGGATTGCTGTAAGCCCGACGGATCGCTGTTGCATAAGCAACCGTCGCCAAGATCGCCATATCTTCTGCGTTGGCTACCCCCCGAATCGCCATTACGAATAGTTGGGCATCGGTTTTGAAAGTAGAAGGACGACAAAAAGCTTGCCCTGTCCGGCTTTGTGTCCAAGAGCGCAGTTTAGTGACGATATAACTCAAAGCTTTGAGTTGTTCTGGTTCGGTAATATTGACTCGTTCCGGCGAGCAGAAACCAATAAAGTCTGCTAATACTGGGTACTTTTGCCATGCGTCACTACCAATCCCCCCACTGATAGCCGCAACATAGCGAGATTGAATCTCACGAGCGGCAAAGAACTTAGTCAAAATTAGCGTGAGTAAAGATCTGATTAAATCCCGAAACATTGGATCGAACGCATCGGGATTAGAACCAGTGACCAGCATTTGCAGGATTTCCAATAGCGATTCTTGAGCATCCTTGCGACGATCTTCCCGATCTGCTTCAGATAGGTACGAAAGATTGGGTACCTCAAAAATATTGCTCGATTCCGAACCAACGTCGAAGAATGCTCCGCCCAAAAGACGAGTATAATCGCGGAAACTAGAAGCATCTTTAGTCGGTGGACAGTCGATAATCGTCACGGGCATACCTTCTGCCAGTACTCCGTTGAGCATCCCCACCGTCGCGACCGTTTTACCGCCTCTGGTAGTGGCAATCCACAGAATATGATGGTGATTATTGATGATATCGATGTAAAGTGGTACGCCACCATCGTTGGAAATTAACTCGAAACCACCTTTGTCATAGGTATTAATCAAAGCCAGTGAGACAGTTCCAGGTACATAATTAGTAAAAACTTTGCCCTCTCTAGCGAAAGGACGAGAAAGCGACATATCCCAAGCAACGGGGAAAGTTTGCAACCACGTCCACCAAGTGTAGGTATATTCACGATGTAAGTGAGCCGGATAGAGAAATAGGGATTTGAGATAATCACAAGCCCTGTCCAACTCTTCTACCGTGTTGCGATGGACGAGAAATGTCGATGACATCGCTAGCTCGACACCACCCTTGTGTAACACCTGTTGAGCCTCAATCGCTTCCTCGGCATTCATACTTGCCGCCACGTTAATATCGCCTTCAGCCGCAGCTTTACTGGCTTTATAAATCTCCTCATCAGTGAGATCTTTGAGCTTTTTCCGACTGACACCTCGATCGACTGCCGTAATTTGAGCGATGTGTTCGATATCATAAACGCTATCTTCGCCCAATTTATTCCAGAGGTAATTGAGAGCATCTAATTTGTCACTCCATTCATCTGGTTGATCTAACATCGACATCACGCCGACAAATTTACCCTTGGTACGAATCCACCGATAATCTGCGGTGGGTAGGCTAGATTCTTCGTTAATTAAAATCGATAAGGGATGGAGCGGACGATAGATATTTTGGGTTGCTGTTTTACCATCGAAAAATATCCGCTGGGGTACAGGTGGAGCGGGAGTATTATTTACCCGCGCCCACAGATCTGCCCATAATTCTTGAGTACTCAATGGACGAACGCCAAGCCCCATCTTATTGGTGAGAATCTGTTCCCACAAATAGAAAGCATTGACACCAGCCACTAAGAACTCGGTAAACTCACGGGACTTGGCAATCGGTGCCGCTCCAGAAAATTTGCTGAATACTTTGTAAAGACCCTTCCCGAATGCCTCAATTTTGTCATCTTTGACATCAGCTTCGGGATCGAAGGTAAATGTAGCAAATAAGGTCAAAGATTTAGGTTTTCGCATCCCCTTTTCAGTCAGAGTTTGCAGCCGCTTTTGTTCGGTCATCATGATGTATTTCAATACATCCGACTGACAGTTTTCAACCGTCTTTGATAACTCCTGCATTCTGTCGGTGTTATCAACAAATGACTTCATGTGAATCGTTAAAACCTCACCCTCTGGCAAGTCCTTAAATCCAGCGGATAACCTGTTGTAAATCGGATCGATCCTTTCCCACGGTAGATTGGGGTGAATCCCATCGCATTGAAACCCAAATACCAGTCGATACTTGCGGTCGGTAATCTGAAGTAAATATGCCCCGAATTGTCTGCCATTGCAATCGAAATCGATATGAGTGACTAAATCTAGCTCTCCCTCAATCGGAAATAGTAATTCTGGCTTCTCCCCAGGGCGACAAACTTGTTTAACTGGTTTAGGGCGTGCGAACATCGGTATCTTCTGGAGGTAATGGAGAGCGGTAGGGGAGATTAGCGCGGATGTAGCGAGGCGGTTTGAACCATAATCCGACAAATCGCCACACGCCTTTAAGGGTCAGGGCAATCCAAGTACCATCAACGATGACAACCGCTGCGGTGAATGGTTGCCAACCTAAGTGAAAAATTTGGACTAGAAATAGATAAAGCAGCAAATCCAAGCCCAATGCGATGATAAATTATCAGCTGGGTTTATACCTGTTACCGATATTGTAATATCTTATGCCAGATATTTTTTTATTAATCATACAATGAACGTATATTTAGGGTTTTTAATTATGGATTATTCTTGTTTTTAATCAAGACCAATCCATAACGTAGGGCTGGCAAGGCTTTAATGTTGACTGTGGATTTATTCTATTATTATAATTTATTCGCTTTAAGACGATTATATCTCGTCACACTAAAGTTATTTTCTAGTAAAATAGTGCAAGTTCATTTTGGTAATTACTATAAG
>ENA-OFCF01000228-OFCF01000228.1-metagenomes-genome-assembly--contig:-NODE-228-length-27366-cov-8.563912_pt1 | contig 27366 bp, 15 predicted proteins | sample MGYA00153387_OFCF01 | MGnify analysis MGYA00153387
ATTTAAACTTGCTCACATCTTCGTCAGAATCGAGGTCGAATAGTGAGTTCTGTCGATCTTGTCCTCAGCCCGGCATTTCACTAGAAATGCCGGGTTTCTTTTTCAAAAGCGCCACATTGTGGATTTCTCTACCACTTGTTTGAAAAATTCACGAGCTGCGGCAGCCGAGCAATCCGCCGGGCCGTTGCATCCCTTGATCACTCTGAAATCACAGTGGCTACGAGGCGATAGAAACGATGCGTGCCACCCGGCAAAGCGACGGTTTCCTGAATGCGGAATGGGACCGAACCAGCGATGGCGGCGGATTCAGGAACGGGCATCGTGGCTCCCGTTAGAACCCAGTCGGCATCGCCGGATTTCTCGGCGATGCGAGTCCAAGATGAACCGGTGAGTGTCGCGCTGGCTTGGATTTCTAGTTTCATATTCATCACGGGCTGCTCTGCTCGTTTGGAGGCCAACACATTGACTCTGTTTCCACCGGAGAGGTTTGAACTGATTAGATTCAAGGCTGGTTCTACTCCGTTCTTGAATTTGGGCAGAGTTCCCATGGCTGCTTCGAGGAGGTTAGGAATCTGGTCCTGATCTGGATCTGCGTTTGGACCACTCACCAAAGCATTCAATTGCTCTGCTGCCGTGAATTGATTGCTCACCCAGTTTTGATAGAGATACGCCGCTGTGACATCCCCAGTGTATGTGACTTGATCCACATAACCGCGATTTTCCCCAGCGATGCTCGTGGTAGAAGTCCGCGAATAGCGCCACACGACGCTGTGTGTGCCCGCTGGTATATCAACCGTGCGCTGCACCCAGTCGCCGCCGGTTCCGCTGATCGCACCAGTCTGGGCTACGTTGTCGATCAGCAAAGTCAACAGGCCGTGGTTGACCAGCGACGAAACTTTCCACCAGAATGTTAGAGTGCCAGGACCGACGAATGACGAGGTGATTTTCGATTGTTGTCCCGCGCCCACGGCGGGTGATGCCGCAGCGTCCAGTCCATCTTGGTTGGTTTCATACTGACCGAACCAATTACCATTTCCAGATGGAGTCCAGAGTCGCGATGTCGGGGAATCGAGGCCGCGATTCAATGTGGTTTGAAACTCTGCTGTGGCGGTGACGTTTCCAGCCATCGACACAGTCGCATTGGCCGATGTCGTGCGGTCCAGCGCAGGAGCGGTGGATCGCCACTGCCGAAAGGTGTCGCCCGCTGCTGGTGTTGCCATCAATCCAACGGTAGCATTCCTGGTGTAACTGGTTAGAGACGGAGTGGCTATGGCGCTGCCACCCGGTGCGCGGATCGTTAGCAAAAACAAAACAGACGCGGCGTCCTTGGGCAGAGTTTGGTTCTGATATTCTTGGAGGTTGTTACTGCCATCGCCATCGAAGTCACCGGTTGGAGTTTGATTGAGGTTGGTGAAATGCAAGCGCTCCCAGATGTCTGGCAAGCCATCAGAATCCTCGTCTTCGCTGAGCAAGCTAGAGCCACGCATCGTCAGCCGTGAGGTGATCGCCGAGGCGGTAGTGTTAGTCAGTAGCAGATAGTAGTCGCGATTCGCGACAAAAGGCCAACTGCTGCTGAGCGTTTGATTGAACGAATGGGTCACTGGATAGGGTGCCGCATTTTGGGCGTGCGCCGCAATCACCGCCAGCGTGTAAGGAGGTGCGCCTTGCTCGAGCTTCAGAGAGATTCCAGCAGCCGACTGCAAGCAATCGATTTTCAAACGAGCGGCATCTGCGGCCACTGCGATCCTAACAAGTCGGCTGCCGTTCGCGGGAACCGTGACATCGGCGACGCCAGAATTGTAGGCTAACTCATGATCCACGGCGAGTTGTGCTGTGGAGACCGATGAGGAAACGTTTACCGAGCCACCCGAGGTATTGCCGTAAAGCCCGAAAAAGTAAGTGGAACCCGGGCGCATCGGCGGCGTTGGCAAGGTGATCGTGCCGGGAACAATCTGCTTCACGTATGATGCATCGGGCACCTTGTTTTTCAGATCCTTGCTCCACTCCACAAATGTGGGGGATGATGGGTTAGTCGATGTTGGCGGCACATAGGAAAATGGCGGCAGTGTATCTCGAATGAATGCCAAAGCACTGCCGCTCGTTCTGCTGAAAAAGGGTTTCCATTCCGCTGGCATTCCGGTCCGTGGAACCGTGAAGCGGTAGTAGCGCCAGTCACGCTCTGCTAGATTTTGGTCGATTAGTAGCGAGCTGGTGGTGAGATCTAGGTCTGTGACCACTCCTGAGTGTGCTTTGAGGCGATAGCCGCTGGCAGTTCTTACTCCAGCTAACGGTTCGGATTTGATGCCGATGTACCATCGACCTGGCAACAATCGTTCCGGTTGTTTGACGGCATCGCTGAGTTCGGAAAAATTTCCTGCTTCCGAGGTTTCGGCGATCATTTTATATTGGAACATCTGACTGCCCGATGTGCCTGCTGAGTTGTGATCGGTTGATGGAATTCCATTGTTGCGGACATAGATGTTGGTGTTTCCGCCATATTGCTCCAAAGCCAGTCTCAAGAGTCCTAGATTATTTTCCGGAACATCCAGCGCGTAAAATTCCCACGCGTCCTGTGCCAGTTGCCGATGGATTCCTTGACCATCGGGTGCGGCTGGGCTGGTGTCTCCGGCTAGCTGATTGAATGCACCGGGCAATGTGAAGGGATTTCCCGTTAGTTTTACCGCCTCACTTCTTAGAACGTAGTCATTCGTTCCGTTGCCCTCCACCTCGATGTACCAATTGCTATCAAAGGTGAGAAATGGGGGAACGATCAACGCCGAGCGGCCAATCATCGTCACTGGTGCGGTTTGGCCGAAGTCCGATGCGGACTTGTAGATGCGCACATTGGGTGTGCCTTGTTCCAAGGTGATCAACCAGCCGAGCACGTCCGCGCCATTCACCTGCCGGGGAATCGGGATTTGATAAAAATACTTTTCTTTATCTGCTAGACTGCGTGCGTCCACGTTAGAAAGTCCGTTTCCAGCATTCAATTCCTGCGAGAAATTCATTTGCGTTGGTTTTACAATATCGACCGACAGCGTGGCAGAAGCGGGCGCAAAGCTGGACGGCAATGTTCCACCTGCCCGGATGGTGATGGTGTAAGTGCCTGCTGCTGGGTTTCCTAAGTTGATCACCGAGCGCGCTTTGGTCGGCGAACCCGCGGTCTCGCCGCCGAAGACTCCGTAGGATTCCGTCAAGCCCGGTGTGGGAATCTGGGTGCCTCTAACAATCGCAAGCGTAGCCTCGCCGACGCGGTTGTTCAGCTTAAACTGGAGGTTATTCACCCCGACCGGAACCTCCACAGAAAACACCCGGACTTCTCCGGCGTTCAGCGAAACGGCCTGCCTCAGGCCCGCTGCGGTGACTGTGCCCATCGCTCCGACAGTGATCGGTCCCACATTCTTGATGTGGCCAGTCACCGCGCCTACGCCCAGAATGGATGAACTCAACGAAGGATTTTGCCCTTCGCTTACGGCCATGATGAAATAGTCGCCCTCGTCCAAATAGGTGCTTCCGGCCTTCGGTAACAATGTGAAACGTTCGTTGCCGGACTTCTGGACGTGTACGCCACCTTTGCTATCAGGATAAGAGTTCCCTTCATTTACCGGATCCGGAATGGAGCCGTATCTTGCACGCAAGGTCATGTCACCCAGCGTAGGTGTTAGCTCCACAGCCCAGCCGCGCGTCAAGGGCGGCACGGTGATCTTGTAGATTGTCGGCATCCGCGGAGTTTCGATTTCAACCGGCATTTCGGCACCTATCGCACTCAGGTCGGTTACCGGAATCGAGTATCCTTCGCCCACTGCAAATGTCCGAATTGTGAAAGTCCGCCGCGAGATTAGGGTGGTTCCCCGATTGTCGATACCGATGAAATAAGTGCCGGGCTGCAATGGTTTGTCGCGGGCAGCCATGAAAAACTGCTGTGATCGGTCGTAGTCTGGCGAACCGCTAGACGTGAACGGATCATTTCTTAATTTCGTAAAGTCTTCCAATTGTGTCCACTGACTTCCAATCGGCCAGTCGATCATATCCGAGTTCACCGATGGAGCGCTGAGGCCGTCCACTTGCAGTCCTCTGCGGATAAACACGGCGGGTTTTCCGGCAATCGGACTATCGAGCCGAATACCCCACGCTAGCCAGTTCGGGTCTTCTGGCACTTCTAGCCGATATTGCAGAATGTCGGTGCTAGCTCCGGCACTGACGACATTTTGAATCTCTCCATCAAATGCCAGAGTCTGAATTCCGTCGGTCACTAACAACTGCGCGGCCAAATACCCGGTCGAGTTTCCGTAGGTTGATCCGGCCTGTGAAGATCTAACGATGACGCGATAAGTGCCCGGAGTGATTTGCGCATAAATAAATCCGCCAATGGCATCGGTGGTGGTGGCCTCGGCAGGCAGTCCGCCGAAGTATCCATCTGATCCGGTGCCCGGCGGGACAGGATAGCCAAGGCCGTTAGTCCCGAGCAATCTGAGCGAATAGTTCGCCGCACCAGAACCGCGGCGGATACTCAGACGCAGCCCGTAAGGTTCCTCGCTAGCAGATCTAGCAGGAACGGTGAATTCGTAGGACGCCAGTTCCGCCGGACCAAGAGTGTAATTTTTCGTCGCCTCGTTTTCAACGGTCAGTGCGGGCAGATATTCCACCGGGAGTTCTCCGCGAGAGAGTAGGGTGAGATCGCTTGTGTTAGGTCCGGTCTGATTGATTGAAGGTTGAGTACCAAACGAGGTCACGGCGATGTAGTAGTCACCTTCGGCTAACACACCATCGGTTGTTTTCGGCAACAAAGTCCAATGATCATCCAGTCCAATCAATCTAGCAGTCGCGCCACCTGCGCCGGATGGGTCCGCTCCCGTATCAAACGCCGGGATTTTCCCCAAACGCACCGCCATTCCGCCATCACGGAATTTCGGTGTGGCGTCGGTGGACATGCTCCCGTTGAGAAGCAACTGCCAGCTGGTCTTCCCGGCAGGCACTGTCACTTTGAAAAACTTGATTTCACGCTCCGGTAGTTCATCGATTTCTGCGGGTGCCAGCGTGTTGTCAAAGGCGACAGGCGTGATCGGGATTTGCATTCCTTCGCCGATGCCTTCCACTACGACCGAATAGCTCATTGCCAGCGTGTTAGGCTGATTCACCGTGTCCACAGAGCTGTCTTTAGTGACGCCAATGATATAAGTTCCCGGACTCATCGGTGCATTGTATGCTGCTAGAAAATAACGTCCTGCGGCCACAACTCCGAGCGAATCATTTCGCAGGTTGGTGAAATCATTCTGTTGCGCCCACTGCTGGTTGACTAACCAATCCAGGCTGCTGGAGTTAAGGCCGCTGGTCGTGGTGAAATCTTTGGGCATCGACAAGCCTTTGCGGATGATCATCCGTGGCACACCGGAAGTGACATTTTTCAAGCTCACGCGAATCCCGCGCAGGTTGGCATCAAACGGCACATCAAGCTGGAAATACCGCCAACTTTCCGCGATCTGACCGGTCACCGCGATTGAGCGGACTCCGGAAACAACTCCTAACACTGGCAGGCTGGGCACCAAGCGGATGTTCAATTTGCCCTTGCCGCGTGGGTAGGTGGCTCCGCTCACATTGGCTCTAACGATGATCGTGTATTCGTCCGCTGCCGGATCTTGGATCGTGGTGAAAACCGGATGTGAAGGCGCGGTTTGACCGCCAAACCAACCGTATCCGGCATCCCCCGAATTGTTGCCAGGAAACGGTACCGGCGGGCGAATGCCTTGAATCATCGAAAGTCCCGGATTGCCCTCACGTTCGGTGATATTGGCCTCCAAAACTTTCATCCCGACTGGCACGGTGAAACGGTAAGTCGCCATTTCTCCCCACGGTAAATCAAAGCTCTGAATCACCGGAGTTTCCGCCGCGAGTGTGCCCAGCGAGATGAATGGTGCGGGTATCGTGGAAGTCACAATCCCGTTTGCATTGCCTTCACCCATCACAGTGCTGGTGGGCGCTAAGCCCTCACTCACGGCCATGATGTAAAAAGTTCCTGGCTGAATGAATGACCCGCCAGCCTCAGGCGCGATGGTCAGCGTTTCTCCACCAGCTCTTTTTAACCGCTTTCCGCCCAATACTCCGGTCGTGGTGTTAGATTCGCCAATGCCCGATGAAGTGGAGAAATCAGGAATGGAACCGCGCCGCACCTGCATCAGCATTTCGCCCACAGATGGATCGAGACGGAGCCGCCAACTGGTCAGCTCGGTACCGCTAGGAATCGTCACTTTGTAAAGTCCGAAGTCCCGCGCCTTCAGCGGACCTGTCACCACACTCCCGCCGTCTAGCGTTAGATTAGTCGGTTCAATTTCATATCCAGTTCCGATTCCTCGGCTCTGCAAGGTGTAGGATGCGGATTTCGGTGCGTCTGCTGGTGGTTGTGCTGCTCCGACGAGGACTCCGACAAAATAAGTTCCCGGCTCCAATTGCCGCCCGTTGCCACGAGCGACCAAAAACCGCTGACCTGTGACGTTCAATCCGCCCACGTCGATCATCTGAGCGGTGAAATCCAAGTCCTGAGTCCAAGAAGCTCCCGACGGCCATGTGCTAGAGCTGGTTGAAACCACGTTTGTTGAGGGCGGCAGACGATCCCGGCGCACGCTGATTTTTGGTGCCGCCGTGCTGATCACATTTTTCAGATTCAAATACCATCCAAGCAAGTTCGCATCATCGGGCACGACCACGCGGAAATAGCGCCACTCTCCTTCGATCTGATTGGTCTCTACCATGCCGCTGTTCTCAAGTGCGGTGGGTTTCGCAGTGATGTCATCCAGAGTAAGCGTAAACGCACTTAACGGTGTGGTTGGCTGATAGATTCCGACATACCAGATGTCCGCCTCGTGGTCCACGCGCTGAAGAATGCCATTCGTGCTAGCGGCATCGACATATCGCACTTGCCCTAAGCTGCTGCTTCCGCCTGTCCGCTTTTTCCAAATCCCCGGAGCCTGTGCCCGCCGGATCGCAATCTCAGTGCCCGGCGGCGCATTCGTCAAATTCAGCTGCCATCCCAGCGTGCCGACCTGCGCGGCGAAGTCCGGCACTCGATAGTAGCGCCAACCCGCCCGCGTTGGCTGGTCATTAATGGTGGTGCTGCGGTATGCCAAATCCGTGAACACAGGGGTGCCACTTTGCACACTGGTCTCGAAAGTCGTGGTTCCATACACCGTGACAAACCAGGTCCCGTTCGTTAAATCCGGCGCCACCAGCGTGAGGCTATCGTTCACCGCGCCCGCCGCCTCACTCACTGCGTCGTTTTCAGTTTCTGAGGGAACCGTTTCCTTTTTTACAGCGACATTTGGATCTCCAGCAATGCGGTTCAAATTCACATCCCATGCGATCTGCCCAGACGGCACATCCACCCGGAATACCCGATACGGCGCGTCCGTCACCGTAAATGCCGGAATGCTGCCGTTGTATGTCATGTTTTGAATCTGTTGGATTCGCGAATCCAACGAGATAATCGTCCCAGGCGAGCCGACCACACTGACAAAATAACTATCCGATCCCAGACCTAAATAAGGCGGCACCAAGAGCATGTTTCCATTCTGTTTCCTGTCCGCGACCACGTTCGGGGTGAACAGGATCGGCACCTGTGATTTTCTTACGCCGATTGTCTGCGTTCCTCCATTCAGCCACAGCGACCATGCCGGCACGTTAGGTGGCAGGGTCACCCGGAAAAATAACACTCCTTCTGGAGGCATGGCCTGTCCGCTCAGGCCGCCGTTCTGGCTGGCTTCTCCGATATTATAAGTACCGTTGCTGTTGCTATCTGTGAATGGCAGGCTACCCAGGTCTTTCACATATGCCTCGCCAGTGACTAACGACCAATTGTTGGTCGCACCAGTCGCCTGCACGAGAATATACCAATCCTCCCCAGGAGAGTAGTCGGTCTTGCTCAGCATCAGTCCGTCATTGCCAGCCAAAACCGAAGCTCTAACTCCCACTTGGCCGATCACTGGCACTTGACCACGCAGAAGATATAAATTCGCCTCACCACTCGTCACTGTCAGACGGGTTCTCCACGCCTCTACGGACTTGGTGTTAATCCGATAATAATAATTTCCCGCTGCGATGTTTGGCTGCGCGACCGCGAACGCGCTGCCTGTATCCATCGCTCCATTGTCCCACGTTAGATTCAGCGGAGACGACGAGGTTTGGCCACTCGCATTTATCCAACCGAAAAACGAACATGCGAGTAACGAAAAAAACACATTTAAAAAATAACTTTTTTTGATCATGACGGCAGTGTGGGAGGGGTTCTCTGGATCTCTAAGCTAATTCGATCCACAATTACAAACTAACAATTAATTTATTAATTAAAATTTAGTGTATCAATCCATCCGCCTGCCCGTCCGGCACTAGAGCGGGAGTTCAGCATCCTGATTCAGGAGGAAGAAAGTTTGGCATTGCTGATATTTCATCCGTGCGCGATCTATTTTTAATTTTCGCCGGAATGCAGGCCGCCGGCACCGGCTTGGAAGGAGACGATGGTGAGTTCTGGGTTGTTGGGATTGGGTTTGGCGCAGTTCCAGAGGCAGGCGCCGCAGTGGATGCATTTTTCGCGGTCGAAAACCGGGCGTCCGTTCTCGCTGGGCGTGATGGCTTGGCCGGAACACATTTCCACACAGATTTTGCTGCTGCAAGTTTCGCACTCAGCGGGGTAGGGGAAGGTGACGTGATCGGCGTAGCCGTGCGGTGCTTGGACTTTGCCGCCCATGAGCAGCGCGTCTTGATGTGAGACTAACAATTCGCCATCGAAGGGAATATCCGGCCAGCCGACTTTGTCCATCAGCACGTTGCTGGCAGCGATGCCCTTGGTGTCGCAGTCTTTGCGAATGCGGGTGATTTCGTCGGCGGAAATACGACTTGCGTAGTAGTTTTCCAAAGTGGGAACGCGAGTGTGGGTGGCACCGGGTTTGCCGGGCAGGTTGATGCGTCCGTTAGTCAGTCCAGTTAGGAATGTGCCGATGAATCCGGGGATCACGCCGCGTTGGAATCCATCACGGGCTTTTTCGGCGATACGGCCATCCGTTTCCACCCAACTTTCGCGGCGGCGTTTCACGTAGGTGGCGTCGAGATTTTCCTTGGTGAAAGGTTTGCCTGCCTTGAGAAGTTCGATCACGGCATCGGCGAGTTGAGTGCCGGTGGCCCATGCTTCATCGACGCCAGAGTTAGTGAGCACATTGGTAGAGCCGCTGCCTTCTCCGATGCGGGCGAAGCCATTTCCTGTGAGATAAGGTTCGCCGCATCTGCCAGATTCTTGGAGAGTTTTTGCGCCCCACGAACGAAGTTTTCCGCCCTTCAGATGACGCCAGAGATAGGGATGCTGCATCCAATGTTGGAGGTAGCGGTAGGCGGTGCGGGCCGGGCTATCAAACCACGAAGGAACGAAGATGCCGAACGAGGCGACGTTGTCAGGATGCACGTAGAGGAAGCCAAAAATTTCCGGTTCGGGGAAACCGATGGTGTGCAGGACGGTGCCGGGTTTGAGTTCGCAGTTAGCGGGTAGATCGACCACGAATTTCATGCCGAGCGCCCAATCGTGAAGGTGGTGGCCGTTAGGAACGCCGAACTCTTTGTCGAGCTGCTGGCCGATTGCTCCGATGGGTCCATCGGCGATGACGGTTAGAGGCGTGCGCACATCCATGCCGGGCATGTAGCCATCCGCGGGAACTCCATTTTTGGTCACGCCTTGGTCCATCAGGCGGACACCAGTGACCGCTTGGTTTTCAATGATGGCCGCCGCAACCGGGCTGCCGGGCCAGATTTGGACTGCGCCGGTGGCCATGACTTGTGAGCCGACCCATTGGGTGAACTGGCCCATCGAGAGAATCAGTCCGCCTTTTTTGTGAAGAAATCCGGGAGTCCACGGGAGTTCGATGGCGCTGTGTTTTAAGCCGATCACGCCACCCGCAGCACGGATGGCTTTGTCCGCTAATCTCATCAGCAGCGGACGACGGCTGGCCCCAGTGGGGTCGAGCAGATAGAGGATTTTTTCATCGCCGACGGTGGCGGCCATTGGGATCTGTGCAGAGTCGAGATCGGGGAATGATTCGCGGATCGATTTCGCATTGGTGACGACCCCGGAGACGCCGAAACCGATGTCGTCTGCGCGTTCGTAACACATCACTTGCAATGGCATTCCCGGCATCGATGGGCTTTCCAGCGCTGGCGTCCCGTCGGGATTGAAGGCGGCTGCGGCGATCTTGGTTAGAAATCCGCCAGATGCCGGACCGAAGCCGACGCAGACGATGTCTGCTTCCATTAGGGGTCTGTCAGTGGGTTCGGGCATGGGTCAAGGTGGTAGAAAAGACAGGAGATCGCTGCGCGTTAAGACAGAAGACAGAAGATTGGATGGAGAAGAGAGCTTCGCGTTGGGCTATGGCGTGGCATTTTCTGATCTTCTGTCTTCTGTCTCATAATCTTCTGTCTTATTGCGGATAATCGAGTGCTTCGGGGATCATCACAGTGGTTAGGGCGTTAGCGGCGCGGTCCTTGGCGATGCCGAAACCGTAGAGTCGCGCGTCTAGCAGCGAGCGAAGACTGCGGAATTCTCGGTGCTGCGGGTTTTCCCCGGAGCAGCACGAGCAGCCAGGAGGATTGATATAACCGAACACTACCTCGCCGCAGATGCGGGCGGTTTCACCAGCGGCGCGGGCGGCTTGCACATGGCAGAGGTCAGTTAGAAATGCGAGCGTGCCGGGAAGTTCATCGGCGACGGATAGATCTTGTGCGCCGGTGGTGGCGAGGTTGATGAGATCGAGGATTTGTTGGCGTGAGGCGATGAGCCAGCAGAGTGCGTCTGCAAGCGGGAAGGTGATGCCGTGGCGGTTCGAGTTAAAAAGTTTTGCGCCGTTAGAATCGGTGGCATCTTGCAGGTGGCGGACGGTCCAGAGCCAGAGTTCCATCGCGGCTGCGATGGCGCATGCACCGGTGCCGGGCGTGATGGCGGCGATGGTCTTGAGTTCGCCGATCCAGCCTTCGAATTGTTTGACGAACAAGCCATTCGTCATGGTGATCGAAAGCTGGCGGCGTTGCACAGCTTCCGGGCCTTCGTAGGTGGCTTCGAGCTGGGCATCCATCCATTTGTGAGGGAGAAATCCGGGGCAGTCTTCGGTGATGCCGTAGCCGCCCATCAGGCTGATCGCCTCGCGCATGATGGTGGCGCCGTGGCCGGTATTCCAGAGTTTGCAAGCTGGGCAAAGCACGTTGGCTTGGGCATCGAGAATGGCGTATTGCACGAGCGGATCGGCTTCTAACGTGGCGAGCCGTTCATTGTCGCGTGTTTCTGCCGGCTGGATGCGCAGCTCCACACACTCGCTGGCGTCCTGTTGGATTTTTGCCATCGCTTTCATCGCGCTGCGGCCGGAGAGACCTTTTTCGGCGAAAATTTTGTCTTTCTGGCGGTCTAGCGGATCGAGTTGATCGAACAAGCGCGCGGTTTCAAATCCAAGTGCGGCACCCGCTTCGCCGGTGGCCCAAATATCGACCAAGCGGTGGACGACGTCTTGTTTGGTTTGCAGGCCGAGATCGAAGCGCGGTGAGCCGGGAGCACCCGTTTCGCCGCCGCGGAAACGACTGCGTTGATAGCGGATGATCGGCTCGATTGATGAAAGCAGTTTCGCCGATGTCATGAGGCCCACGGTGACGCGGGTGCGGCGGAACACGGCTTCGATGACTTCGCTGTGCGAATATTTAGGAATGATGACGCCGTCCTTCACCGAGTAGCCGCCGACGATGCGGGAGGCGGGCACGGTTTGGTTGAAAACCGGATCACAAGTGGAGGAAAGTTGGTGCACCATTTTGCGGGTCGGCACGCCGGAATCCCACAGGCCGGGGTCGGTTTTTTCGAGGATCACGATGCAGCTTCCTTTGATCCGCGGATCGGCGGAATCCACGGCGGCAGTGACCACGTTGGCAAAATCCATGTTGGTGATGAAGCGTCCGCGTTTATCGATGTGGAGCATCGGTTCTTGGCCATCTTCCCACGATGAAATCCGCATTTTTCCGCCTAGCAGACCGGTTTCCACGCCGACAAATGGGATCGGCTCGGTGAGCGCAAATGCGACGCGGGTCGGCACGCGCGGGTCGCCTGGCTGCGGCGGAGAAACGAGCGGCATGTAGTGGGCAACTTGCTCGGGCGTGCCGCGTTCGTGGATCGGGGCGACCCCGAGATTGCTGGCAAGGCTGCAAGTGGCGGCACCGGCATCGACCCACGAGAGTTCGAATGCGACCAGTGCGAGTGCGAGGTTTTTCGGACCTTCGATGAAGCCGCCGTATTCGGGTTCGAGGAAAGCCGCGGTGATCCCGGATTCGTCGTAGATTGCGAGAAGCGAGTTTTTTTCTGCGGTCCAATCGTGCGTGTTGCGTCCGCCATCCGCGACGAGGCGGGCGACCGGGCCACGGGCGACGGGCCGGACCGATTGGATTAGCATCGTAAGGTCGAAACGATCGGCGAAACGCCATTGGAGTGCGCGGAGTTGGTCGGATGGCAGAGTTTGCAAGCTGGGCGCAGGATTGGTTTCGGACATGGCAGTGATAGAGTCGGGATTGGCGAGAGCTGGTCGTGAATTGAAGAATTTCACGGATTCCATGCAAGAGATTCGGATAAAAACGTAAGCTATTGAGAAATAATGCGCAGTCGGGGTTCAGATCCGGTGATTTCCTCTAATTGACGCAGCATCCACAAAGCGCTGAATTTTAAATAAGGAAGGCAGGAAAGCAGGAAAAATGCTCACTGCGAATGTTTTTCCTGCTTTCCTGCCTTCCACATTCATTCCATCTGATCCCAAGAAGTTGCCGCAGGGAATAGAACTTGCCCGACAGGGATTTTCGTTTGAAATCGTGATCTGGAGATTTCGGAGATTCGGACTTTTCGCATTTGCGGAATGCAGCTAGTAACCCAGCCATGGCCGTTACCGAACACCTGAAGTTGCCGGATCATTTTCAGATCGAACCCGAGCTGCGTGAGCAATTGAGCAGCAGGCCGGGACACCAGCGCTGCGTGGAAGGCTCGGGCGAGTTGTTGTTAGTCCTGCACGAGGTGCCGCAGCCAAAAATCCCCGAGCGGGATGCTTTGTTTTTCTGGAAACGTCATGATCGTGTTTGGATGCAGTCTTCTGGCGAGGGGCTGAGCGAACTCGGATCGCTGCTAGAACGCTTTGCCAAAGCCATCGATATTCACGAGGAATTGATCGATGAGGCAGACACGGCAGCCGAGATTTTCCTGATTCTCCGGCATTCTGGGCCATTGTCTCGCTCGACAAGAAATCTGGTGCAAGCCTTGGAGCAAGTCTTGACCGTCGATGCCGATGATCGGGAAATCCGCAGTTATCGCGACCGGGCGAAGGAAATCGAACGCGCTGCGGATCTGCTCAACGTGGATGCGCGGGTGGCACTGGAATTCTGGCGCGCCGAGCGTGCGGAAGAACAAGCGCTTTCTGGCGCCAGACTGAGTCGGATCGCGTTCCGCCTGAATCTGCTCGCTGGATTTTTCCTGCCGCTGGTTGCATTGGGCGGGCTTTTCGGCATGAACGTGGATATCCCGAAGTTCATGCTGCCAGTGCCGATGTTTTGGGTCATCGTCTGCTGCGGTATTCTCATCGGAGCCGGGCTGTTGTGGGCCGTGGGCCGACAAACCGGAAAAAACTCAGATTTCGACAACGAACTGGGCGAGGAAAAGGAAAAATCCTCAAGCGATCCACATGACTCTCGGCGGCTAGATGGATGACGGCATCCGGTTGGTGTAGCTCAGAGATGAGTTGCGAAACTCTGGCAAAACGCAAGTTGTCGGCCCGCAGTGCTGTCAATCGGAACAGTTGTGAAATAGTGGGGTGTTTTTTGCATTTCCAATCCGGTAAGTGGCATTTTAACTTCGCGCTGTGAAACTTCCATTAACCCTGCTCATTCTTACTTCCGCCCTCCATGCGCAACAAACCGATTGGGAAAATCCAGCGGTTTTTCGCATCAACAAAGAAGCACCGCGTGCGACATCGATGCCGTTTCCCAACAAAGATGAGGCGGCATCCAAGCCCCGTCTCGGATCTTCTTGGTGCCAAATGCTCAACGGAAATTGGAAGTTTTTCCATGTCGGAAATCCATCGGCCAAGCCAGCTGGGTTTGAGGCACCGTCCTTCGATGATGCAGCGTGGAAGGAAATTCCAGTGCCATCGAACTGGCAGTTGCACGGCTACGGCGTGCCGGTTTACACCAATATCATCTATCCATTTGCGAAAAATCCGCCGAATGTGATGGGAGAACCGCCTCAGCATTTTACCAATTTTCCGATAGAAAATCGCAATCAGGTCGGATCATATCGTCACAAGTTCAGCTTGCCGGAAGCTTGGAAAGGCCGTCACACATTCATTGTTTTTGGCGGCGTGGATTCTGCTTTCTACCTGTGGATCAACGGCAAAAAAGTCGGATATTCGCAGGATTCCCGGACGCCGGCGGAATTCGACATCACACCATATCTTCAGGATGGGGAAAATCTTCTAGCAGCTGAAGTTTACCAGCATTCCGATGGCTCGTATCTTGAAGACCAAGACATGTTCCGCATGTCCGGGATTTTCCGCGATGTATATCTCTGGTCTGCGGATTCGTTAGATCTGCGCGACTATGAAATCAAGGCAGGACTGAAGGATGACTATCAGACAGGCACTTTGGATTTCACCGCCCAGCTCGCCAATCGCGGCGCAGCGGAAATGGAAGGCGAGGTGTCGTTGACGCTCAGCGGGTCTGATGGCTGGGTCTTCAACGCGCCCAATGTCCGAATGAAAGTTGCGGCTGGAAAAGAAAGCTCAGCGAATATTTCCATCCCGGAAATTTCTGGGATCAAACCTTGGTCTGCTGAGCTGCCGAATCTTTATTTCTATCAGACGAGAATTTTTTCCGTGGACTCAAGCCGATCAACAGTTCGTGGAAACTCATGAAAAACGGCGTGGCCGCAGCAGAGGGAAAACTCGAACTTCCAGACATCCCAGCCGGGAAAAATGCTGAGCTGGAAGTCACTACTGGTCACACCGTGGATGCTAACAGCGAGTATTTTTTCCGTGTGCGTTATGATCTAACCGAGGCTACCGCTTGGCATCCTGCTGGAATGCCAGTGGCGTGGGATGAAATTCCACTGCCATGGGGCAAGCGCCAAGTGGTAGAGAAAAAGGCATCCACAACTGCCGCGAGTTTCACCGAGAATGACTCATCGATCACAATCAAGGCGGATCAGGTGATTGCCGTGATAGATCGGTCCAAAGGCGTGATCACATCGCTGCGGCACAAGGAACAAGAATGGTTGCTAACACCCATGCATCTGAATTTCTGGCGTCCATCGACGAATAACGATGAAGGAGCAAAACTGAATTTTCAACTCGGAATCTGGCAATATGCGGGCGTGCGCGCCACGGCTGAAAAAGTGACTGTGGTGCAGCAAGGCAATGATGTCATCGTGACCGCGGAGTTGAAAATTCCCGCAAAGGAAAGCACGGCTACGGTTAGCTATCATTTTTCTGGTGCCGGACAGATCGAGATCAATACCCAGTTCCGCCCGGCAAGCGGGCTGCCGGAGCTTCCGAAGGTGGGTTTTCAATGTGAAATTCCGAGCCGCACGCCGGTTTGCAAATGGTATGGCCGCGGACCTCACGAGAATTACACCGACCGCAAAACTGGTGCGTGGACCACGATTCATGAACTGATGGTGCCGATGATGTTCCATCGTTATTCAGATCCACAGGAATCAGGAAACCGCACCGATGTGCGCTGGTTGTTGCTAACAAGTCCGATGGGTGGCAGCGGCCTGCGGATCGATGCGACGGGAAATTACTTGCTAGAAACTAGCATCTATCCGTGTCCTGCGCGGGATCTAACGTTTGCCATGCATGCGTCCGAACTTCAATTCGGCGATCATTACACGTTAAATGTGGACCATCGCCAAGCCGGACTCGGCGGGACGAATTCATGGGGTGAGCTGGCCTTGCCGCAGTATCGGATTCAGGCGGGGCAGCCGTATGATTGGTCGTTCATGCTGGATTTTTCTGAAACGCCGGTACCACCCAAGAGAGCGCAGCCGCCGATGCTGCCACGCAATCTGCCCGCCAAACCACCGGAAAAATAGGCTACGACTCATGGTTTTCAGAAGAATTTCTGACAATCTCTTGCGCCGTCGTGAGATTGAGTGAGAATGCCGCCGCACATGACACCCGACATCATTCGCCAGGCACTCACTCAAGTTCGTTACCCCGGGTTTTCCCGTGACATCGTTTCATTTGGTTTGATCAAGGACATCGTCTGCGAATCTCACCAGACCACCGTCCGCATCGAGGTGCAAACCAAGGACCCCAAGGTGCCGGAACAGATTTTTCAAGAGTGTCATGCGGCGTTAGATTCATTGCCTGACATCGGCACAGTGAAAATCGAGATCGATGTCAAAGATGCACCTGCTAGCAGTGGTCTCGGCGGCACAGTCGGAAAATCCTCGATTCCAGGAGTGAAGCGCATCATCGCCGTGGCGTCCGGCAAAGGCGGCGTGGGGAAATCCACCGTCGCGGCAAATCTAGCAGTCGCACTCGCTGCTACAGGCGCGAAGATCGGCCTGTGTGATTGCGATCTTTATGGTCCATCGGTCGCGCAGATGTTCGGCTGCAACGAGCGTCCGCTTGCAAATGAACACGACGAAATCATCCCGATTGTGGCGCACGGCATCCAGCTCATGTCGATGGGATTTCTGTTGGAAGACCGATCTCCAGTGGTGGTTCGCGGACCGATGGCCACGCGTTACACTCAGCAATTTCTCCGACAGGTCGCGTGGGATGATCTAGATTATCTCGTGTTAGACTTGCCGCCGGGCACTGGCGATATCCAGCTGACCATCGTGCAAACCGTGACCGTCGATGGCGCGGTGATTGTAACCACACCGCAGGAGGTCGCGCTCATCGATGCACGCAAAGGCGTGGCGATGTTTGAAAAAGTCAACGTGCCGATTCTTGGATTGATCGAGAACATGGCGTGGTTCGAGTGCGATGCTGGAAAGAGATATTATATCTTCGGTCAGGGTGGGGGAGTCCGCGAGGCAGAAACCATCAAGGTGCCGCTGTTAGGGCAAATCCCGATTGATTTGGTGACACGTGAACGCGGCGATTCAGGTGCTCCGGTCGCATTGTTGAGTGCTGCGGAAAATAAGGTGTCTGCGGCATTTCATGACATCGCATCGCGAGTTAGAACTGCGATGCCAGTCTGATTAGAAAGCAGTTTTGGACTTTAGTCCGAAAGGGGTTTTAAGAACGGACTGAAGTCCGTGACTACTTTTTGCAGAGTGGTGGCTCGAGCCGGGATCGAACCAGCGACACGCGGATTTTCAATCCGCTGCTCTACCAACTGAGCTATCGAGCCTTATACTAAGGATGCCCTTGCGGGCGGGGCGGAAGTAAGAGCGGAGGGAGGGGATTTGACAACCGAAAAATCAACGGTTTTAAAATTATTTCTATCGAGCAAGAGAATGACTGCTTATTTCAGGAAAACCTCGCGGGGTTTTGCTCCATCGCCGGGGCCGACGATGCCGCGTTGTTCGAGGATATCCACCATGCGAGCGGCGCGGGTGTAGCCGAGGCGGAGTCGGCGCTGGAGCAGAGATGTGCTGCATTTGCGCTCTTGGCGGGCGACTTCGATGCATTTCAAAATGAGTTCTTCATCGGCTTCGGAGACGTCGTCATCTTCGTCGTCGTTAGAACTGTTCAAGGATGCATGGATATCAGCCTCGAAGTTGGGTTTTCCTTGGGCGGCGCAGTGGTCGATGATGCGCTCGATTTCCGCATCAGTGACGAAGGCTCCTTGGGCGCGTTCGAGTTTCGCCGAACCAGGCGGGAGATAGAGCATATCGCCTTTGCCGACGAGTTTGTCCGCGCCCTTGGTGTCGAGGATCACGCGCGAATCGAGCGCAGAGGAAACTTGGAAGGCGATGCGGCAGGGGATGTTCGCTTTGATGATGCCAGTGACAACATCGGCGCGCGGTGTCTGGGTGGCGATGATGAGGTGGATACCGGCAGCGCGCGCTTTTTGCGCGATGCGGGCGATGCACATTTCCACGTCTGCGGGCGCGGTTTGCATCAAGTCTGCTAGCTCGTCGATCAGCACCACGATGTAGGGGAAACGATCGGGAATCCGGTCATCGGGGAGCTCGAAATCCTCGTCGTCTTCATCGGCTTCGGGTGCAAGTTCGCCGGACTCGAGAGCGGAGGCGATGGATTCGATTTGCTCGTCATCGACGTCGTCGAGCGCCCATGGCGGGGCTTGGTGGCTGGCGGGAAGATTAGGATCGAGTGAAGATGTTGCGGTTGCGGATTCTTCTTCTTCCGGTGTGGGTTCTGGCTCTTCTGTTGGAGTTAGAGCGGGCTTTTCTTTTTTGACTCGGCTGTTGAAACTATCAAAATTGCGCACGCCTTCTTTGGCGAACATGCGGTAGCGTTTTTCCATTTCGTTCACCACCCACTTGAGGGCGGCCACGGTTTTTTTCGGGTCGGTGACGACTGGCACGACGAGGTGCGGCAGGCGATTGTACATCTGCATTTCCACCACTTTTGGATCGACCATGATGAAACGCAGTTCGTCTGGGCCGAATTTGAAGAGCATTGAGGCGATGATCGAGTTGATGCAGACGGATTTGCCCGAGCCGGTGGCGCCAGCGACGAGGCAGTGCGGCATCGCGGCGAGGTCGCCGATGACGGTTTTGCCGTAAACATCCTTGCCGAGAGCGAGCGGGATTTTTTTCTTGGCGGAGCGGAATTCTGGATCGTGCAGCAGTTCGTGGAGTGGGACTGCGACTTTCAGAGTGTTAGCGATTTCGATGCCCACAGTGTCCTTGCCGGGGATGGGAGCGAGGATGTTGATGCGTTCTGCGCAGGTGGCGCGGGCGAGGTCGGCTTCGAGTTGGGAAATCCGGGAAACGCGCAGGCCTGTGGTCGGATAGATTTCGTAGCGAGTGATGGTCGGGCCACGGGTGATATCGCCCGGTGTCACATCGATGCCGAACGCTTTGAGCGTCTCGATGATGATGCGCTGTGTAGCTAACAATTCGTCGCGATTCGCCTCTGGGCATTCTTCGGATTCGTCGGCATCGAGCAGATCGAAGCCTGGAAGTTCGTAATTTTCAAATCCAGTGACGGATAGGAATTGGTGGCCAGGTTTTTTCCGTTCGAAAGGTTTTGTGCCAGGGACCATCGGCTCGCTGGCGCGGCGTTGTGAGGCATCGATGATCTGAGGGGGCGGCGTTTCGCGAAGTGCTAACAACGCTTGGGGGTCGTTGTTTTCCTCCGTTTTCGAAGATTCGGTGGAACGCATGGCCTCGCGCTCTTTGCGGCGTTGTTCGCGTTGTCGTTCGCGTTCTGCTAGCATTTCGGCTTCGCGAGCGGCGACTTTTCCTTCCTCGCTGCGGCTGGCCTGCCATGCAGAATATTTTTGCTTCAGCAGACGGCAGCAAGCTTTGGTAAAACGGATCGGTTGTTGGCCAGTGAGTAGGATCACCGCGATCAAGTAAGCGGAGGTGGTCACTAACAGAGTTCCGACGCGGCCGATCAGATTCATCATCACAAATTCGCCCAAGCCTTTGCCGACCACTCCACCCGGACTGAGCATGTTGCAATCATGCGCCCAGCTCACAAAAAAAAAGTCGGCCGCATGGAGAAAGGAGGAGGCCGCCAGCAGCGAAACGACAAAGCCAATCACCGCACGCGGCCAAATCGGGTGGTCGAAAACCAGCTTCACAACGCCAAACCAGATCATGCCCATCGGCACGAGATAGGCGGCGGCACCAAACAGAAAAATTTGCACAAACCCAAGGATGCCACCGAGCGGGCCGATCAGATTTTCACCCGACTCACCGGACTTTGAGGAAAACATGTCGAGAAATCCCCAGTTTTTCGGCAAGTCTGCTGGGCTGTATTTCACCAGCGAGAGCAAGAGTAACAAAGCCGCCGTGATCCAGATAATCCCGGTGATTTCGTTGGTCCAACGCGACGGTAGTTCGACTTCACCGCGTTTTTTGTTGTCCTTGCCTGCCATGTTGTCTTTGCGAGCGGACAATGCCCCAAATAGGTTTGGAGAGCAAGATTGTTTTCGAAACATGAAATTCAAGGAAACTGAGGTAAATCCTCTGGTTCGCCCGGTTCCGTGAGGATTTTCTGATCACAGCAATTCAGTTATCTTCAAAAAAAACAAAACATGGCTTGATTCCCGTCGGTTCGGGGCTAAAACGTGCGCCCCTCATGCCTGAAACGTCACGCATACTTAAAGTTGCCATTCCGAAAGGCAGCCTTCAGGAGCCCACCATCGAGCTTCTGGCCAAGGCTGGCTACGAGGTTTATGTCTCCTCACGCGGTCTTCGCCCGAGTTCGAATGACCCGGAGCTGGATCTTTTCCTGATCCGTGCGCAGGAAATCGGTCGTTATGTGGGCGATGGTTTTCTCGATTGCGGCATCACTGGCTACGACTGGGCCTACGAAAATGAGGTCGAATTGGTCGATCTCGCCGAGCTTCCCTATTCCCGTGCCACGACCCGCCCGACGCGTTGGGTGCTGGTGGTCCCCGAAGATTCTCCGATCCGGAAACCTGAAGATCTTCAGGGCAAACGCATCGCCACCGAGGGCGTGGGCATCACCAAACGCTATTTGAAAGAGCGCGGAATCGAGGCCGATGTCGAGTTTTCCTGGGGTGCGACCGAAGTCAAAGTACCGGATCTCGTCGATGCCATCGTGGATGTCACCGAAACGGGTTCATCGATCAAAGCAAACCGTCTGCGCATCGTGGACACTTTGTTGACGTCATTCCCGCATTTTTATGCCAACCCGAAGGCCGCCGCAGATCCATGGAAACGCGAAAAAATGGACCGCATCGCGCTGTTGCTCAAAGCGGCGCTGGGTGCCCGCGGCAAGGTGGGATTGAAAATGAATTTTCCGAAAGATCGTCTCGAAGAACTTCTGAGCAAACTTCCGTCACTGCGCCGCCCTACGATTTCCAGCCTTTCCGAAGAAGGTTGGGTCGCGGTAGAGACAGTGATTGACGAAATCGTCGTGCGCGACATTATCCCCGAACTCAAGCAGCTGGGCGCCGAGGGGATTATCGAATATCCGCTCAACAAAATCGTCCCGTAATTTTTATTCACCAACACAACTAACCCCGAACGCAAACGCCATGGGCTCCATCAAGAAACGCCGTAAAACGAAGATCAATAAGCATAAGCGCAAAAAGCGCATGAAGCAAAACCGTCACAAGAAGCGCCTGCGCTACAAGTCCTGATCATCAGGAGTGATTTTTTGATTCATTCGTCAGGGACCTGTTCATTCAGGTCTCTGGCTTTTTTGTACATCGGACTTCTGCTTTCCTGAGGTCTGTATGGTAGTTTTTGGCAAAATTATTTGCAGCAGAATCATTTTTAAAAAGATTTTCAGCGTGATGTTATTAAAAATGATTTTGCTGTAAATGATTCTGCTTAAAAAATCTTTTCCAACATGAGTCTTCAGGTGGTCGTCAGTTTCAAGGTGATCGACGAATCCGCCGATTGGATCGTTGTGGACAAACCTGCGCCCTTGATTGTGCATCCGGCGAACCGAAAGCCGGAGCCGACATTGTTAGGTGGCATCGAGAACTTGCTTGCTTACGAAATGGAAAACGGCGCATGTCCGGCGGTGGTGAATCGGCTGGACCGCGATACTAGCGGCATAGTAGTCGTGGCAAAACACACCGCCGCCGCCCGCGAGCTCGGCATGATTTTCGAGCGACGTGAGGTTTTGAAAGAATATCTAGCCATCGTGAGCGGCTGGCCAGAGTTAGACAATTGGCAATGCGCAGAGCCGATTGCTCGCGCCGGGGATTTTGCGCCATCTAACATTTGGGTGCGTCAGATTGTGCATCCATTGGGCAAGGAATGCCTGACTCGTTTTCAGGTAGAAAAACGTTTTGAGCGTGCGGAAGGCAGATTCGCTTTGATTCGGTGTTTTCCCGAAACTGGGCGAATGCACCAGCTCCGCGTCCATCTTGCGCACAGCGGATTTCCGATTCTCGGGGACAAACTCTATTCTGGCGACGGCGCGGAATACCTCGAATGGATGGCCGACGGTTGGACGCCGGAATTGAAAAACCGTCTGCGGTTGCCGCGCCACGCGCTTCATGCGGACAAACTCGCGCTGCCGTGGCGCGGTCAAATGATCGAGTGGAAAGCCGACCTCGCAGATGATCTCGCAGATTTCATCGCCGGGAAAGATGTCAGAGAAACTCCGGGGGTTGTCATTTGGAGTCGGCATGACTAGCATTCGCGCATGGCGGATCTCACTGAAATAGTCGATTTTCTGGAACGCGAACTCAAGGTTTCTAACATCGCGGATTATCCGGGTGCGATGAATGGTTTGCAGCTGGCGAATCAGGGTGAAGTCACGCGGATCATCGCTGCGGTCGATGCCTCATTGCCAGTGATCGAGAAGGCGACCGCTGGCGGTCCGGGGCTGCTCATCGTGCATCACGGCATGTTCTGGCAGGGTGCGCAGCCGTTGACGGGTGCATTCTATCGGAAAATCAAGGCCGCAATCGATGCGGGTTTGGCGGTGTATTCGAGCCATTTGCCGCTGGATGTTCATCCGCAGTGGGGCAACAACATCCAACTGGCCAACGCTATCGGACTGCTCCAGCCCGAACCATTTTTCGAACAAAAAGGCTCGTTTCTCGGCGTGCGCGGCGCGTGGGCCGGAAGTCGTGACGAACTAACCGAAAAATTGCGAACAGTTCTCGGCGCGGCGGTTCACCTTTGCCCTGCTGGATCGGAGCTGCCTGAAAATGTGGGCATCATCACCGGCGGAGCAGGCAGCGAGGTGGTGAAAGTGGCCGCAGCGGGCGTTGACACATTCATCACTGGCGAGGGACCGCACTGGAGCTATCCGCTCGCAGAAGAACTCGGCATCAATCTTTTTTACGGCGGTCACTATGCGACTGAAACCTTCGGCGTGCGTGCGATTGCAGAAGTTCTCGCAGCAAAATTCGATATCCCGTGGTCGTTCATCGATCACCCGACCGGACTTTGAGCTGCGGCGCCGCGGTCACACTTCGATGAGAAACTTGGTCTCGCGACCGGGTGTGGAAGTCACACTGATCGTGCCGCCATGCGCTTCGATGGCGCGTTTGACAATCGATAGTCCGAGCCCCGTGCCCTTGATTTCGCGCTGCGAGTGGTGTTTTTCCACCCGATAGAATCGACGGAAAATATGCGGCAAATCGGCACTTGGCACGCCGACTCCATTGTCCGCCACCCAGATCCGTTGGCGTCCGTCTGGAGTTTCTTCACAGCCGATTTCCACTTTTAATCCCTGATGGGGATTCTGTTTGAGCGCATTTTCTACCAGATTAAACAAAACCTGAGTCCAGTAAAATCGGTCGCCCTGAGTGATGAGTCCTTCATCGGGCATGATGATTGCGATTTCGGCATGTTGTGCGCGGATCACGGACTCCAGCCGTTCCAGAACGTCTTGAATGCATGAGCGGAAACGAAATGGCTCGATTTTTAGAGAGTTCGCCTCTCCGGATTCCAAGCGGGAAATCACCAACATGTCCTCGACGATGCGAGAGATGCGCTCGGTGTGTTTGCGCATGATGGTGAGGAATCGGCGGGTCATTTCCTGATCCTGAGTGCCGCCTTCTTCCAGCAGATTTTCCACGTAGCCATTGATGATTGCGAGTGGCGTGCGCAATTCATGAGACGCGTTGGCCACGAAATCTTTACGGATTTGTTCGGTCTGATAGGTGGCGGTCACATCGCGCACGATCACGCGTGTCAGTGGCGGATCGCCATCTTGACATGGCGGCAGGCAAGCCGAATCAATCACCCAAGCGGTGACGCCGCGGGTCTCAACTTCCCCGCGCGGCGAGCTTTGCTGGGGCAGCAGCACTTTGTCCTGCGACGCTTCACCGGCTTTCAAACAGCGGAAAATCCCGGAAGTCAGACGAGGATCAAAAAAGACCTCGGCAATCGGGCGGTTCAAAATTTCCCGATTGTTGAATAATTCGCGCGCAGCGGCATTGGCAAATCGAATGTTGGAACTGGAATCCACCAACAAAAAGGCATCATCAAGCGTGTCCAGTAAGCGCCCCCTTTCTTGATTTGCGGATTTAACTTCTTGTTCGAATCGGTTGTTTAAATTCATTGTTTCATTTTTCAGCGCCAAACGGCTTTTCTTAAGTGCGAGTAGGAGCGTGACGGCCCAGACGAGGGCGGCAATCGCGATGAAGATAGCGATTTTTTCGATCATGCTTCGGGTTTGGTGATCCGATATCCGACGTTGCGGACGGTTTCGATCCACGAGCCAAAGACTCCGAGTTTCTGGCGGAGGCGTTTCATGTGGGTGTCGAGAGTGCGGCTTTGAGCGGAATCGCTGTAGCCGAAAACGGATCGAAGTACGTCATTGCGATCTTGGGATTTCCCGGCGCGCTCGCAGAAATAAAGCAGCAGTTTGAACTCGGTGGAGGTGAGTTCGAGCGGTTCGTCGGCGAGGTAGAATTTCAACGAAGTTTTGTCGAAATGAAACGGGCCGTGGATGAAATCGACAGAGCCGGGAGGGGCCTCGGAGCGTTTGAGGACCGCTTGGACGCGCAGCACGAGTTCTTTCGGGCTGAATGGTTTGGTCAGGTAATCATCGGCTCCGGTTTGCAGTCCGTGGATGCGATCCTCGGTTTGGGCACGAGCGGTGAGCATGATGACCGGGATGTTTGATCCCCGTGGATCGCGCCGCAATTCCTTAAAAACAGCGAAACCATCGCGTCCGGGCAGCATCAGATCGAGCACGATCAAATCGGGTCGGTCACGAAGTGCGATTTCCGTGCCAGAGACGCCATCATAGGCTTTGGTGACTTGGTATCCCGCGCGTTCGAGATTGAACCCGATTAAATCTGCGATGTCCTGTTCGTCTTCGACAATCAAGATGCGATGCATGTTGGGATGAGATTGTGACAGAGTGCCCGCTTTAGAAACCTGCGGCGTGTGACAATTTAGTCACAATAGATCTTTAGTGATGACACAGCCGGGGGCTGTGGTGCGGGCGATGCCGATTTTGACGCCTGGTTCGATCGAGGTGTTGACGCCAGTGTGGACACCATCGCCGATGACCGCGCCGTATTTGAGCCGACCGGTATCAATGGGTTTTCCGTCGATGTTAGAGACATGGTGGCGGCCATCGTGGCGGTGGTTTTCCGTGCAGGTGCCAGCGCCGAGAGTGACGTGGGAGCCGATGATTGAGTCACCGATATAACATTGGCGTGAAATGTAGCTGTTGTGATAGATGATCGAGTTTTTCACTTCAGTGCCATGACCGATATAACAGTTCGCGCCGATGCTGGTGGCTCCACGGATGTAGGCGTTAGGTCCAATCGTGGTATTCGGGCCGATGAGAACCGGGCCTTCAATCACCGAGCCGTGGAGGATTTTTGAACCATTTCCAAGGCGAATGACGCCGGTGATGCTGGTGAAAGGGCTGACTTCGGCGAGCAGCGAGGTTTCATCCATCAGAGCGAGCACTTCTTCATTCATGCGCAGTAAATCCCACGGATAGATGACGGGAAAACAATTGGCGTCAGTGACGATTATTTCGCTGCAATCATCCGGATTTGCTGCGCCTTTCCACGCGAGAACGCGGTTATTCGTATCGGTGAGACGAGCAGGTTTTGGGTTCCGGCCAAGTAACAGAATCGCGCCGAGTTCGATCCAGTTATCGATTGGGATGCGGATCGCGCGAGGTTCGGCTTCGTCAGGTTCTACCAGCTGTAAGCCCGCGCGGCGCAGGTCTGCCGAGAGCAGATCGATCATTGGCAGATTGGCGATCAAACAAGCGCCCAGATCCCGATTGGATGTGATGGGAGCGCACAGTGCTGGATTTCGTGGTGGTAACAGAGTGGCTTGCATGAGTTGGTTATACTTCACCACACACTCGCCGAAATTTCACTAAAATTCTCGGGAATTTTTCAATCACTCAGCGTGTTGGAGGTGCCAGTCGGCGTGAATTTTTGGCGAAATTTCGGAGGGTTTGATCTCCGAGCGTCCGCCCCAGAAAACGTTGGTGTAGGAAACCGGAATGCCGATGCTTTCGAGGTGGCGGTCGATAGCTGCTTTGTGTTCTAGCACGCGCGATTTTTCCGTGCCGTGGACCACGCCCATGATGTTGACGTCGCCAAATTGCGGGCCGCCTTCGCGCCAATAACAATGGGTCATGCAGAAGTGGCGACCGACTTCTGCGCCGCCTTCGATCTCCCGGCCTTTTGGAACAGCCCAATGAAACAGTCCATTGAAACGGGTCACGCGTTCGCCGGTGGAAGACGGTTTGATGTGTTCGAGAAATGTGGAAAAACGACCGATAACTTTCTTAGAATTAAGAGCTTCAGCAATTTCACAGAAGCGTTCTAGTGAAACTCCCGCGAGTGCTGCGCGCTGGTCCCACGGGTTTTCGCAGATCTCGTCCAACGTGAGTTCTTCTTTCAGCGCGAGCAGGACACTCCACTCTTCCGGCGTGAGATCGACTTTCGCGGTGGTCATCATCACGGCGGGTTCGTCGGCTTTGTCGCCGGGTTCGAGTGTCTTGCGGCGAGTGTGGCCGACGCCGAGGGCGAACACGCCGTTGGCTGGCATGAGCAAATATTCGGTGGCGCCGGTCAGTCTCAGCAAGGCAGTGGCGTGGTGGTCGAGCGACTCGCCAACTGGCACTTTGAGCGTCGTCCACAGCCGATATCCCGAGCCGGAAACTTCGGAATCCGTCGAGCGGATCACGACGTGGCCGGAGAATGGATCCTGTTTGGCCATAAAATCGAAGGCGTCGTTGAGTTTTTCCTCGGGCACCTTCCAGGCGACGAGTGCACCGTGGGCGAGTTTGGTGGAAAGCAGTGTCTGGCGCACGCGGCGGATGATGCCGGCCTCGACCATCGCGCGGATGCGTTCGATCACCGTTTCAAGAGGGACGCCGGATTTTTCCGCAATCACATGGAACGGCTGACGTTGGAATCCGGCGATGAGATCTTCGGAAATAGCGAGAATCTGCGAGTTGATCGGATCGTTGTGTTCGACGGGGATGGTATCGGGCATGGGGAAATTTGAGAGTTTGGCTTTGAGCTGGCGAAGATAGGCCAGCGTAGGTTCTCGGGCAAGAATTCTTCCTTCAATTTAGGGATTGGCGATCATCCAATCATCTGGAGTGAGAGCTCCCGCACGTTGGATGTGTTCCTTGTCCCACGACACAAGGTCGCAACCTGCGATATCCGCAGTAGCCGAATACAAGGCGTCTGCCCTGATCTTTATACACAAATCCGTGGGAGAACGGTTGTTTTTGACAGCAGAGATCA
>ENA-OFCF01000229-OFCF01000229.1-metagenomes-genome-assembly--contig:-NODE-229-length-27277-cov-8.515172_pt1 | contig 27277 bp, 23 predicted proteins | sample MGYA00153387_OFCF01 | MGnify analysis MGYA00153387
ACACCAGCCCATTTTTTCACTCTAAGTTATGCTTTCCTGTGGGACGGCTGTGTTTCCATTTTCCTTATTTTCGTTAGTAGCATAAAGGCAATCGATAGATAAATTTGAGGCCATCATAACCTAACTAATCAAAGTAGTTCAGGGCTTCAGCCCGTTCTTCAAAAGTGCAAGATCAGACATCCTGATGTGCCCGAGCTGCCGCATCAGCACTGGAGACGATGCACCAAATTCTAAATTTTAAATTCAAAACGAAATAGCGTGCCGTTCACGTGAGAGGATATCTGATGACTTCAGATAGATATTAGCATCACTCAAACATGCACTAACATAACAAATGATTTAAGTGTAAGAGTTGATTGACTTTGCCATTTGACTCACGTTAGGTTCTCCGGTGTTATAAAAAATCGTAAATTCATGAAAACTGTTTTTCGCTTCTCCTCTTGGCGCTACTTGTCATTTTTGCTTGTGCTTATTCCTCTGCCTGCATCGGCACTTATCGATGAAGATTTGGATGGAATGTCGGACCTTTGGGAAGCCCTTCATGGTTTTTCAATCTCAGACAATGGCACGCTCGTTCCCGGCCAAGCTCCAAGCGCCGACCTCGACGGCGACGGAATGAATAACCTCAGCGAATCGATCGCCGGCACCAATCCACTCCGCAGCGTCGGTGTAGATGGCTTTTTCCGGGCCAGCCTATCTGAAAGTGCCACCGTGCCCGGCAATCTGGATTTCACTTGGTTCCAGCTTACTGGAAAATCGTATCAAGCTCAGGATTCTTCGGGCCTCACTCTGGGTTCTTGGCAGCCTTTGGGGGATTCTATCACCGCCACTCTCTCCGGTTATAATCACCTTTCCTTTCACCCGGATCGATTCCGCTCGTTTTACCGGGTGAGCGTCAACGACGTCGATCCAGATGGCGATACCCTCAACTCGTGGGAGGAGGGATTGCTCAGTACCAATCCTGCCGATCCAGACACCGACGGTGACGGCGTGGACGACAATTTAGAACTGACCAATGGCAGTAATCCTGCCGATACTAGCGATGGCGGCAACCCACAACCCATCCCACCCACGCCTGCCGGTGATCTCAAAGTCAGGCTCTTCGCCACCACCTTTCTTGGTTCCACCTACCCCAGCACGCAATTTCTCACTCCGTTCAACGTGCGGGTTTTCAAGAAAGATCTAACCACTGGCGTGGAAACCCAAGTGTATGTCATGGGTTATTCCGGCTCTCCGCCGTCTGTTTCCAATAACATCACTTTGCCGAACGACGGGAGCGTTTATACGATTCAGGCGGATCTTCCGGACCTTAGCTCCAGCACGCTCGTTTCCGGTTACCGGGACTTCAGTTTTTTGATCGCAGCCACGCCCATCACTGGCAGTGCACCATTTGTGGCGTTGAACGGTTTCAATCCGGCAACCAATAGCATCGGAACCGCAGGTTACATTCTCGGCACACCCCCGAGGATTTATAATTATCTCTACTCGAATTATCGCGCTGTCCTGGCTCCGATTATCCTAGAAAAAGTCATCTCAGACCAAATCGCGGGCAACGAAGCGAACCAGCTCCCCACCCGCGCTTACGGCGGCCAACCAAACAACCCCATGGTCACAGGCACTCGAACAGGGAACGAGGCCCGATTCCGCGTCAAAGCCGACGTTTGGCCAAACGTCGCCCCTAAGGTTCTCATCGCGGCCCGCGATGTTGCCGCCACCACCATCCTTGGCTCCACTCCCGCTATTCCTCTGCCGCAGCTCACCGATCTAACTTTCACCACAACGGACGGCACCAAGCTCTGTGAAATCATCGCCGGGGTCGATGACAACAGCAACGGCATACTCGAAACGGGCGAAGTCAAAACGACCTTCCAAAAGACTCCCAAAGTGAACGTAAATGGAAGCCCTTACTCCGGCAAGGACACAACCTTTAGTCAGTTGGACAAAATTCGCATTGTGACCGCCAATGATTACGGCGCGGCAAGGGCTGCGGCGGAGGGATACGGGGGATTTCCTTACAACTTTGCTCTGCCAAATGCAGCAAAACTCATCACCGCCTTCGCCACGGGGTCCAAGAACATTGCTGGCACGGACCCCGCCATCTTCGGCAATTACATCAGCGCAAATGGTATCGGCACGCCGGCAGCTAATGGGCTTTCTCTTCCGCTTGGTGCCAAGTGGGACAACTCAAATGAAGCGGAAACCCACCTCTTTGATTTTCCAGACGGTTCTGATCTTTCAGAACAAATCAAACATTCCAAGACCCTCGAATTATTAATCCGCCGTCTTATTTCATCAAAAAGATCAGAAATTCTTGGATTTGCCCAAACGGGATATTGGATCACTCATATTCTGGTAGATGTCGAAGATCGGAACGTGGATTTCAAGGAAAGACCTAACAGCGACATGGCTTTCGGCATCGGTAAATGCAGATTCCGCGGGAATCTGCAGGTTGAGATGACCGCCGTTCCGGGAGGTTTCGCGGTAAGGTATGTGAAATTGAGCGGGTTCTTCATCGATCTCTATGATTTTTCATGGCCCGGTGGAGTCGTAAGTGTGGGCGGTCTGACTCTTGATGTCGGAAATGCTATAAAAACCCAAGTCGGTCACGCAACTTTGACCGCGACTCCCCATCCAGATGCGGGTAAAATATTCTACACTCGAGTCGCAACGTTTAACGTGGGCAAAGATTTTTTCGGTAAATTTTAAATCCACTAATCTATCATCAAACGATGAAATCCATCTTCAAATCGAGCCAGTGCTTGGCCACCTATCTTCTGTTGTTCGGAACCACATTGGGGCAAGATCTCAGGAACGTCATTGATCTCGAACGGGTTGCTGACCTGCTGAAGTTTCCCAAATCCGAGCTGATAATAACCGACTACTTGGATCAGGAAAAATTTATCTATACTAAAAAAACTTCCACTGAGGATCAGCGTGGTCTGATGCCTCCCGTAGCCCCCGCGTCGATTTACCAATCCTATTGGATTGCTTCGAAAACACCGAATGCATTACTGCCGATTATTGTTACTATCTCCAAAAGAGATGCCTACGTCACTCCGTATGTAGATAATTTCATAGCCGAAGCTAGCCGTTTACCAGAGAGCCCTGTGAGTGAAAAAGGGCGTTTGCCATTTGGAAAATTTGATTTAACAGGAACGTCTTCAGCTATTTTGTATATCGAGCAAATGCGAGTGCCCGCACATTCAAAAATAGTCATTGAACCGGGTGACACATGGACCCGGCCAGATGAGTATCCAAAATTCCATCTAGCGACTATATCTATTGTCCGGGACGCCACAAGCGAAGTGGACGTCAGGATTGCTCATTACGCGTCTTTGTATTATCCAGATAGCCTAGTCAAGGTGCCGGGTGGTGAAGAATACTTCGCCGTGTTCAATGATGACCCCGAAGACAATCCGAAAGAGTCTCCGATTCTTGATATATTCAAAGGCTTGAACCAGATCGTTCTCACCTCGCCGATTATGAATCCCTATCGGAAGACACCTGTGCCACCAGCCCGTGCGCCGGGGCCTCCAGAGGAGGAAGCCGCCAAACCAGCGGAAAAAACGCCAGATCATAAAGCAGCATCTGATCCTCCTACACCATCGACAACTGAGGGCGGTCCACTAACTACGCTTTTCACTCTCTCGATTGTTTTGTTAGCACTCGGAGTGCTTGCCGCCATTCTCAAAAAATACCGTAAAAAATGAGCTTGGGCGACGGCCTCCCAATGGAATCACGCTACCGGGAGTGTTGCCGGAACATGGCAGTGATTTCAACATACTATGATTGCAGTAGAACAATTAGGAAATACATGGAGCCGGTTCGCAGAGTGAAACATTTATTTCAGATATAATACCTCTAGATTGCTGGTTCAACGAAAAGCGCGCGAATTTCGCTCGCCACTCAATACTAAGCTCGTCCAACAATGGATCGCTGTGAGGCCAACCCAATTTCTAACTTTTTTGTGGGTTATCTGAATTCTGATCTCCGCTTAGATCACGAAGAAGTATGCTTAGTCCCAAGCACGTCAAAGAACGGCCTGAAGTCCTGAACTGCTATGCTGGGGGTTACAGCGGCGGTGTGAAGGGGTGAAAACGTCTGGCAGAAACCTGCAACGAGAATGCAGCCCGAACCAGAGTGCTAGAATAACAGAAGAAAATGTTGAATTGCGCCACCTAACGAATCTTTCTTCAGCGCACCGAGCGGATGCCGGATTCCACTTCATTGCTGAGTCGCTCGAAGACCTCTTCAAAGCTGCCTCTGCCGTCCACGGTGGCCACTTTGTGGTGTTGTTTGTATTTTTCGATGACGGGGATGGTTTTTGATTCGTGTTCGTGGAGGCGTTTGACGATCCGGCCCGTGCTGGAATCGTAGGGCATTTGGCGGTCGGTGCGGCTGCGGGCGTCGAGACGCTCGATGAGTTCGAGCGTGGGAACCTGGATCTCGATCACTTTAGAAATCCCGGATCCGTGTTTCCGGAGCAGCCCATCGAGGATATAGGATTGCACGAGGGTGCGTGGAAAACCTTTGAAGATATATCCCTTCACGCCGGCTGCGTGTTGGATCTTCTTTTCTATCAGACGCACGACGATCTCGTCTGGAACGAGTTGGCCGCTTTCGTAAAGCGCGGTGACCTCGCGGCCGATGTCGGTGTCGTTGCGGATTTCCTCGTCAAGCATTCGACCGGTGGCGACGTATTCGAGGCCGAATTCCTTGGCAAGCGCGAGGCCTTGGGAGCCGCGGCCGGAGCCGGGATAACCGAAGAGCACGAGGTTGAAGAGGTCCTTGTCCAGCTCACGTTGGATGATGCGGACGATGTCCGCGCGGACCTCCTCAATGGGGCGGGTGCCATCCAGTTCGACCTCTTGGTTTTTGTCCTGGTAGAATTGGAGGACGGGCAGGGTTTTTTCGTGATACTCGCGCAGGCGGTTGCGGATGACGGTTTCGTTGTCATCGCTGCGGCCAGATGTTTCGCCGCGTTTTAACAATCGGCTAACAGAAACATCCTCGGGGATTTGCAGATTGATGAGGCAACTTAGCGAGGTGTTGAGTTTGATCATTAGGCCGTCGAGGATGTAGGCTTGCACGAAAGTGCGGGGAAAGCCATCGAACAGGAAGCCGGCAGCCTGCGGGTTTTCTGTAATCGTTTTCTCGATGATCTGGACAATGATCTCATCCGAGACGAGGCCGCCCGAGGCGATGATGCCACTGGCCTGTTCTCCGAGGCGAGTCCCAGCAGCGATTTCGCGGCGCAGCAGATCCCCGGTGGAAATGTAGAAGAGGTTGAAACGTCTAACGAGGTATTCGGACTGAGTGCCTTTTCCCGCGCCAGGAGGACCGAAAAGAGCGATGTTGAGCATGATGATGTGGTTGGTTAGATTCTGTCACAAGGGTATAGCATTTCGTAATCGATGAGGCCAAGGATGGATTTGCCATGGCGCATGAGTGGTTGCCGGGTTTTGCGGTGCTGGCGGAGGATCAGGTGGCGGGGTTTGCCGAACTGCGCACCGGTGAACCACCGCTCGGGAAGGATAGATGATGCGCTGACCAACCAGCGCGAGTGATGAAAAAGTCGCCGCTTTGTTGGCCATTGAGATGGAGATCATCCACACCCGAAATCCGCCGCCGGAAGCGTTCCGGCGCGTCGTTGCACAACGGTTTGCGGCCTTTTCCGAGTGATAGATCGAATCCTTCCATGGAGGCGTTAGGCAGCAGGTTTAATCTTCGGATAGAGTCGGGATGCCGAGTAGGTTTTCGTAATCCGAGAGGCTTCCGCCGGCAAGGCAGCACTCGATGATTTTGCGGCCGGTGGGCAGCAAGTCCTTGACGAGAAACTGCGACAATTCCTGATGGAAAAATTCTTCGAGAATTTTCGCGCCGCGGTCATAAGCGGCGGTGCCGACTTCCGGTTGCTGGTCCACTTCGAAGAACCACACGCCGAGCGTGCGTCCCTCCATCACAATCTTGCCGGGTGTGTAGCCTAACAAGGAGCAACGCGAGGGTTTCATCTGCTTTTCGGTGAACCGTGCGCCACCACGGCGGGCAAGGAATTCGCGAGTGATCCACTGCGGCATGAATCCGACTTCCCAAGCGCCGATGTGCTGGTTAGGTGTTAGGATGTAGCGGACTTTTGGCGTTTCAATGATCTGGTTGAGCAGTAGATTGGCTTGGTCCACGCGGCGACCGGTGGCGAAGGGCCAGTAGGAGCCGACACCTTCCGAGGACATGCCTTCGGTGGCGACGATGCTCGGGTTGGCATGACCGCGAGGCGCGACGAGCCGCCACAGCCAAGCAAGCGCGGGGGGGAGGCTGTGAAACATGCCGATGATGCCGTAGGTCGGGTGATCCGCAGTGCATGGTGGAGTGCGCACACCCATGCTGCGGATGTCCACATCCACCGCGCCTTTCACCACATCGGGCACGATTCTGCGGGGTATGATCACCCGGGGATTCGGGCAAGGAATGCCGGGTTCGTCCTCGGTGTGTTCCCAAATTAGCGAGGTCGCACCGGGGTGACCTTGGACGTTGAGAAATAACAGCGGCTCAGGTGGATGAATGGTGAGTGCCTCCAAGTGGGGATCGATGCCGTAGTGATTGATGTGATTGATGCGAACGAACCAAGCGTCCTCCGCGTCCGTTAGACTGAGTTTGCCGCCGCCTTTTTCCAAGGACGGATGGCACAGCGCCATGTCGTCGGTGACGGGGCGCAAGTCGCAGGAGCGCGGCAGAGTAAGCAAGCGCTGTTCGCCGTTGATGATGTTTCTTCCGATCAACAGCGAGCCATCGGATTGACGGTGAGGGTGTTCGAGCATCTCGCTCTTGCCACCACCGCTGGCACCTTCATGGGAAATGATGATTTTATTGTCGTATGGCGTGATGACCTGCACGGTAGAGCAATGCATGGTGACCCAGTGTTCGGCCTCGCCGATGTTGAGTAAAACGCCATAAATGCCTTTTTTCGCGCTGGGTCCCGGATAGAGATTATAACTGAATAATTCGTGAGCAGACGTTAGACGATTATGAACGACCACCTGTTTCCCCTCGAAGTGGGTGTGGCGGAAAGGCGGAGCCACATAGATGACAGCGCGTGGGGAAAAGTTTTCCGGAATTTGATCGAGAGAAAGAATGCCTTGCAGCATGGAAAGTCCGAGCGCGAAGAATCCAGCGTTGGCGGGCGCGATAACGAGCGCATCTGTGCCTTTTCCCTCCATGCCTGCGTGGAAAGGAAAAACCGCTAGATCTTGGCTTTTAAGCCACTCGAAGGTTTCCTCTCGAACGCTGGCAAAATCCCTACCGAATCGTTCCTGATAGGTTGGCTTGTCAGTGGGGAGTTGATCGCCAATGACCATGCAGTCTGGATCGCGGCGGCGCATGTAGGCTTCTGGGTAGTTGGCATTGATGCCATTGCGGACCCGGCAGACACGGGCTTCTAGCACGCGGCCCTTGCCGGGGACTTCGTAAGCGACTTCATGCCAGCCATCCACTGCGTCACGGACGGATAGTTCCACGAGTTCGCTGGTGGTGGAGGCCACAGTGACTGATAGAGCCGCATCCAACAACGCGGCCGCTTCTGGCGGAATCGGGAATGGCAAGACTTTGCAAATGACGTGTGTTTTGTTTTTCATAAATCAATTGTACGGTGGTTCAGATTTAAAGAATTTGGTGCGATTAACGACCGAAGAATGAAGTAAAAAATTGGCAGCTGCATCGCAGCAACCATCATTTAAGTCGCATTTTATGATATTAGCGCACTGCAAAGTGCCTCAAGAATTCATCAGATTGACGGCATCAATCATTCGAGGCGCAGGTTATCTGAAGCTCAAGTAGCTTCTTGAGTTGCTGGGGTTTCAGCGCAATAACGAACGATTGAGCGGATTCACACTCTCATTCGTGAATGAATTGAGAACTGGCGATGATCTGCGAAGTCGGTAACTCAAAGACCCGCCCGATTTTTTTCATCGCCTGTAACTACTTCCAGAAAATGTTCAATCAGCGATAGTTAGACCTTGTAGTTTGAGGATAACGATGGCCGCAGCGACGCCGGCTTCGATGTCGAGCTGGGAATTGTCGAGAACCACGGCACAATCCGCGATGATGAGTGGAGCGGTGGCGCGTTGGCTGTCTGCGGCGTCGCGTTTTTCGATAGAATCGACGAGGCCCTCGTCACCACGGCGGGCGGCGCGCACGGCTTCGTCCGCATCGACATAGATTTTATATGGCGTGTTAGGAAACACCACGGAGCCGATATCGCGGCCTTCCATGACGATGCTAGAATGTTCGAGATAACCACGCTGGAGACAGATGAGTTTTTCTCGCACTTCTGGGATGGCGGAAACCATGGAGACGTTCGCGTTGATGTCTGCAGCGCGAAGTGCCTCGCCGGGGTCCGTGCCATCGATGGTGATGGTGGAAAATGTTTCGTCGTGGCCGCAACGGATCGCGATGCGGTCCAACAATGAGATGACGGCAGCGGAGTCTTGTGGGTCGATATTTTCGCGAAGGATTTTCCAAGTGATCGCGCGGTACATGGCGCCCGAGTTCACCATGATGAGGCCGAGACGTTTTGCTAACAATCTAGCAAGTGTGCTTTTGCCGGATGCTGCCGGGCCATCAATGGCGATGGCGAAATGCGGATTGTGGATAGAATGTGGGATCACGCGCGGGACGCAGTTGGAATGATGAAGTCTGCGGCATCCGTGCGTTGGCGAAGGATGGCGGCGAGGTGATGAGAAAATCCGGGGTAAGAGGTGTTCACGCAGTCGGTGTTGCGGATCACGGTTTCTCCCTTGGCAAAGAGGCCGGCGATGGCGAATGCCATGGCAATGCGGTGATCGCCGAAACTATCCATTTCCGCACCGTGAAGTGCGTGGCCACCTTCGATTTCCATGCCGTCTTCGAATTCTTGGACCTCTGCGCCCATGGCGCGCAGATTGTCCACCACGGTGGTGATGCGGTCAGTTTCTTTGACGCGGAGTTCGCGCGCGTTGCGGATGATGGTGCGGCCTTGGGCAAGTGCTGCGGCGACCGCGATGACTGGAATTTCATCGATTAGATTTGGCACTTCACTTTCGAGGATCGTGGTGCCTTTGAGCGGTGCGCCGTGGATTTCGATGTTACCGATTGGTTCGCCATCCAAATGATGGACGATGTCGATCATGTGTGCGCCCATCCGGCTGAGGACGCCGAGGATGGCGGTGCGGGTGGGATTGAGTCCCACATCTTTGATGAGCAAACGGGAGCCGGGCAAGGCGGCCGCAGCGACTAACCAAAATGCCGCGCTGGAAATATCACCGGGCACGGTGAAGTCACAGGCTTCCGGAACTTGGCCGCCGTAGATCGAAATCGCTTGGCCATCGCGGCGGGTGCTGACGTGGAATGACGCGAGCATGCGCTCAGTGTGATCGCGAGTTTCCGCTGGCTGGATGACAGTGGTTTTTCCTTCTGCAAACATCCCAGCTAACAAGACTGCGCTTTTCACCTGTGCACTGGCGACTGGCATTTCATAAGTGATAGATGATAACTTTGCCGGGTGAATCCGCAGTGGTGCGCAGCCGGGTTTCTCACCGAGAGTTTCCAGATTTGCGCCCATCAAGCCGAGCGGCACGGTGATGCGACCCATCGGTCGTGACGAAAGCGATGCGTCGCCAAAAAGTTCCGAAGTGAAAGATTGTCCGGCTAACAATCCTGCGAGCAGTCTCATGCCGGTGCCCGAATTCCCGCAATCGATCGGAGCGGCGGGAGCTGATAGTTTCATTGCCCGTCCGTGGATGCGCAAGTTGACTGGGCCGTAGCCGGGGAGTTCGTCGATGACCTCGTAATTTGCGCCGAGCGACTCCATTGCCTTGAGTGTGTTGAGGCAGTCTTCGCTCGGTAGGAAGTTGCGGACCGTGCATGTTCCGTTAGAAAGTCCGCCGAGGATCGCGGCGCGGTGGGACATGCTTTTATCTCCGGGAACGCTGAATTCAGCGTGGAGTTTCGAAATGGAGGTGACGCGGAAATCCGACATGAGAAATGTTAGTTCAGTTGGGCGGGTTAAGAGAATCGCGGTGATTTTTTGCGGTGAGCAGCCATTGTCGAGCCGCTTCTTGATCCGCGTTTTCGAGGTGGGAAAGAATTTCGCTCAATGTATTGAGAGTTTCGCGCAGCGGGTTGAGCAGAGCCTCGCGGTTTTCGGTTAGAATTTCCGCCCACATTTCCGGATTCCCAGCAGCGACGCGCGTAGTGTCCCGCAAACCACCGCCGCCGAATGCGCCATCAGCTGGATTTTCCAAACACACCCGCGCCGCAGCAGCGGCGATGATGTGCGGCAGGTGGCTGATGCGTGCAACCAATGCATCGTGATGTGCGGCGGTCATCCATGTGGTGCGGCAGCCGACGGATTGCCAAAACTTTTCTAACGATTCCATGCTTGCCGCCGGGGCTTGATCGTCATTGGTGAGCAGGCAGGCGGCGTTTTTGAAAAGATCAGAACTGATTGCTTCGATGCCATTGCGTTCTGAGCCGGCCATCGGATGGCTGCCGATGAATCTGTTGTTAGTGCTCGCAAGCAGAGGCGTAATCGATTGATGCGGCATGAGTTTCACACTACCAACATCTGTGATTAGACAGGACGGTGGCAGGCCAGCGGCGAGTGCCGCGGCGACCAAATCTTGCATCGCGCCGACTGGAACGGCGAGAATGAGCAGATCAGCATTTCTAACGGAATGTGCTAGATCGGTGGTGGCATGTTGGATGCCGAGTTTATGGGCGGAGGTTACAGTTTCCGCTTTGCGGGCCCGCAGGGTGACGCGAGGCGAGCATGGCTGGATTTCTAACGCCAATGCAAGCGAGCCGCCAAGCAGACCGCCGCCGAGAATGGTGATATTAGAAAAATCCTTGTTCATGTGGAAAAGAAACCGGGTCCAGAATTCCGGACCCGGTCGGTGTTCCTAAAATGGGTGCGGCGGAAATCAGAATTACTCAGGGCACGCGGAAGTATTTTTTCTCCGAAGCGGGATAAGTCGGGTCTTGCACCAATGTGCCTGAAGGAATGTCACGCACATCCACGACTTTGTTGTTATAAGGGCTGAAAACGAAGCCTTCTTTCCCGGGAACTTTGTTAGCGAAGGAATAATCGGAGGATTTCTTCGGCTCTTCTTTTTTCGATTCGGTGGGTTCGGTCTTTACGGCGTCGGTATTTTCGCTGGTTGTTTCCGTGGTATTTTTGATTTCAGCGTTTTTCTTAGCCTGTTCTTTTTTCTTCAGATCCTCAGCTTCCTTGGCTTTTTGCTGTTCTGGAGTGAGGGCCGGTGCGGTCTTGTTCTGCATTTTATTGCGCGGATCGCTGTTTGGCATTTCGTTCACAGGATAGCACGATGCGAGGATTAGGCTGGCAAAAGCGGCTGTGCCGATGGAATAACGGAGTTTCATGGCGGTGGTGGATTGCGAGGATTAGTTGTGTGAGTCCTACCTCGCCATTTGACAGAGAGAGGCGAGGAGAAAGATGGCTTTTTTTCATATGACGTCAAGCGAGGTCATGATTTTTTGTCGGAGATTCCTTGGCTGTCAAATTATCCACACTTTGCCCTTTCCCCCTGAAGTTGGCGTGCGTAGGTTCCCGCCGTCATGAGTTGCTGCGGCCCGAAAACAACGATGGATCCGTCTTTGCACCGGAGCCAAAAACCATCCTGGATCAAGGTCAGGCTGCCAAATGATCCGAAATTTTGGTCCACCAAATCGCTGATCACTGACCTCAAGCTGGTGACGGTCTGTGAGGAAGCCCAATGCCCTAACCGTTGGGAATGCTGGAGCCACGGCACCGCAACATTTATGATCGCCGGGGAAAAATGCACCCGCGCTTGTGGTTTTTGTGCGGTGAAAACCGCCAAACCAGACCCGCTTGAAGCCGATGAACCGCAGCGCGTGGCTGAGGCCACTCAGCGCATGAAACTCAAGCACGTAGTGATCACTGCTGTCGCCCGCGACGATCTCCGCGATGGCGGCGCCGAACATTTCAAACAAACTATCGAAGCGGTGCGTGAAATGAATCCGAGCACGATCATCGAGGTGCTGGTGCCGGATTTCAATGATCGCGACTGGGCATTGCAGTTAGTGATGGATGCCCGTCCACATATTTTTAACCACAACATCGAGACGGTGGAGCGGCTCACTCCGCTGGTCCGATCCCGCGCGCAATACCAACGGAGCCTCACCGTTTTGAAAAAAGCCACGGCGATGGTAAACGGTGTAGTCGCCACCAAAAGCGGCATCATGTTAGGTCTCGGCGAGCGGCATGAGGAAGTGCTGCAAGCGTTCGACGATCTCCGCGCGCACGATGTCACCGTCCTCACGCTGGGACAATATCTGCGACCCACGCCCAAGCACCTGCCAGTGGTGGAATACATCACACCGGACCGATTTGCCGAGTACAAGGAAATCGCGCTGGCCAAAGGTTTCCGCCACGTTGCTAGCGGTCCGCTGGTCCGGAGTTCCTATCATGCTGCGGATTTCCGCCCGGAACTCGATGTGCTGGACGCGATCGAAGCCGACGTCCGTGCAGCGAAAAACCTGAATGCCTAACCGATGCGCCACTGGTTGATCAAATCCGAGCCGGAAACTTTTTCCATCGATGATCTGGCCCGAGTGAAACGAGAGCCGTGGACCGGCGTCCGTAACTATCAGGCGCGGAATTTCATGTGGCAGGAAATGAAACCTGGTGATCTTGCATTGTTCTATCACTCGAATGCCAAGCCGCCGGGTGCCGTCGGCATCGCCAAAGTTGTGGGCGCGCCCTATCCAGATGCCACTCAGTTTGATGCGGAAAGCGAATACTATGATCCGAAAGCCACAGCCGAGAAACCGCGGTGGTGGGTAGTGGATTTTGAGTTTGTCGGGCGCTTTGCGGAAATGCTCACGCTCGAAACCATCAAGAACGATTCCATGTTAGCGGAAATGATCGTTTGTCAGCGCGGCTCACGGCTTTCGATCAATCCAGTGGACTCATTGCATTTCAAACACGTCTGCAAAATCGCGGGCTACCGCTGAACAGGCTACGGCTTTGCATTTGCCAAGTCCCGGATTCCGGTATTACCTGCCGCTCATGTCCGATATCAAAATCACCATCCAGACCACCGCCGGAGACATCGACGCCACACTTTATGCGTCCAAAACTCCACTCACCTGCGCTAATTTCCTCAACCTCGCCCGCCGGGGTTACTACAACAACGTCGCGTTCCACCGCGTGATCGAAGGTTTCATGCTGCAAGGCGGCGATCCCACAGAAAGCGGCCGCGGCGGCCCAGGCTACAAGTTTGCCGATGAATTCCACCCCGAGCTGCGGCACCGCTCGCCCGGCGTTTTTTCCATGGCCAACGCCGGCCCGGGAACTAACGGCTCCCAGTTTTTCATCACCACCGTGGCCACGCCCTTCCTCGACAACCGCCACTCGGTTTTCGGTCAAGTCACTAACGGAATGGATATCGTTGAGAAAATTACCGGCAAAAACAACACCGGCGAACGCGGCTGCAAGTTCAATGGCGTAGGCGATAAGATCACCGCCATCACCATCCACGACGACACCACCACACTCTTCGAATCGCAGAAAGATCAGCTCGAACATTGGAACTCAATACTCGACCGCTAACCTGCGGCTTTAGCATCTTCATTAAGATATACTAGTTACAGCATCAAGTTTCATGAAATGGCGCTGTAGTAAAGATCCATCACACTTGCCCGAGAATGCGCCCCTGATCAAAATCATAGGGCGTGAGTTCCACTCGCAATGTTGCTCCCACCGCGAAGCATGACTTTTCAGTGGCGAGTCGTTTGGACAAATGCGCAAGAATGATTTTCCCGTTAGGCAATGCAACTCGATAGAGATCCGTTCCTTTCGTTTCTAACACTCGTCCCATGGCATGTATTGTGGCATCCGGCATGACGGAAGAGATCTGAAACCAGCCGTCAACAACCCGCAAGCACCAACACCAGCTTCACGATGAATGATGGATAGCCCTTGCTGTTAGCAGTTGCAGTCGATGAAGCGAAATTTCAACGGTGATGCACTCAAAATAAGAGCAGTTCTGCACGGCCTCTTGATAAATCCCGCCTTGCCTAAACTGTATCGCAAGTTTCAATGCTCCCATCGATTATCGCACTCACCTCAAAACCATGAACGAACTCAAATTAAAACTCATCGGCCTCGGACTCAGCGAGGAAATGGCAGACAAAACAATCACCACTGTCGCGGAATTCGTTAAATCAAAGATTCCGAATTCTTATCACGGCATGATTGACGATGTTCTTGCCGGAAAATCGCCAGATCTCGGGGGAATCCTTGGTTCTCTCGGTGGATTTTTTGGCAGGAAATAGTGAATTTCCCGCCACAGATCGTGGTTTTGGAAATCTTTGGTGTGCATTGATTTGGGTGAAACTGCGCAAATCCTGCCTTTCGTATGATCGATTCTGCCGCCGCGCGACTCTCCGCTTGAAAAGTCCGGATGCCCCGCCTATTCATCGCGCGGCCAGCGAAGCCACCTTTTCCAAATTATTATGAACGCCCTCACCCGTTGTCTCGAAAGTTATTGGTCCTCCTCCATCGGGAAAAAACTCGTAGTCGCCATCACTGGCTTGTTTTTAGTTCTTTTCCTCGCCGGTCATTTGATCGGAAACCTCGTAGTCTTCATGGGCCCAGAACCCTTCAACGCCTACGCCTATTTCCTCCACCACATGCTCCATGGCGTGGGCATCTGGCTTTTCCGAATCGGCATGTTAGTGATCCTTGCCGCCCACATCATCGCCACCATCGCACTCACCATTCAAAACCGTGCGGCACGCAAGGCATACGAGTGCAAGACCACCATTCAGGCATCAGTTTCTTCTCGCGTGATGATTCTATCAGGTCTCACCATCCTCGCGTTTTTTGTCTATCACATCCTGCATTTCACAGCCCGTGTCGGCAACGAATACAACAACCCTGAACTCTACAAATACGTGCTTGATGGCGAGGTGGTCCACAATGCCTGGAAGATGGTCATTGATGGATTCTCGGTCTGGTATGTGACGTTGTTCTATGTGATTTCGATGACGCTGCTGGCCTCTCACCTATCTCATGGCGTCCAGTCTGTGTTCCAAACTCTCGGTTTGCGGTCGAAGAAGTCTGAAAGCCTGATCAAACATTTCTCCATCGCCTACACTTTGTTCATTTGGCTCGGTTTCATCTCCATTCCTATCGCCATCCTCGTCTTCGGCTTCGGCGGATGATCCATTGATCCACTCTCAAATTTCAAATTTCAAATCCCCATTCCTACCATGTCCATCGTCCTCGATAGCAAGATTCCTTCCGGCCCGCTTGAACAAAAATGGTCCAAACATAAAATGGACTCAAAGCTCATTAATCCGGCCAACAAGCGGAAATTCTCCGTCATCGTCGTCGGTTCGGGCCTCGCTGGTGGTGCCGCCTCTGCATCGCTCTCGGAAATGGGCTATCAGGTGAAATGCTTCTGCTATCAAGACAGTCCGCGCCGTGCCCACTCGATCGCCGCTCAGGGTGGTATCAACGCCGCCAAAAACTATCAGAACGATGGCGACTCAGTGCGTCGTTTGTATTATGACACAATTAAAGGCGGTGACTTCCGCGCTCGTGAAGGCAACGTCTATCGCCTTGCCGAAGTTTCTAACTCAATCATCGACCAATGCGTCGCGCAAGGTGTGCCGTTCGCCCGCGAATACGGTGGATTGCTCGACAATCGCTCGTTCGGTGGCTCCCAAGTTTCCCGCACTTTCTACGCCCGCGGACAAACTGGCCAACAGCTTTTGATCGGGTGTTATCAAGCGCTCGAAAAGGAAATCCACAAGGGCGGCGTGAAAATGTATTCTCGCACTGAGATGCTCGATCTCGTGTTAGTTAATGGCCACGCCAAAGGAATCGTCGTCAGAGATCTTGCCACAGGAAAAATCAGCACTCACGCAGCGGATGCGGTCATCCTCGCGACTGGCGGTTACGGCAATGTGTTTTTCCTTTCGACCAACGCGATGGGCTGCAACGTGACTGCCGCATGGCGTGCCGCCAAAAGAGGTGCACTTTTCGCCAATCCATGTTTCACCCAAATTCACCCGACCTGCATTCCTGTTAGTGGTGACTATCAATCCAAGCTCACGCTGATGTCCGAGTCGCTCCGCAACGACGGTCGTATCTGGGTGCCGACGTCCAAAGAAGTCGCGCAAAAACTGCAGAAAAAGCAGATGAATCCGAACGACGTGCCAGAGGACCAACGCGATTATTTTCTCGAGCGCAAGTATCCATCGTTCGGCAATCTTTCGCCGCGCGACATTTCATCCCGTGCCGCCAAGGAAGCTTGCGACGATGGTCGCGGCGTGGCTCCCACCGGACTCGGCGTCTATTTGGATTTCTGTGATGCGACCAAACGCCTCGGTGAAAACACCATCCGAGCACGCTACGGCAACCTCTTCCAGATGTATGAAAAGATCGCGGGTGAAGATCCATACAAGGGACCGATGATGATCTATCCGGCAGTTCATTACACCATGGGCGGCCTGTGGGTGGACTACAATTTGATGTCCAACATTCCAGGTCTTCACGTGTTAGGTGAGGCGAATTTCTCCGACCATGGCGCGAATCGCCTCGGTGCCTCAGCGCTGATGCAAGGTCTAGCAGATGGATATTTCGTCATCCCGACTACTATTGCCAACTACCTTGTCACGCAGAAACCCGGCACCGTCACCACCGAGATGCCGGAGTTCAAACAAACCGAAACCGAAACCAAGGAGCGGATTTCCAAGATGTTCTCAATCAAAGGCAAGCGCACTGTGGATTCGTTCCACCGCGAGCTTGGCATGACGATGTGGGACAAATGCGGCATGGCCCGCTCCCGCGAAGGTCTCACCGAAGCACTGACTAAAATCCCACAAATCCGCGAGGAATTCTGGCAAAACGTCCGCATCCCCGGCACTGGCGAACTTGCTAACATGGAACTCGAAAAAGCTGGTCGCGTCGCGGACTTCCTCGAATTCGCCGAAGTCATGTGTTACGACGCTCGTGAGCGTGAAGAATCTTGCGGCGGCCATTTCCGCACCGAACATCAGTTTTTCGAAAACGATGCGGAAGTCCAGTCGGGCAGCACTCAAGCTGGCGAGGCGAAACGCAACGACGAACAATTTGCACACGTTTCATGTTGGGAATACAAGGGCGACAGCGCACCGGTGCAGCACAAAGAAGAACTCAAGTTTGAGGACGTACACGTTTCGATCCGCAGTTACGCGTAATGTTCAAGGCGGGACGACTTCCACACGGTAAAAACGCTTGGGAACACCGGCTGCGGTAGTGTCGGTGTAACTCAAACTCGTTTGCCCAGTTAGAGCAGTGAGCTGTGAATTCGGCAGATTGTTGGACCACGAACCAAGACTACTGCTCCGCAAGACGCGATAAGTTTTTCCCGGCACGCTCGACCAAGTGATTGTTGAATTGTTAGTCGAGGATGGCCGGATCAATGATGTCACGGACAGACGGCTCTGTGCGGAAATGGGATTTGTTCCTGCTAGGAACTCTTGGATCTGAGTCATGCCGTCGTGATCATTATCCGTGTTAGGATTTGTTCCGGTGAGTGAGCTGAAGAAATTTCGCTCCCACCAATCTGGCAGTTCATTCGCATCCGCATCCACCGTACGCAGCAGGTTGAGCCGCGCGCCAGTGATCACTTTTCCTGATAGTTGTGATTTAGCATCTGCATTTCCCAGAATCCGCTGGATGCGCTGCGCCACAGTTTCACTCGGGAAATTCATGGCCGCCAGCGAAATGGCCCCGGTGACATGTGGCGCGGCCATCGAGGTGCCCTGCTTGAATTGATAGTCAGGTGACACGGTTACAGTGGCGGTATTAGGCAACGAATTTAAGATCGCGAGTCCATCAACATCTGATACAAAAACCGACGGAATCCAGTTATCGACCGTCTGCAAAGTGGGGAGCAGTGGGCCACTAACATTGTTATAAATGATTACGACTTTTGCCCCAGCAACCATCGCATTGGTGACTTTTTCGCTGAAAAACAGTGTGCCGCGCTGAATCAAGGCGATCTGCTGATTGACCGCTGGCGGAAAATCTCCGGGCTGGCCAATTCCACAATGAATCACGTTTCCGGTGAAGCCGCCGCTAGATCTCGCATAGGTCAATGGTGTCGATGGATATGATATATTTCCAACTAACAGACTGGCGGTTCCATCATTTCCGGGGGCAGTCGAGAGCGTTTTCACACCGGGAGCGGCGAGGTCCACGCTGGTAGATCCAAAGTTCGAAAACGAAGCAAGATTATCGTTTTGATCGGTGGCGGCCACCACGATCATGTTGGGTAAACGGTAACTGGCAGGATAGGTAAGAATCGAATTGTTATTGTCCGACTCATTCCCGGCGGCGGCACAAAAAATGATGCCTGCGTCGCCTGCTGCCATGATGGCGTCGCGCTCAACCGATGAAAACCCGCCACCGGCGAAAGATGCGTTGATCGCTACGAGATTGACTCCACGACTTTTCATCATCGTGGCGTACTGAAGACCTGATAGAACTCCGGAGCTGCTGATGCTGGCGCCATTATTGGAAAGTTTGAGCGTCATGATTTTGCTCAGATGATTCACGCCGATGACGCCCTTCTGATTAAAGCCAGCCGCAGCAATGGTGCCGGAGACATGAGTGCCATGGCTGCCGGAATCGTATGGATCTGCGTCACTCGCGCTGAAATCATAACCGTAAACATCATCGCTGAAGCCGTTGTTGTCGTCGTCGATCAGATTGGAAGCGATTTCACCGGGGTTGATCCAGAGATTCGGCGAGAGATCGGGATGAGTGTAATCGACTCCAGTATCCATCACACCCACAACCACCTCGCTGGCATCAGGCCTTCGCAGATCCCAGGCCGGCAAGAACTGGATATCGGCACCAAGACTTCCCGCGGTTCCTGATACCGGTTGCCCAGTATTTCGCAGGCCCCAGAGTTCGGTAAAACGGGCATCATTCGGCACCACACTCGTCCAGCGCAAGTAGTCAGGCTCTGCGACTTCCACAGTCGGATCGGCCTTCAGCTCGGCGATCAAATCCGCAGTGCTGCGGGTTCGGTCGCTGACCAAACAAATGGCCTGTCGGCGAATCCCCGACAAGTGCGCGTAGTGCTTTGCAAGTTTGATCGAACGCCCAGAAAGCTTCTTTTTCGCTGTGTCCAGTGACGCAGATGCGCGAAAAGTCACGATCACATCGCCCTCCACATATTCGGTCCGGGGTGCCGCCACGAGTTTCCCTGCCATTAAAATGGCAATCCATAGAAAACCTGAAACGCGAACAAATGAATGCTGAATCATCACAGAAACCGGACTGTATTGCATTTTCACAGGCGTTCAAGACGTTTGACACCGTATTTCTCCCCATGGGTTTTGTTAAAAATGATCAAAAAATAGTTGCAATCCTTGGTCCCCGGTTACAGATTTCTCGCGAAACATGATGAAACCAGTCAACAAACTAATGAATTTACTTTGCTCACTTTTCAAGCAGCTTTAAATCTCCACAGATTCTCAAAAAATTTCAATCGATCCATCAACCAACGAACACCATGTCTGAAGAAAACAAACTTTCCGCCAATGAAGGCATCAAAGCCGACAGCAACTACCTGCGCGGCACGATTCCCGAGGGTCTAGCCGATGAATCCACCGGAGCAATGCCCGAGGGTGATCAACAATTGCTGAAATTCCACGGCACCTATCAACAGGACGACCGCGACCTGCGTTCTGAGCGGCGCAAGCTGAAGCTGGAAAAAGCTTATTCGTTCATGGTTCGCATTCGCGTGCCAGGTGGAGTGGCCACTCCGGAGCAATGGTTGCAGGTGGACACCCTCGCCAATCAATATGCGAACGGCACGATCAAACTGACCACACGCCAGGCTTTCCAGTTCCACGGAGTCATCAAAAAACGGCTGAAAAGCACCATCAAAGAAATCAATCAGGTAGCCATGGACACCATCGCCGCTTGCGGTGACGTCAATCGCAACGTGATGTGCAATCCGAATCCATATCTCTCGGATGTGCACGCAGAAGTGCTAGAGATCGCCAAAAAGATCTCAACTCACCTAACACCGCAGACGCGCGCTTATCATGAGATCTGGCTGGATGAGGAAAAAATCGAGTCGAGTGAGGAAGAGATCGAACCGATCTACGGAAAAACCTATCTGCCGAGAAAATTCAAGATCACCATCGCGGTGCCGCCGTCTAACGATGTTGATGTTTTCGCCAACTGCTTGTCTTTCATTGCGATCATCGAAGATCAAAAACTCGTGGGTTTCAACATCGCAGTCGGCGGTGGCATGGGCGCATCTGGCAATGGAGAAGGAATCTACCCGCGCATCGCGGATGTGATTGCCTTCTGCACGCCCGAGCAGGTCACAGACGTCGCAGAAAAAGTCGTGTTAGTGCAACGGGATTTTGGTGACCGCACGGATCGCAAACATGCGCGTTTCAAATACACCGTGGACGATCACGGACCAGAGTGGATTCTAGCAAAAATCAATGAGTATCTCGGTTACAATCTGGAGCCTGCTCGGCCGTTTGTTTTCGAAGACAATGGCGACCGCTACGGCTGGGTGGAGGACAAGAACGGCAATTCTCACCTCACGCTCTTCATTCAGGGCGGGCGCGTGCTGGATACGCCATCCTATCCACTGCTAACCGGTCTGCGGGAAATTGCCAAAATCCATGACGGCGACTTCCGACTCACGGCGAACCAGAACCTCATCATCGCCAATGTTTCCCCGGCAAAACGCCCAGAAATCGAAAAACTGCTGGGGCAATATGGCATCAAAGACAGCCACTTGAAAAGCGCGTTGCGCTTGAATTCGCTGGCCTGCGTTGCCTTGCCGACCTGCGGGCTTTCACTGGCGGAGGCGGAGCGCTATCTGCCAGACTTGCTCACCGAACTGGAGGAAGTCATCGAAGCCAACGGCTTGCGCCATGATGCGATCACCATCCGCATGACCGGTTGCCCTAACGGATGCGCTCGCCCTTACATCGCGGAGATCGGCTTTGTCGGTCGGGCGCCGGGTAAATATAACATCTATCTAGGCGGCGGCTTTGCAGGCCAGAGATTGTCGAAATTGTATCGCGAAAGTGTGCCTGACCAACAGATCAAAAACACACTCGCACCAATCATCGCGGCGTATGCACGTGAGCGGCTTGATGGCGAACGTTTCGGAGATTTCTGCATCCGCGCTGGCTACGTGGCGGCCACTGTGCAGGGCGGAGATTTCCATAAAAACGTCAAGCCCGAGGCGAGCAATAAAGCCTTCAAGATTTAATATATCTCATCACTTTATTATTTTCCCAATGACACTGGCTTCCTTATCAGAAAATCTAACTACCGAAATGGCATCGTTGACTGCCGGTCAGCGCATCGCCTTGTTGCATGAGCGTCTGGGCGACCGATTGATGGCGACTACCAGCTTTGGCATTCAGGCGGCGGTGATGTTGCACCTGATTCACGAACACGCGCCGAAGATTCCAGTGGTGTTCATCGATACCGGGTTTCTGTTTCCTGAGACTTATCGATACATGGAAGAGCTTTCATCACGTTTCGATTTGGATCTGCGAATCTATCATCCAACATATTCCGCAGCCCGGATGCAGGCGGTTTGGGGCGATCTGTGGGAGCAGGGAAAAGAAGGCGCCGAGCGTTATGCGATGCTCACCAAAGTGGAGCCGATGAACCGTGCTCTGCGTGAGTCTGGTGCAGATGTTTGGCTGAGCGGACTGCGCAGATCCCAGTCTAAAACCCGGGAAAATCGCCCGCTGGTAGAACGCCAGAAAAACACCATCAAAGCCTATCCGATTCTTGATTGGGCGGATGCGCAAGTGGAGTTGTATTTCCAACAACACGATTTGCCGCGCCATCCGCTGGCGGCTGAGGGCTACGTGACGATGGGTGACTGGCACAGCACTCGTCCATCCGATGGCGATGATGCCGAAGCCACTCGTTTTAACGGCCAAAAATACGAATGCGGACTGCACCTAGCATCTGGCAGTTCGGATTTCCAGATTTGAGAAAATTTGCGGGCATTCTGCCGTTTGGGGCTGGTTTTGGAGGGTTTCAACTGCTCGCTTCTTGGCCAAAATTGAGGGGGGTTAGTGAGATCTGATCCTGACCGCTTCAAGCAGATCAAAAAACCACGAGCTACCCGAATTCCAGCTTCCCTTCCGATGTCCGATAGGTTGGAGTCCTTCCTTGTGTGGATAGGCTGCTGCCTGTTTTTCGGCGCCGCCATCCTTCGCACCTGCATCTGCCATGCCTGCCAAACGCAAAACTGCCTCTTCCGCGATCCAATCATCCGCTACCATTGGCTTCGAAGCCAAGCTCTGGCTCACCGCCGACAAACTCCGCAACAACATGGACGCGGCGGAATATAAGCACGTCGTCCTCGGCCTCATCTTCCTCAAATACATCTCCGACACCTTCGAGGAACACCGCGCCAAGCTGCTTGCCGGTGAGGGCGATTACGCCGGGGCCAATGCCGAAGACCCGGACGAATACAAAGCCGAGAACGTCTTCTGGGTGCCCGCCGAGGCCCGCTGGTCCCACCTCCAGGCCAGCGCCAAACTTCCCACCATCGGCAAGATCGTGGACGACGCCATGGTCGCCATCGAGCGCGACAACCCGCGCCTCAAAGGCGTCCTGCCGAAAGATTACGCTCGCCCCGGCCTCGACAAACAGCGCCTCGGCGAACTCATCGATGTCATCGCCACTATTGAACTCCTAGGGTCGTCCGAACCCTCACCCCAGCCCTCTCCCACTGGGAGAGGGAGGAGCGAAGCGGAGGGTGAGGGTTCGCAGAATACCCACCGCTCCGTCGATCTGCTCGGCCGCGTCTATGAGTATTTCCTCACCCGCTTCGCCAGCGCCGAGGGCAAGAACGGCGGCCATTTCTACACGCCGAGCTGCGTAGATCGGCTCATCGTAGAAATGCTCGCGCCGAGCAAAGGCGGCCGCGTTTACGACCCCGCCTTCTCCTCCGGCCCGCGTCTCGTAATGGCGGCAGAGTTTCGTGAAAAACACGGCGGCAACGCGACCGACATCTCGCTCTTCGGTCAAGATGCCGCGCCCACCGCGCGGCGTTTTGCTTTGATGAACTTCGCCCTGCGCCGCATTGAGGCCGACATCGGCAAGGAACACGCCGACGCCTTCCGCCACGACCTGCATCCCGACCTCCGCGCCGACTACGTCCTCGCTGGCCCGCAATTCAACGACTCCGACTGGTTCCGCAAGGACGACGACGTGCGCTGGCAGTTCGGCGTCCCGCCCAAGGGGAATGCCAACTTCGCCTGGGTGCAGCACTTCATCCACCACCTCGCCCCGCAGGGCATGGCCGGCTTCGTCCTCGCCAATGGCAGCATGTCCTCCAACCAGTCCGGCGAAGGCGACATCCGCCGCGCCCTCATCGAGGCCGACCTCGTGGACTGCATGGTCGCCCTCCCCGGCCAGCTTTTCTATAGCACGCAGATTCCCGTCTGCCTGTGGTTCCTCACGAAAAACAAAAGGGGAACGGGCGGCTCGCCCGTTTCTTCAGACCACGGGCAAGCTGCCCGTGCCCCTCTGCGCGACCGAAGGAAGCAAACGCTGTTCATCGACGCCCGCAAACTCGGCACCCTCATCGACCGCGTCCACCGCGAGCTGACCGACGCCGACCTGGAGAAAATCACAGGCACTTATCACCTCTGGCGCGGTGACCCTCACCCGACCTCCGGCCACCCTCTCCCACTGGGAGAGGGACGGGGTGAGGGAAATCCCGGCTATGTTGACGTAGCGGGATTTTGCAAATCCGCCACCACCGCCGAAATTGCCGCGCACGGCCACGTCCTCACGCCCGGCCGCTACGTCGGCGCCGAGGAAGTCGAAGACGACGGCGACCCCTTCGAGGAAAAGATGCCGCGCCTCGTCGCCGAACTGCACGCCCAGTTCGCCGAGTCCGCCAAACTCGAAGCCGCCATCCGCGCCAACCTGAAAGGACTCGGCTATGCCCTTTGAATCCAGACAAAAAGAAACCCCGGGGCCTCTCAACCGCAAGCGGTCAAGGAAGGAATCCCGGGGTCAACGCAGTTACTGTGCCGTCACCGTGCCGGCACGTCAAATATATTGAATCTTATGAGTAACTCGACTCTCAACGAATCCATCGTCGAAGACGCGGCCCTCGAATGGTTCCTCCTTCGCCAAGGCTACGGCGGACAGGTCGGGGAGCAGACTGGCATTGCTCCAACCCTCATGCCGGCCATCTCCCAGCGGGAGATGGAGAAAGAGCGCGAGGCCATCCGGCGGCTGAACCTGACCATTCCCGAGGAGGCACGGGCAGCTATTAAGCGTTACTTAAGAGCTCGATTCAAAAGGAGGCTGAACCCATGAGCGACGAACCTTTGCCCAATTCCGAACTCATCCTCTACCAGACGGAGGATGGGGGCACTCGCGTGCAAGTGCGGCTACAAGATGAGACGGTTTGGTTAACGCAGCAGCAGATGGCGGAGCTATTCCAGCGGGAACGCTCCGTCATCACCAAGCACATCCGCAATATTTTCGAGGAAGGAGAGCTGGTGGAGAAAGCAGTATGTGCAAATTTTGCACGAACTGCCGCCGACGGGAAAACTTACCAGACGGCTGCTTACAATCTGGATGTCATCATCTCCGTGGGCTACCGGGTAAAATCGCTGCGGGGCACACAATTCCGGATTTGGGCCACGCAGCGGCTGCGTGAATACATTGTGAAAGGCTTCACGATGGACGATGAACGGCTGAAGCAATCGGGCGGCGGCGCGTATTTCGACGAGTTGCTGGAGCGCATCCGCGACATCCGCTCATCGGAGAAGGTGTTTTGGCGCAAGGTGCTGGATATTTACGCGACAAGCGCGGATTACGATCCCCGGGCGGAGGCGTCGCAGCTTTTCTTTGCCACGGTGCAGAACAAGATGCACTGGGCGGCGCACGGCCAGACAGCGGCGGAAGTCATCGCGGCCCGCGCGAACGCGGCGAAGCCGAATATGGGACTGATGACTTGGCCGGGAAGTCGGCCACGGAAAACCGATGTGGCGGTGGCGAAGAATTACCTTAACGAGCAGGAACTCGGGGATTTGAACCTCATCGTGTCGCTCTACTTGGACTTCGCCGAACTCCAGGCCCGCAGCCGCCGGGTGATGACGATGACCGACTGGATCGCGAAGTTGGATGATTTCATGCGGATCAGTGACCGGGAGATTCTCACCCACGCGGGGAAGGTGAGCCATGAGACGGCGTTGGCGCGGTCGGAAGCGGAGTTTGAAAAGTTCCGCCGTATCGAGGATGGGAAACCTTCGCCGGTGGAACAGCATTTCATCGAGCAGATCGAGCAGGTAAAGCAGTTGGAGCAAGGCAAACGAGCGAAGAAGAAGAAACCATGAGCAAAAAGAAACCAACACCCGACGGTCGCGCCAAGAAGAACGCCGAAGTATCCCTCGTCCGCTCGTCGGCGGCGGAATACCTGACTTTTGTGGCGGCTGGAGGCAACTCTAAAGCCAGCGTTGAAATGCGCTACGAAAATGAAAACGTCTGGCTCACGCAGAAGATGATGGCGGCACTTTATGATGTCTCCGTTCCCGCCATCAACCAGCATCTGAAACGCCTTTTCAGCGACAACGAGTTGGATCCGGGGGCAACTGTTAAGAAATACTTAATCGTTCAAACCGAAGGAGACCGCCAAGTGGAGCGATCCGTGGAACACTACAGCCTGCAGGCGATCATCGCCGTGGGCTTCAAGATCGAGAACGAGCGCGCCGTCCAGTTTCGCAAGTGGGCCAACCGGATCGTCAAGGACTACACCATCCAAGGCTGGACGATGGATGCGGAGCGCCTCAAGCACGGCGGCACCCTGACGGATGAGTTTTTCGAGCGCCAACTCGAGAAGGTTCGGGAAATCCGGCTCTCTGAGCGGAAGTTCTACCAGAAGATCACGGACATATACGCCACCGCGCTGGATTACGACCCGTCCGCCACGGCCACGAAGCGTTTCTTTGCCGCAGTGCAAAACAAGATGCACTACGCCGTGCATGGCCAAACAGCGGCGGAGGTGATCGTGGATCGCGCCAATCACGAGCGAGAAAACATGGGGCTGACCAGTTGGGAAGCTGCGCCCAAAGGGAAGATCCAGCGCTACGATGTTTCCATCGCCAAGAATTACCTCTCGGAGTTCGAGCTGGGGCAGATGCAGCGCATTGTCTCCGCCTATCTCGACATGGCCGAAATGCAGGCGATGCGGAAAATCCCGATGACCATGGAAGACTGGGAGAAACGGTTGAGCGGATTCCTTCAGCTCTGGGATCGCGAAATTCTTCAGGACGCGGGCCGAGTGACCGCGGAGCTGGCCAAAACCCATGCCGAGAGCGAGTTCGAGAAATACCGCATCGTGCAGGACCGGCTGTTCGAGTCGGACTTTGACCGGATGCTCAAGCAACTGCCACCGGAGGGAGACAACCCATGAGCAAGCTGCGCACCCTCACCCCGGCCCTCTCCCAGAAGGAGAGGGAGACATTATGAGTTTGAACGAATCCATCGTCGAAGACGCCGCGCTCGAATGGTTCGGGGAGCTGGGCTATCTTCACCGCCGCCGGCTTGCCCAAGCCGGACATCAGCATCCTCAGCGACCAATTCCTCGCCGAAGTGCGCGGCCTCAAGCACAAGAACGTCGCCGCCGAGCTGCTGGAGAAACTGCTCAAGGACGAACTCAAGGTCCGCTCGAAAAAGAACCTCGTCCAGGCACAGATCTTCAGCGAAAAGCTCAGGAAAACCCTTAACGCCTACCACAACCGCGCGATCTCGACGATGCAGGTCATCGAAGAGCTGATCAAACTCGCCAAGGACCTCGACTCCGCCACCAAGCGCGGCGAAGACATGGGACTAACAGACGACGAGATCGCCTTCTACGATGCCCTCGCCGCGAACGATTCCGCCGTGACCGCGATGGGCGACGACAAGCTCAAGCTCATCGCCGCTGAGCTGATCACCCAAGTGAAGAAGAGCGTGACCATCGACTGGACGCTCCGCGAAAGCGCCCGCGCCAAAATCAAAGTTATGGTGAAGCGCATCCTGAACAAACACGGCTACCCGCCGGACTTGCAGGAGGAGGCGGTGAAGACCGTGCTGGCGCAGGCGGAGCTGCTGTGTGCGGAGTGGGTGTGAGGTAGAGTATCAGAACTCACTATCCGACCTCGATTTCGCCGAAGAGGTGAGCAAGTTTAAATC
>ENA-OFCF01000230-OFCF01000230.1-metagenomes-genome-assembly--contig:-NODE-230-length-27208-cov-4.208964_pt1 | contig 27208 bp, 26 predicted proteins | sample MGYA00153387_OFCF01 | MGnify analysis MGYA00153387
AGGCTCGCAAAGTTTTGAAAAAACCCTGTTAGCCAATAAATACGGGCGCAAGCAGCTATTACTTTTGAATTCTCCATTCACGCGGTTAACAACAGACGCTGACCGAAAAGCCAGCCTGACCACAATTTGCTTTATGCAGTGGCAAGAACGGAAGCTAATCAAATCGCACTATTTTTCCCAAACTGCGGCTCTCGCCGCCCGCGCAGAGACGCAATCCCCTCATGCACGTCAGGCCCTGAAAAGCCCATAAATTCCAGCGCCAGAGATGCATCAACGTCGGCCCCGCCAGGCGCAGCCAGTTGTTCAACGCGTATTTGGTCCAGCGGATGGCTGTGGGTGAGCCCTTGGCCAGGCGCTCGGCCACTTCAAACGCTTTGGGCAGCAAATCCGCCTCGTCTACCGTCAACGACACCAGCCCAATGCGCTCGGCCTCCTCGCCCGACACCGCTTCACACAGCAGCAAATAATATTTGGCCTTGGCCATGCCGCACAGCAGCGGCCAAACGATGGCGGCGTGGTCGCCAGCGGCTACGCCCAGACGGGTGTGGCCATCAATGATGCGGGCGGTTTTTGAGGCAATGGAAATGTCCGCCAGCAAGCCCGCCACCAGCCCCGCGCCCACTGCTGGCCCGTGCATGGCCGACACGATGGGTTTGCCGCAATTAATCACGTTGTAAACCAGGTCGCGCGCTTCCTTCCACACCCGGGCGCGCACGTTGAAGTCGTTGGTCATGGCTTCCACCAGACTCAAATCACCCCCGGCTGAAAAGCCCTTGCCCTCACCGCGAATCAGCGCCACGCGGGTGTCGGGGTCTTTGTCGATGTCTTGCCGAATGGTGGACAGCTCACGGTGCATGTTGTGGTCGGCCGTTGAGAGCTTTTTGTTGTCGCTTTGCGCGGCGCCCATCACGATTTCCAAAATGCCGTGGTCGTGCATTTTCAGGGTCAGCGATTGGTAGTGGCCGTAAAGGGCCTGGTTCAACGTGGCGGCGTGCATGGGCTGGACTTTCAAGGATGGCATTGGCAATACAAAAGCCTTCATCATAAGCAGCAGGCCGGGTTTTACACTAGCCACACCCGTAAGCCACCGCGTTAGTATTTATACATATTTGTTTGCTTTGAACCCTCTCTACCTGGAGCACCCTCATGTCATCACGCCGCCTACTTCTTACCCGCAGTGCCGCCGTTATTGGTGCGGCATCAACCGGATTGCTGTTGCCAGAATTTGCTCGTGCGCAAACCGGCAAAGTTCGAGTGGGCTTGATGCTGCCCTATACCGGCACGTTTGCGCAATTGGGTGTAGCTATTGAAAACGGCTTTCGCATGGCGCTGAATGAGCAAGGTGGCAAATTGGGTGGCCGTGAAGTTGAGTTTTTCAAAGTCGATGATGAATCAGACCCGTCAAAAGGCATTGAAAACGCCAACAAGCTGGTACAGCGCGACAAGGTGGATGTCATTGTGGGCACCGTGCATTCAGGCGTGCAAATGGGCATTCAGAAAGTGGCGCGCGATACGGGCGTTTTGAGTTTGATTCCGAATGCGGGCGTACATGCGGCAACTCGCGGCTTGTGCGCGCCCAATGTGTTTCGCACATCGTTCGCCAACTCACAACCCACGCGGGCGCTTGGTAAGGTCATGGTTGACAAGGGCCACAAAAAGGCCGTGTGGATCACCTGGAAATACGCCGCGGGCGATGAGGCCTTTGAAGGTTTTAAAGAAGGCTATCTGGCTGCTGGCGGCACCATCATCAAAGAGCTTGGCCTGCCGTTCCCGCAGGTTGAATTTCAAGCTTTGCTGACCGAGATTGCCGCCTTAAAGCCCGACGCAGTGGCTTGCTTTTGGGCAGGCGGAGGCGCGGCCAAGTTTATTCGAGACTACGCGGCTGCGGGCCTGAAGGACAAAATTCCGTTGTACGGCTCTGGCTTTTTAACTGAAGGTGTGCTGGACGCTGCCGGCCCAGCGGCTGAAGGCATCATCACGACCATGCATTACAGCGATTCGCTGGACACGCCGCGTAACCAGAAATTTCGCCTGGAATACGCAAAAGCTTTCCGCAGCCAGCCCGACGTGTATGCGGTGCAGGGCTACGACACCGGCTTGCTCTTAATGCAAGGCGCGAATGCGGTCAAAGGTGACTTGAGCAGCAAGCCGGCTTTGTACAAAGCCATGCGAGGCGCCACCATTGACAGCCCACGCGGCAGGTGGACCATGAGCCCGTCCCAAAATCCGATTCAGGACATCTACGTGCGCCGTGTGGAAAATAAAGAGAACAAGGTGATTGGTGTGGCAGCAAAAGCGCTTGCTGACAGCGGAGCTGGCTGCAAGATGGCCTAAACCTTTTGACAGGCGAATAAGGGAGGCTTGAAGGCCTCCCCTTTTTTTGCCTTCTGTTTTTCTCATTTATTTTTGCGCTGGTCTTTGCGACATACTCAAACCTACCTATGTTCCTCACCACTTACCTGCTCTACCTGGCCGCCGTCGCACTGCTGGTGCTTTCCCCCGGCCCCACCATGCTGATGTGCATCACCACCGCGATTAACCACGGCCCGCGCAAAGCGATGCTGTCTGCCAGCGGCAGCGTGACGGCCGTGCTGGGCGTGATGGTGTTGTCAGCGCTTGGCCTGGGCGCATTGCTGGCTGCATCTGATGTGGCCTTTGCCATCGCCAAACTGCTAGGAGCAAGCTATTTAATCGCGCTTGGCATCAAGACTTTTCGCAGTCACGGTACGCTGCTGATCCCTGATGCTGATGCTGGCGCGGTTACCGATACGAGCCGTGCGATTTACTTGCGTGGTTTTTGGGTGGGTGCAAGCAACCCCAAAGCTTTGTTGTTTTTTGCGGCCTTTTTTCCGCAGTTTCTGAACCCGGCCCTGCCTTTTGCCCCACAGTTCGCTATTCTTGCTCTGACCTTTGTCGCAGTTGAAATGACCGTGCTCACCATTTGCGTTTTGGGCGTGTCACGCATCGCGCCGTTGCTGCGCCAAAGCGGCCCGATGCGTTGGGTGAACCGTGTTTGTGGCGGTTTGTTTACGCTGATGGGTGTAGCCCTTCTCTTTACCCGACGCCAAGCCTGATTCGTTGGCCATGGATTTCGGCACCTTTCTCATCCAGCTGCTCAACAGCGTGCAGTACGGTTTACTGCTGTTCATGCTGGCTGCGGGGTTGACGTTGATTTTCGGCATCATGGGCGTAGTGAATTTGGCGCATGGAAGTTTTTATATGTTGGGTGCTTATCTGGCTTGGTCGCTCAGCACCGCGTTCGGCAGCTTGACGTTGGCGATTGTGGTGGGCGCTGTGATGGCGGTTGTTTTCGGCCTGGCGCTTGAATGGCTGCTGTTCAGGCACTTTTACAAGCGTGATCACCTTGACCAGGTGTTGCTGACGTTTGGCTTGATTTATATTTTTGAAGAGCTGCGCTCGATAGTTTGGGGCGATGATGTTCATGGCGTGACGATTCCCGCATTGCTCAGCGCGTCGATTCCGCTGACTGAAAATTTGTCTTACCCGGTGTACCGCCTGTTCATGTCGGGCGTTTGTATTGCGCTGGCCATTGGCTTGTATTTGCTGATTTCAAAAACCCGCATGGGCATGAAAATTCGAGCAGGCGCGTTCAACCGCGACATGGCAGAGTCGCTGGGCATCAACATCAAGCTGATTCACGCGACGGTGTTTGCTCTCGGTGTGGGCCTGGCGGCGGTAGCGGGCATGATTGCTGCGCCCGTTGCCAGCGTGTACCCCAACATGGGCTCGCAAGTGCTCATCATGTGCTTTGTGGTGGTGGTAATAGGCGGCATTGGTTCGGTGCGCGGCGCATTGATTGCAGCGCTACTGGTCGGTTTGGTAGATACCTTTGGCAAGGTGCTGCTGCCGTCTATGGCAGGCATGCTGGTTTACATGCTGATGGCGGCTGTATTGTTGTTCAAGCCTGAAGGGCTTTTCAAACAATGACTGACTGGCCCCCACGCTTGTCACTTCGTGTGCCTTCGGCGATACGCTGCCCCTTTCAACTTGTGTTGGGGCTAATTTTTCTAGGGGCGGCCCGTCGAAAAATTGCTGTGCCTTGCATGCAAGGTATTTCATGATTCAAGCCAACCTAGAAGTCTTACCGACAAGCGTCAAGCTGGTGCTGGGCATGGGCTTGGTCGCCCTGCTCGCATTCCCTTTTGTCGGCACGCCGTTCTACACCGAAATGGTCACACGCATGATGATCATGGCAATCTTTGCCATGTCTCTTGACTTGCTCCAAGGCGTTACGGGGCTGGTGTCGCTGGGCCACGCGGCGTACTTTGGCCTGGCGGGTTATGCACTGGCTTTTTTAACCCCGCAAGGTGCAGCAGTCAGCCTGTGGTGGACACTGCCCGTGGCGGTTTTGGCATCCGGCGCAGCTGCCTTGGTCATCGGCTTTTTTGTGGTGCGCACCCACGGCATTTACTTCATCATGGTCACCATGGCGTTTGCGCAAATGGTGTTTTATCTGTTTTTTGACAACAAGGCACTTGGCGGCTCTGACGGCGTTTACATCAACTTCAAACCCAGCGCTGCGCTGTGGGGCTGGGTACCTTTTGAGCTGGACAACAAGCGCTCGATGTATTACGTGACCCTTGCCGCGTTGCTGGTGGTGTATGGGTTTTTAAGGCGGCTGCTGTTCAGCCCGTTTGGCCGCACGCTGAGCGGCATCCGCGTGAACGAGCACCGCATGCGCGCGATGGGCTACGGCGTATTTGGCTACAAGCTGGCGGCGTTCACAGTGGCCGGCGCACTGGCGGGGTTGGCTGGTTATTTGTGGGGCGCGCAGTCGGGTTACATCAACCCCGAACTGATGGGTTTTCACATGAGCGCGCACGCCATCATGATGGTGATTTTGGGCGGTATGGGCAACTTTGCGGGCGCGATGGTGGGCGCGTTTGCGTTTGAGTATTTGCTGCACGTGTTTAAAGATTTGCCGCAGGTCGGCAGCGTGAATTTGGGCAAACACTGGCAGTTGTGGATGGGCCTTTTCATCGTGCTGCTGGTGACGTTTGCGCCACGCGGCATTTTGGGATTGGTTGAAAAGTTTTTAAAGCGCAAAGGCACTGCAAATGAGTGAAGTTCTGCGCGGAGACGGGCCGCCCCTCGCCGGGCATGCCCCTTTGCGTGATGAAAGGGGCAGCACAACACTGCGTGTTCGCGAAGCGACCAGCGTCGGGGCACTACTTTTATCTGCGAAGAACCTCTCAAAACGGTTCGGTGGTTTGGCTGCTGTCGACAACGTGTCGATTGACCTCTACTGCAACCACATTCACGCAGTGATTGGCCCCAACGGCGCAGGCAAATCAACGCTGACCAATCTGCTGTCGGGTGACTTGCCGCCAACTGCCGGGAGCGTTGCGCTGGGCAACACAGACATCACTGGTTGGACGCCTGAGAAAATCTCGCGCCAGGGCTTGGGCCGCAGCTACCAGAAGACCAATATCTTTTTGCCCTTCACGGTATGGGACAACGTGCATCTGGCTGCGCAGTCACGCGACCCTCAAGCACACAAGTGGTTGTCAAACGCTTCTAATTTCATAGCTGCTCGCGCCCGTATTGAAAAGGCCATCGAGCTATCTGGCTTAAAAAATCGGGTTAAAAGCATCGCAGGAACCATCAGCCACGGTGAACAACGCCAATTGGAAATCGCCATGACTCTGGCAACCGAGCCAAAAGTGATTTTGCTGGACGAACCGCTGGCCGGCATGGGCGCGGTGGAGGCTGAACGTATGGTGGCGCTGTTGCTGGCAATTAAAAAAGACCACGGTGTTTTGCTGGTCGAGCACGACATGGACGCTGTGTTTGCGCTGGCCGACAAACTGACCGTCATGGTCAACGGCCAGGTGATTGCCACTGGAACGCCGGCTGAAATTCGTGCGGACGCAACCGTGCAAGCCGCGTATTTGGGAGAGGAATGATGCCCCCACGGTCGTTCGCTTCGCGTAACTTCCTGCACCTTGCAGGCCGCCGTTCGCCAGAGGCTTTGCTTCTGTCGCCTGTCCAAACCTGCTCAAGCAGGTTTGGAGCCGCAGGCTCCAGCCTAGAGTGGGCCGCTGCGCCTGCAGCCTGGCAAAGCCAGTTCAGCGGCCCCTGCTTGAATGGAAACCGACACTCGATATGACTGCCTTGCTCATCAATGCCCAAGGCCTACAAACCTACTACGGCGCCAGCCACATTCTGCGCGGCGTTAGCTTGACCGTGGCGCGCGGCGAAACCCTTGGCTTGATGGGCCGCAACGGCATGGGCAAAAGCACGCTGCTCAAAAGCATCATGGGCTTGGTCAAACCACGCGGCGGCTCGGTTGAGATTGCAGGCAAGGCCATGACCGGCCGCGCGCCGTATGAAATTGCACAAATGGGCATTGCCTACGTGCCCGAGGGGCGGGGAATTTTCGGCAACCTGAATGTGACTGAGAATTTGAAGATGGCCGCGCGGGCGGGCACGCGCAGCCAACGGGACTGGACCTACGACCGCGTGCTGGACACCTTCCCCAGACTAAAAGAACGCCTGAACCACGGCGGCCAGCAACTAAGCGGTGGCGAGCAGCAAATGCTGACCATTGGCCGCGCGCTGATGACCAACCCTGATGTGCTGATACTCGACGAAGCCACCGAAGGCCTGGCCCCGCTGATTGCACGCGATATCTGGCGTATTTGCGCGTTGATTCGAGAGACAGGTATCAGCAGCGTCATCGTTGATAAAAACCACAAACACGTCACGCAAGTCACTGATCGCAATGTGATTTTGGTCAAGGGTGAAGTCGTGTTTGAAGGCACTTCCGCCGCGCTGAATGCAAATCCGCAGTTACTGCAGCAGTACCTGGGGGTGTAGTGTTTTTTTAGTTGCTGGCCGCAGCCGGTTGAACCGCTGCGGTAGAGCCCAGCAAAGACCGGCGCAGGTCGGGACGTTTCGTTCCTTCGTCCAGCCAGATAGCGAAAAATGCATCGCCGAATGCTGGGTCATTGATTTCTGATATCAGCCGCCCATTCAGAAAAAATCGGGTGCCCACTTTGGGTACATAAACGCCTGTCAGTCTGTCGCCTGAGACCACGCTGGGAAACGCCTTTTGCATTTCAGTGGTCCAGCTTTTGACCTGCGCATCCGTCAAACGCCGCAAGCGCGCCATTTCAACCAATGAAACATTGATGATTTCTTCAGCTTTGACTGCAACGTTGTACTCAATCTCCAGCGCAAACAAGCTTTTGGCCAGAAAGGGATTTGCCGCTGGGCCCGCCATCCACAAAATTGCGTCGTAGGCCTTGAAACCGAAAAATCGAAGAGCGCCCATTCCCGAGAATTGCCACGGCGAAACAGCCTGGCTGAATGCGACCAGTTCTGGCGGCGTAGAGCGCACAGCGCGCGTTACAGACTGCGCGGCTACGCTGTTTACGGTAAACCACCCCCACAGACCCAGCCCCTGCGCGCACACCTGGCGGCGGTTGATATGGTTTGCATGTGAATTTTTGGACGTCATGTTGGTGCTTGGTTGTCAGTTTTGATACCGATTTGTATATTAAATTACTGTACAGTAATAGTTTGGCCGAATCCAGCTGAATGGTCAACCACCAAACACTCGCCGGCTACAGCAAAGGCCGTAACTCTCGCGCCGCATCCTGCAAAAGCGGCAATAAGTCACGCTGCATGACTTCAATCTTTAGTCGCTCAGCCGTGGTGACTACGTTCAGCGCTGCTACTGCCGCACCGCGCATGTTGCGTAGCGGTACCGCCAGCGCAAACACGCCCAGTTCGTGCTCTTGGCTGGCCACGCACCAGTCTTGCGTTCTGGCGGCACTGACCAGCAACTTGAGCGTTTTGGCATCCAGCACGGTATGCGCCGTCAGACGTGGCAACGCCCTGCCCTTCATCCACTGTGCAAAATCAGTTCGGCTTTGGCAAGCCAAAAGCATGCGCCCGGTAGAGGTTGCATGGGCTGGCAAGCGGGCACCCAAATGCAAACCGTACGCCAGAACCCTTGCAGTACCTTGCACACTCAGGGCAGCAAAGCCAACACCGCGCGCCACGATCACCACCTGGTCCCGATCCAGCACCACGCTTGAAAACGATTGCTGCGTTTGCGCCGCCAGCCGATTCAGCGTGGGTTGCAGCACACGCGGCAACCTGCTTGACGCAAGGTAGCTGCCAGAAAACCTCAGCACCTTGGGCGACAACCAGTAGTAGCCATCCTCGCTTTCCAAGTACCCGAGGTGCGCCAGCGTCAGCAAATGCCGCCGCGCCGCCGCCCGCGTGATGCCCGCACGCTGCGCGGCCAGAGTGGCGTTCAGGCGCTGGCGCTCGGTGTCAAAACTCTCCAGCACCGCCATACCCTTGGCCATGCCTTCAATGAAATCTGCTTTTCTAATGGCCATAGCTCCTCCCCACCTGCAGGATGATTACGCGATTGCGCGATGATCGCGCAATGATCCTGATCATCGCACAGCCTGTTAAAAATCCCTTGGCAAGCCCAAGCCCTGAAAGTTACTCTGTAGGCATCTATCGGAGACATCCATGCGAACCCAAATTGCCATCATTGGCGCTGGCCCGGCTGGCTTGTTGTTAGGCGCGCTGCTGCACAAAGCAGGCATTGACAACGTGATCATTGAGCGCCAGAGCGGCGACTATGTTTTGCAGCGCATTCGCGCAGGCATTCTTGAACAAGGCACGGTTGAGATGCTGCACAGCGTTGGCGCAGGCGCGCGTTTGCTTTCTGAAGGCATCGTGCACCATGCGATTGAGTTGGTGTTTAAAAACGCCCGGCACAGCATCGACGTTACCGGCCTGACGGGGGGCAAAGTCGTCACCGCTTACGGCCAAACTGAAGTCACGCATGACCTGATGGCCGCCAGAGCCGCGTTTGGTTTGACCACGGTGTACAGCGCCAGCGGCGTAGAGGTGGTTGACTTCAACTCAGACACGCCCAAAGTGCGTTACGTCAAAGACGGGCAGCACCACGAATTGACTTGCGACTTCATTGCGGGTTGCGACGGCTTTCACGGTGTATGCCGCGCCAGCGTTCCTAAAACCGCAATTCAGGAGTTTGAGCGCGTCTACCCGTTTGGCTGGCTGGGCGTGTTGGCCGATGTGCCGCCCGTGTCAGCCCACGCGATTGTGTATGGCAACAGCGCGCGCGGCTTTTCGCTGTGCTCCATGCGCAGCATGACGCGCAGCCGCTACTACATTCAGTGCCCCATGACGGATAACGTTGAGCAGTGGAGCGACGCCGCCTTTTGGGACGAGCTGCGCGCCCGGCTTGACCCGGAACTGGCTGAGCGCATCACCACTGGCCCATCCATTGAAAAAAGCATTGCCCCGCTGCGCAGCTTTGTAGCCGAGCCGATGCGCTTTGACCGCTTGTTTTTGGCCGGAGATGCAGCCCACATCGTGCCACCCACTGGAGCTAAAGGTTTAAATCTTGCGGCGTCTGACGTGAAGTATTTGTCAGACGCGTTCATCGATTTTTATCATGCAAAGTCGAGCGCAGGCATTAATGGGTATTCTCAGCGCGCCCTTAGCCGGGTTTGGAAAGCGGAGCGGTTTTCATGGTCACTGACCAGCTTGATGCACCGCTTCCCTGACACCGATGCATTTGGCCAGAAAATGCAGGAAGCCGAGCTGGACTACCTGGTGCGGTCAACTGCAGCATCTACTGCGCTGGCTGAAAATTATGTGGGTTTGCCGCTGTAAACCGTCAAAAAAGGCAAAATAGTGATGTTTTAGGTCTCTAGCGCAATAAATATGGGCGCTAGCAGCTACTATAATAATAGCAATGACCGCACTTAAAACTTCAGCTCTCAATCCCCTCAAAGGCACACGCATCGTCAGCCTCGCGCTGAATTTGCCCGGCCCAGCTGCATTGATGCGCTGCCAGCAATTGGGCGCAATCTGCACCAAGTTTGAACCGCCCTCGGGCGACCCGATGCGGCACTACAACCCGGCGGCATACGCTGCGCTGCATGCGGGCATTACCAGCCGCACGGCTGACCTCAAAAGCCAAGCCGGCCAAAACGTACTGCACAACGCGCTTGGCAAAGCCGATGTGCTGCTGACGTCATTTCGCCCATCAGCACTGCGCAAATTCGGTTTGGGTTTTAAAGAGCTGCACAAAAAGCACCCGCAGCTGTGCCAGGTGGCCATCGTTGGCAGCCGGGGCGCACGCGCAGAAGAGCCAGGCCATGACCTGACTTACCTTGCAGAACAGGGCTTGGTTACGGGCCTGGACTTGCCGCCCACTCTGTACGCCGACATGGGCGGCTCCATCATGGCAAGTGAAGCCGTGTTGGCGGTACTGATGCAGCGCACGAAAAAATCCAAAGGTGTCTTCGCCGAAGTTGCGCTGAGCGAAGCGGCTGCCTACCTTGCGCTGCCCCGGTGCTGGGGTTTGACTTTGCCAGGCGCTGCAGTCGGTGGCGGCCATGCAGGCTACCAAATCTACGCCTGTAACGATGGCCGCGTGGCTGTTGCGGCACTGGAGCCCCACTTTGCTGCACGCCTTTGCGCGGCAGCCAGCATTGCTTTGACCGACCCAAGCGATATGTTTAGTTCACCCACGCAAAAACTGCTGGCTAAGTTTTTCAAACACCAAACATGCGCAGCGTTAGCGCGGTTGGCATTAGAGCAAGACGTGCCGCTGCACCCACTCAAAAACCTGCCGTAATGATAAATTTTTAATAGATAGTGCCTGTAGCACAATGAATACGGGCGCAAGCAGCTATTTAAATAGTAGTTAATTTAGTGCGTACCTGCACTTCCTGCAGCTCTTTGAAGCGTACGCTACAGTGGTTTTTCGTATTTTTTTGATGCGTATTATTTGATACGTACCTTTTTATGACGACTAAACCACCATGACCACCATGACCAATCTGTCAACATTTCCCATCACCCAAAAGTGGCTCGCAGAGCACCCCGAACGCCTGCAGCTGTATTCGCTGCCCACACCCAATGGTGTCAAGGTATCCATCATGCTCGAAGAGATTGGCCTGCCCTACGAAGCGCACCTGATCGACTTCGGTAAAAACGATCAGCTCACGCCGGAGTTCATCTCGCTGAGCCCCAACAACAAAATTCCTGCCATTCTTGATCCTGACGGCCCTGGTGGCAGGCCATTTGCGCTTTTTGAATCGGGCGCGATCCTGGTCTATTTGGCTGAAAAATCCGGCCAGTTCCTGCCGCGAGATGCAGCAGCGCGTTACGAAACACTTCAGTGGGTGATGTGGCAAATGGGCGGTGTGGGGCCGATGTTTGGGCAGCTGGGGTTTTTTCATAAATTTGCGGGAAAAGAATACGAGGACAAACGCCCGCGTGACCGCTACGTAGCTGAATCAAATCGCTTGCTGGGCGTGCTGGATAAACGCCTTGAAGGCCGCAACTGGATGATGGGGGAAGACTACTCCATCGCCGACATCGCCACCTTCGGCTGGGTCCGCAATCTGGTGGGTTTTTATGAGGCTGGTGATCTGGTCGGGTTTTCAGACTTTAAAAATGTGCAGCGCGGGCTTGACGCATTCGCAGCGCGACCAGCGGTGGCAAAAGGTCTTGCCGTCCCCGCGCGCAAGTAAACATGTCGGCTCACATTTTCAGCGCCATGAATAGGCCAAAATGGATGCGCAATGCTGAACAGCACACCAATAGCAACAAACAACGATAACAACAGGAAACGACACCATGGGCGCGCAATGGAAAGCAAAGGGCAAAGAGCTGGCAGCAAATGCCCGGGGACGTATTTTTGGCAAGCTGGCCAAAGAAATCATGGTGGCAGCGCGCGCTGGAGCTGACCCGGCATCAAACGCCAAGCTGCGTCTGGTGGTGGAGCAAGCGCGCAAGGTCAGCATGCCCAAAGACACGCTGGACCGCGCGATTAAAAAAGGCTCGGGCACCGGCACCGATGCGGTGCATTTCGAGCACGTCATTTACGAAGGTTTTGCGCCGCACCGCGTGCCGCTGATGGTCGAATGCCTGACCGACAACTTAAACCGCACCGCATCGGAAGTGCGCGTGTTGTTCAGAAAAGGTCAATTGGGCACATCGGGCTCGGTGTCATGGGACTTCGACCACGTCGGCATGATTGAAGCCGAGCCAACTTCATCGGGGGCCGATGCCGAGACAGCAGCCATCGAAGCGGGCGCGCAGGATTTTGAAGCCGATGAAGAAGCTGGCCACACCCTGTTTTTAACCGCTCACGCCGACCTTGACCTGGTCAGCCGCGCCCTGCCCGCCCACGGCTTTACCGTGCTGTCGGCCAAGCTGGGCTACAAAGCCAAAAACCCGATCGACCCAGCCAGCTTAAGCACCGCCGACATGCAAGAAGTTGAAGCATTTTTGGCCGCTATTGACGCCAATGACGATGTGCAAACCGTGTTTGCTGGCCTGGCTGGCTAGGCACCAAATGTACCCAGCTTGCTTTAATGACCCTTGACTTTTACATCCCCCACCGCAATGCAGCGGTGTGAAGAGGAGCATCCCACAAAGCCAGCATGGGCGCATCAACTGCGCAGACTGTAATGGAGCAGCCCGCCATTTCAAGCGACGTTACGTAAGAGCCAGTGAGGAAGCGAACCGGTTTGATGCCGGCGTCCGCCAAAATCTTTTGCGCGGCATTGACCATGACATACAACTCCATCAGCGGCGTACCGCCAAAACCGTTGACCAGCAGAATGACCTCCTGACCGCGATTTAATGCCAGATCTTTAAGTACCGCGCCGGTCAGCTCAGCAGCAATGTCGTCAGCAGAGGTCAACTTCACGCGGCGGCGTCCCGGTTCGCCGTGGATGCCGACACCCATCTCCATTTCGTCATCTGCAATCTGAAAGGTTGGCTGACCAGCAGCAGGTACGGTGCAAGATGTCAGCGCCACAGCCATGCTGGCAGTGACTTTGTTGACTGCATCACCCAGTGCTTTAAGTTCGGCCAAATTTCTGCCGCGCTCTGCAGCAGCGCCGACGATTCGCTCGACGATTAACGTGCCAGCTACGCCGCGCCGACCCGTTGTGTAGGTTGAATTTTCAACTGCGACGTCATCATTGATGATGACTGTCTCGTTGTTGTGGTCAAGCATTTCTGCCGCCATTTGAAAATTCATCATGTCGCCCGAATAATTTTTGACAATGAACAGCACCCCAGCACCGGTGTCTACCTCGTGTGCTGCCGCAATCATCTGGTCTGGCGTTGGCGATGTAAACACCTGCCCAGGGCAGGCAGCGTCAAGCATGCCGTGACCAATAAAACCCGTGTGCAATGGCTCGTGACCAGAACCACCTCCGGAAATAAGTGCAACTTTGCCCGTCTTGAGCGTGCGTCGGCGCACAAATTGCAGGCTTGGATCCAGCGTCACGATGTCGCTATGGGCGGCGGCAAATCCTTGTAGTGATTCGCTCAGCACAGTGTCAACATGGTTAATGATTTTTTTCATGATTCAAGCCTACCTAAAAAATTTTGAGTTAATTCCGTTGACTGCAGGGTCAGGTTTGAGATTGGAGCTGGTCGCAAATTGAACCAATGATCAGCGCCATTGACCGGGATCCCGGGTCAACATGCCCCAGCGCCCGATCACCCAGAAACGACGAGCGGCCGCGGCCTGCATTCAAATGAGCAGTGGCCTGGGCGCTATCAAATGCGCACTGCTGCACTTGTGAAATCAGTTCAGCATCCCACCGGTCGCTGTTGGCCAGTAACTGCCGTACCGGGTCCAGCACATCAAGCAATGTCTTTTGACCAACTTCCGCCTTGCCCAAACGTGTCAAGGCCTTGATGCTGGCGTCCAGCGCGCGCGCCACATCGGCTGCAACAGGATTGCTCGGCAATTCTTTGCCAAGCGTGACCAGCAGGGTGCCAAATACCGGGCCAGACGAACCGCCAATAGTGGACATGCAAGTCAGCCCCATTGTCTTGAGGGCTTCATTGAAAGGCTGTTCGGTAAGTTGCACCATCTTGGCCTGGATTGCAAGCGCGCCGCGCCGCATGTTCAGGCCATGGTCGCCATCGCCAATTGCCTGATCCAGCGCGGTGAGTTCATCAACATGGTCGAGCAAAATTTGCGTAGCCGCTTGGATCAGCGGAGCGTGCGTCGTAAGGGTCATGAAAAGAGTCCTTTATTGACTGGAAAAATGAATGGAGATAAAGAGCAATTTTTAAGACGCATCAAAATCGAATGCGCTGGCCGCTGGCGTCAAACCAGAACATGTTTTTGATGTGCAAATAAACGGTATCGCCAGGCTCCAGCAACATGTTTAATGCAGGCGCGCAGATCAGCTCCTGGCTTGAATTTGCCAATGCGACATGAACGAGGTATTGATCGCTCAGGCGCTCAACGCGCAGCACCTTCGCGCTCAGGTCCGCGTCATGGGCATCTGTGCTGGTGTGTGAAGCACCCGTTGCAAAAGCAGAAATTACTTTTTTAGCAAGCCCCACATGCTCGCTGCGAATACCAGCGGTAACGGCCCTTTCAGGCGCGGCCAACACGCCTAATGCGCTGCGCGGCACAAGGTTTATGCGCGGCGCACCCAGGCGCGAGGCAACATAGCTGCTTACTGGGTCTTCGTAGATCTGCCGCGGTGTACCAAGCTGCACCAGGCGCCCCTGCTCCAGAACGCCAACCCGGGTGGCCATCGTCAGTGCTTCTGTCTGGTCGTGCGTAACGTACAGCATGGTTGCGCCGAGGTCTTGTTGAATACGCTTGAGCTCCAGGCGTAAATCATTGCGCAGCTTGGCATCAAGCGATGACAGCGGCTCGTCCATCAAATAGATGGCTGGGCTGCGCACCAACGCGCGGCCAATGGCGACGCGCTGCATTTGCCCGCCCGAGAGGCGCGTAGCGGGGTTTTGCAGTTTGTCTTCAATGCGCAGCATTCGCGCAACTTCGAGAACCTTGCGTTTGATTTCGGGCTCTGCCACAGGTCGCAAGGGCGAGCGCAGTGGAAACGCGAGATTGTCAAATACCGATAAATGCGGGTAAAGCGAATATTGCTGAAACACAAAGGTCACGTCGCGTAATGCAGGGGCTAACGCGGTCACTTCGCGCCCTCCGATGTGAATGGCGCCAGCCTCGGGTGTTTCCAACCCGGCGACCAGGCGCAACGTGGTCGTTTTTCCAGCACCGCTGGGGCCAAGCAACACAATGAATTCACCGCTTTGGATATCAAGGCTTAAATCGCTTACGGCCTGCACGTCGCCAAAACGTTTATTGATGCCGCTGAGTTGCAAATCAGCCATGGCGATGTACTCCGGCGTGGCGTTTTCGGCGCACAGCTGGCGCGTCATCGCGCGCGGTGCGCAGCGCGCGGCCTGTTGCCTGGTCAAACAACGATACAGCAGCGGCATCAAAAACCAGACCAACATGGTCGCCGCGCGCGATAGTCGAATCAGGGCTGACTTTAGCGCGCAAAGTCGAGCCAAGCGCGGTGGCAATCGTCACAACCTGACTGGTACCCAAATATTCGGTGCCCAGTATTTCGCCGCGTAATTTTGAGTCCGGATTAAGCTGCACATGTTCAGGCCGCACACCGCAAAGCAATGAGCGCACAGGTGCATCCTCGCGGACTTGCGGCACCGCCACCGTTGCGCCGCCGATTTGAATCGACTCCGCGCCAGCAAGCAGCGCTGCTTCAAACGGTAAAAAGTTCATCGCGGGCGAGCCAATAAAATCAGCCACAAACACGCTAGCTGGGCGTTCATACATGTCAGTCGGCGCTCCAAGTTGCTCAATTAGCCCGTTGTTCATCACAGCAATCGTGTCGGCCATCGACATCGCCTCGGTCTGGTCGTGCGTCACGTACACCGTGGTTGCGCCCAGGCGGTCATGCAGCGCACGCAACTCCAGGCACATCACCTCACGAAATTCAGCGTCTAGCGCGCCCAGCGGCTCATCCATTAAAAAAGCCAATGGTTGGCGTACGAGGGCGCGGCCCAGCGCCACACGTTGGCGGTCGCCACTTGACAATCCTGACACCGACGCGCCCAGCAAATCGGTAATGCGCAGCGTACGCGCGGCATCGAGCACGCGGCGGTCAATCTCAGCGCGCGGCATACCTTGCGACACCAACGGAAATGCGATGTTTTGCCGTACGTTCATATGCGGATACAGCGCAAACATCTGAAACACAAACGCGATGTCGCGCGCTGAGGCACGCTTGAAGCTTACGTCTTCGTCGCCCAAAAAGATCTGGCCGGATGTTGGTAGTTCAAGGCCAGCAATCATGCGCAGCGTAGTGGTCTTGCCGCAACCTGAAGGGCCCAGCAAACAAAAAAACTCACCGTCCTCAACAGTAAAAGTAGAGTCCCGCACCGCCGTGAATTCGGCAAAAGCCTTGTGTAACTGTTGAACGCGTATCTGAGCCATGCAAAAACCTTATTTGGGGAACTTCGTGACGACAGTAAACATGAGTGTGCCGAACAGCGTGGTTAAAAATGACCATGTGAACAAAATCAATGCAAACGGCTGCAGCATCATGGCGATGCCGAGCGCAATGACTATGCAAGCTGTCGTTTCCATGGGCCCGCGCCGCAAGGCTTTGGGCCATGATGACTGTGATGCAGATGATTTCATTTGCGAACTGCTCCAAAGGTAATTCCGCGCAGCAAGTGCTTGCGCAGCAGGATCGTGAACACCAGAATCGGAATTAAAAACAGCGTAGTACCCGCCGCAACAGCCGGCCAGTCCTGCCCACCCTCGCCAATGATGATTGGAATAAATGGCGGCGCAGTTTGCGCAGCACCCGATGTCAGCAGCACGGCAAAGGCATATTCATTCCAGGCAAAGATCAGACAAAAAATTGCTGTTGCCACAATGCCAGTGGTTGCCTGGGGCAACACCACCTTGCGAAACGCCTGCAGGCGCGTGTAGCCATCGACCATCGCGGCTTCTTCGTATTCGCGAGGAATTTCGTCGATAAAACCTTTCAGAAGCCACACTGCCAACGACACATTGACTGCGCTGTAAAGCAATATCATGCCTAGCCGCGTGTCTGACAGACCAAGCTCCCGGTACATCAGAAAAATCGGAATTGCAACTGCAATCGGCGGCATCATGCGTGTCGACAGGATAAAAAACAGCAAGTCATCCTTAAGCGGCACCTTGAAGCGCGAAAACGCATACGCCGCCATCACGCCAAAACCGACCGACAGCACTGTCGAGCCGAAGGCGATGATCAATGAGTTGATAAAACGCGGTACGTAGTTTGACTGGCCGGCAATCACCATGTTGGATTCACGCGCCAACTCCTCGCAAGCACCTTTCGGCGGCGGCAGTGAGGCAATGTAGTCGGGCGTCTGGCGCGAGCGCGTGGCAAACAAATTGCAATAGCCGTCGATGCTGGGAGTAAAAACCACTTTGGGTGGATAGCTGATCGCGTCTGATGGTGTTTTGAATCCCGTCAAAATGATCCAGGCCAGCGGCACGATGGTGATGAACGCGTAGAGCGCAACAATAATCCCGGCCACAAGCCGCGTTCCGCCAGTGGGTTCGACAACTGAATGCGCGGTGCTGATGCCCTTGCGCCCAGGTCCAAAAAATGTGGTCATCCTGATATCCCCTGCCTTATCGGTTTTTCACGTGGTTGAGCGCCTTGACGTAAATATTCGCCAGGCCAAACACCGCAACAAACAAAATCACTGCAAAAGCCGAAGCGTAACCAGTACGCCATTTTTCAAACGCTTCACGCTTCAACGTGATGGACGCCAGCTCGGTTGTGGAGCCCGGCCCGCCCGAGGTCAGCAGGTTTACCATGTCAAACATCTTGAAATTTTCGATGCCGCGAAACAGCACGGCGAGCATCACGAACGGCAACACCATGGGCAGCGTGATTGACCAGAACTGGCGCCATGCCGAGGCGCGGTCCACCTCAGCGGCCTCATAGATGTAGTCTGGGATTGAGCGCAGCCCCGCAAGGCAAATCAGCATGACGTACGGCGTCCACATCCAGGTATCAACGATGACGATGGCCCATGGCGCAAGATTGACTGAGCCCAGCATTGAAAAAGAAGACGGCGCCACGCCGCTTACAAACGCGACGACGTAATTGAAGAGACCCATTTGTGGCTGGTATAAAAAAGCCCAAAAATTGCCGACCACAGCAGGCGACAGCATCATGGGTATCAGGATCAGGGTGGTCCAAAAACCATGACCGCGAAACTTGCGGTCAACCAGCCACGCCAGCGAAAAGCCAATCACTACCTGCAAAAGAATGGTCCAGAATAAAAAGTGCGCTGTTGTCTGCATCGCGGCCCAGATGTCGGGGTCGGTCAGCACTGAAATGTAGTTGTCCAGGCCAACACCCAACACCTCGGCATTTGGCCGATTGGCGCGAAAGTTGGTGAACGACAAACGCACCGTCCAGATCAGTGGGAATATATTGATAGCGAGCAGCAACAGCATGGTCGGACCCACAAAAATCCATGCCACCGTGCGATCAGACAAACCACGCATTCGCGTTTGCAGCGCGTCTGGCGTCGCACGGCGGGCGGTGTCTTGCAAAAGATGCGGAGAATAACTCATGGTGTTGTTGCAACAAACATTAAAAATGGTGAGGGTAAAAGCAGCTTGCTTTGCCAAATGACAATGCAGGCGGATTGCAACGAGCCGGATAAATGACTGCAATACCCGGCGCGCTGCGCGAACGCTTATTTGGTTTTCCCGTCATCCTTGAAGATTTTTTTCCAGTCGACGACCAGGCCGTCAAGAGCTTCTTTGGCGGTGCCTTTGTCAGCCACCACGAAGTCATGGACGCGCTTTTGCATTGCGAGCAGCAACTGCGCATACGACGGCTCAGCCCAGAAATCGACCACCATGTCCATTGATTCCAGGAAGGGCTGGGCAAATGGCGAGCTCTTCGGATAGGCCGGATCGTTCAGCACTGCTTTGGCAGCGGATGAGCCGCCAATGGCCTGCCATTTCTTCTGGATGTCAGGGTTGGCAAACCACTTGACGTACTGCAGCGCTTCGTTTTTATTGGCCGAGTATGAAACCACCGAGATGCCCTGGCCACCCAGCTGCACGCCCTTGCCTTTGTCAGAAGGATTGGCAAAGAAACCAATCTTGTCGCCGCCAACGTTCGGGTCTTTGCTAAGGCCGGGAAAGAATGCAAAGAAGTTCATCTGCATGGCCACCTGGCCAGACTTGAACGCGTCCAGGCCCTCGCTCATGTAGGCATTTGTCAAGCCTGGTGGCGTGCTGCCTTTGTAAAGCGCTTTATAGAACTCGAGCGCCCTGATGGCATCGGGCGAGTTGACGAAACCGTCCATCGCGTATGGCTTTTTCGGGTCCTGGTATTTGAAGCCCATTGGGTACAACACATTGGCAACGCCCATCGTGATGCCTTCGGAGCCGCGCTCGGTGTACAGGTAAGCGCCGTACACTTTTTTGCCATCGACCATGCGGCCCTGGAAGAATTCGGACACCTGGCGAAATTCGGTCCAGGTTTTGGGCGGCGTCAGATCGCGGTTGTGTTTTTTCTTGAACTCGGCCTGTATCTCGGGCTTGGCAAACCAGTCTTTGCGGTAGGTAAAGCCGATGGCATCGGCCATTGCCGGCAGCGCCCAGTAGTTGGGTGTGTTTTTTGGCCATTCGGCGTAACCGGTGACGGTGGCTGGCGCAAAGTCGGTCATCTTGATGCCTTCTTTGGCAAAGAAGTCGTTGAGCTTGACGTAGTGGCCGCTTTCGGCAGCGCCGCCAATCCACTGGCTGTCGCCAATCATCAGGTCACACAGCTTGCCTTTGGAGTTGAGCTCGTTGAGCATGCGGTCAGCAAAGTTGGGCCACGGCACAAACTCGAACTTCATCTTCACGCCGCTTTTGGCCGTAAAGTCTTTTGACAATTCGACTAGCGCATTAGCCGGATCCCAAGCTGCCCAGCACAGCGTGATGGTCTTGTCTTGCGCTTGCGCGGCAGTACTGCCAAGCGTCAACGCTGCTGCAGTGGCCAGAGCAGCAAGCCCAGGCAATTTTGTTAATTTCAATTTCATAGCCTATCTCCGTTTAAGTTGTCGATCTTGCTGGCACACATCCGACAGCCGCTTTTTTGCCTGCATCAATGCAGATTTTCGGCAGTCAAAATTTCGATACGCGGCTGTGCAACTTGAAGCGCGCCGCGAACGTTCTCGCACGAAGCGCGTAGCACGCGTGCCGCTGCCAAAACGCAGTAGTGAATATCTTGGTGAAGCAAAAACGACACGGCACCCGCTCCAAGCAGCGAGCGGTGTTCGTCTGTAAAGTCATGAATGACTGTTGCGGTGCTGCTTGCCAAGCCGCAGGCGGAAAGCGCCTTGACAACCCCAGCTGCTCCGGAGCCGACGTTGTAAATGCCGGCAACACGTTGGGGGTCGATATCGTTTAGCAGAAAGTGTTTTAAACCCGCCTCAGCGCCTGCATCATCGGCCGGTAAATCGGGCACGCGAACCAATCGCAAGTGTGAAAATTTTTCCTCCAGCACTTGCGCAAAACCGATGCGCCGCTCGATTTCTGCAGACAAGCGGGTTGCCTGTGACGCCAGCAGCAGCGTGTCACGGCCAGCGGGTTGCGCCATTCGCGCCAGCAGCAGACCAGCTGTCCGGCCAGCAGCGCGGTTGTCTGCACCAATATGGGCTTCTCGCATCGAACCCGCGACGTCTGAGAACAAGGTCACGACGTGGACACCTGCTCGCACCAGTTCATTGATAGCCAGTTTGACACCTGGCATGTCCGGTGCCAACAGCGCAATTCCGTGGCAGTGGCCTAAATCGGCAAGCGCGGCCGAAAACTGAGCGGGGTCTCGCGCATCCAGCCGATGCGTGACTTCGGTGATGTGCTGGTGGCGGAAATCGCCCGCAGCCTGCGCGATTTGGCGTTCAATCAAGCTCAGGAACGGCGTCGGCTCATTTGGCAAAACATACGCAAAGCGAAACTTTTCGCCCTTGCGCGGCCGTCCGGGCAATGGCGGTGTACCGAGACCCGCCATAACTTGCATCACACGTTCAACCGTTTCAGGATTAACGCCCGGACGCTGGTTCAATACGCGGTCTACAGTGGCCGTGCCGACTCCGGCAAGCCGGGCGATGGCAGCTATGGTGGGGGGAAAACTTTCTGATGTCATAGTTTTTAAGTCAATCAATAATTTGATGTTAAAACAATCATTAAATAAATCAATCAGGGTTTTCGAGCACTTAACTAATTTCGCGCAAGGTAGGCGAAGACTCGCCATGACAACCAAGAATTTTCAAAAACGACCGGGTCGGCAGCAATAGAGGAAACAACAGATCAACGGCTTTGCTCAGTTATCCGGGACAACGATAATTGGCTACACGTAGTCGCTGCATTTGCGCGATTTGCCTGAAAACAATCAGAAAAGAGATGGTGTGAAAAATTTAATTACTGCATTGCTGTTGGGACTGTCATTGCACTGCTCAGCACAGACCGCCTTGACCACCGTGCCCAGCGTAGACGTGCCGCGCTATATGGGAGTCTGGTATGAAATTGCAAAATTTCCGAATCGCTTTCAAAAAATGTGCGCCAGCAATACCAGCGCGCAGTACAGTGCGCGGACCGATGGCACAGTGAGCGTGCGCAACCGCTGCACCGACGCCGATGGAAAAATCAGCGAGGTTGAAGGGCAGGCGCGCCAGATTGGCAACGCGACTTCGCCCAGGCTTGAAGTACGGTTTGCCCCCGCGTGGCTGTCGTTTTTGCCGTTTGTGTGGGGCGATTACTGGGTGATTGACTTGGATGCAGACTACCAACTGGTAGCGGTCAGCGAACCCAAGCGTGAATTTTTATGGGTCTTGTCCAGAACCCCGACCGTCAACGCAAAGGCGTACGACGAACTTTTGGCGAGGCTGCGTGCCAATTCGCTGGACACCAGCAAACTTGAGCGAACCCGCCACGGCGGTTAGGCCCCTGCCACGGCGGTTGGTCCGCTGCCAAAGATCAAGCGCATCAGGGCAAGCCCTGCTTGTTGTGACGATTGCTCCAGATTAGGATGCCCCTTGCGCGGCTGAATGCTTTCAACCGCACCATCAACAACAATCGGAGTCACTATGGCCACGTCAGCCGCCTCAAAACTACTTCTCGACTATGTCTATGAACATGAATCAGCGCTAGCCGATCAGGTCTACCTGACGCAGCCGCTGGGCAAAGGTCAAGTCGTGGACTACACGTGGCGCCAAATGATGGATCAGGCGCGGCGCATGGCCACGCACCTGAAGTCACGCGGCTTTGAGCCTGGCGTGCGCATTGCAATATTGTCAAAAAACACTGCGCATTTCATGATGGCTGAGCTGGCGATCTGGATGTCAGGTGGCACCACTGTGGCCATCTTCCCGACCGAGTCTGCCGAAACCGTGAAATACGTGCTGGAGCACAGCGGCGCAAGCCTGTTGTTCGTCGGCAAGCTGGACACGTGGGCTCAGCAAATGCCTGGTATTCCAGCTGGCCTGCCGTGCATTGCTTTGCCCCTGGCACCAAAAAATACGTTTGAAACCTGGGACGCGATTGTCAAAGCCAACGAACCCATGGCGGGCAAACCACGGCGCCTGCCGGACGACATCGCCATGCTGATGTACACATCAGGCTCCACTGGCACACCTAAAGGCGTTATGCACAGCTTTGAGCACGCCACGCGCGCCAGCGAAGGCATTGCGGCGTACCAGGACAAGCAGGCTGGTACACAGTTTGTCTACCGCGCGTTGTCGTACCTGCCGCTGGCGCATATCTTTGAGCGCGCGTGGATTGAGTGCGCGGGCTTTGTCAGGGGCAAAGGCCGGGTTTTCTTTGCTGAATCGCTTGAAACGTTTCAACAAGATTTGCAGCGTGCGCGCCCAACGGTTTTCATTTCCGTGCCGCGTTTATGGTTAAAGTTTCAGCAAGGCGTGTTCGGCAAAATGCCTGCCAAAAAACTCGACCGACTGCTGTCGATTCCCATTTTGGGCAAGATCGTTGCACGCAAAGTAATGACGCAGCTCGGCCTTAATGAAGTGGTGCTGGCCGGAAGTGGCTCAGCGCCCATACCGCCAGCGCTGATCGCCTGGTACCGCAGGCTGGGGCTGAACCTGATGGAAGGCTACGCCATGACCGAAGACTTTGCCTATTCCCACACCACCACAAGTACGTTCAATGCAGCTGGTCACGTGGGTGTGCCATTTCCTGGTGTGCAGCGGCGCATTGCAGCAGATGGAGAGGTTTTGATCAAGTCGCCCGGCACACTGGTGGGCTACTACAAGCGGCCCGACCTGGACGCTGAAACCTTTACGCCAGACGGCTTTTTCATGACGGGCGACCTGGGCGAAGAGGGCTCGAACGGACAACTCAAACTCACCGGACGAAAAAAAAGAGCTGTTTAAAACCGGCAAGGGCAAATACGTTGCGCCAGCGCCGATTGAAAACCTCCTCAACGAACGTCCAATGGTGGAGTTGTCATTGGTATCAGGTGTTGGCCAGCAGGCCGCGTACGCGATGGTGGTGCCCGCTGAAAGCTTGCGCCCGCGCTTGGCTGACCCGGCAGTACGCGAAGAATTTGAGGAAGAAATGGCCGCCGTGTTCAAGCGCGTCAACAGCAAAGTGGTCGACTACGAACAGCTCAAAATGATTGTGGTGGCACGCGAGCCGTGGTCCACGGACAACGGCTTTTTAACGCCCACCATGAAAATCAAGCGCAACAAAATTGAAGCCGCTGTGGACCCACAAGTTGAAAAGTGGTTTGCCAGCAAAGGGCCGGTCATTTGGCAATGACCGCTGGCAGCAATGCAGCAATTGATTGATGAAAGCCGAGCTCGGTTAGAAGACTAAAATCCGATTAACCCTGCCTGACTCACCACCGCAGCGATGACAGCAAGCCAAGGCCTTCCTGGCCGCGATATATGCCAACCACGGTATGCGGCACGTGTTTGCCAAGCTGGCTGACTAACGCACGGATGGACGGACGGACGGACGGCACTCATCAATCACACACGACGCAACCATGAATTTGAAAAAAATAGTACTACCGCTGCTGTTGACTGCCTGTACATTCAGCGCCTGGGCTAAAGATGAACTGGCCACCATCCCCAGCCTGAACGTGCATCGCTACATGGGCACTTGGTATGAGATAGGCAAATTTCCCACCCCTTTTCAGAAAAACTGCGTCAGCAACACCATGGCCGTTTACGAGGCGCAACCTAACGGCACTATGCGCGTGACCAACCGCTGCACAGAATCAAGCGGCAAGGTCAAAGAAGCCATCGGTGAAGCCCGCCAGATCGGCAACGCCACATCACCCAAGCTGGAGGTGCGTTTTGCACCTGTTTGGTTGTCGTTTTTGCCTTTTGTATGGGGCAACTATTGGGTGATTGACCTGGATACCGACTACCAGCTAGTAGCCATCAGCGAGCCGCGCCAGGAGTTGTTATGGATCTTGTCGCGTACTCCAAAACCTAATGACCTTGCCTACAGCCAGCTCATCGACAGGCTGAAGAAAAAAGGTTTTGACTTGAGCAAGATGGAAGCGACACGACAAAACAAACCGTGAACGGTGCAAGGTTGCTATTATTTTAAAAGTTTTAACTGGCCTTGCTAAAATTAAATACGCCTGGATCCCGAATCGGATCAACATCGACCGGGATGATGCTCTTCGGCGGGAACTTGCCTTCTAGCAGCAACTTGCTGAGCGGGTTTTCAATCCGTTGTTGAATCGCGCGTTTTAAAGGGCGTGCGCCAAACACCGGATCAAACCCGACCTTGGCGAGTTCGGCAATCGCCGCTTCTGAAACTTGCATCGTCAGCTCCATCTTCTCCAACCGGGCCATCAACACCTTGAGCTGGATGCGCGCAATGGATTCGATGTTTTTGGCATCGAGGGAATGAAACACCACGGTCTCGTCGATGCGGTTTAAAAACTCAGGCCTGAAGTAATTCTTCAACTCGTCCATCACCGCGTCTTTGATCTCTTCATACGGCTTGCCGACTTTGGCCTGAATGATGGGCGAACCGATGTTGCTGGTCATCACGATCACGGTGTTTTTAAAGTCCACCGTGCGGCCCTGGCCGTCGGTCAGGCGGCCATCGTCCAGCACTTGCAGCAGCACGTTGAAGACGTCTGGGTGGGCTTTTTCAACCTCGTCCAGCAGCAACACGCTATACGGCTTGCGGCGCACGGCCTCGGTCAAATATCCACCCTCTTCATAGCCCACATAGCCCGGTGGCGCACCGATCAGGCGAGCCACGCTGTGCTTTTCCATGAACTCGCTCATGTCGACGCGAATCAAATGGTCTTCGCTGTCGAACAAAAAGCCTGCGAGTGCCTTGCAGAGTTCGGTTTTACCCACGCCGGTGGGGCCCAGGAACAGGAACGATCCGGTTGGGCGATTTGGGTCGCTCAAACCTGAACGCGAGCGGCGAATGGCGTTGGCCACAGCGCCAATGGCTTCGTTTTGCCCCACCACGCGGTCATGCAACTTGCCCTCCATCAGCAGCAGTTTGTCGCGCTCACCCTGCATCAGTTTGCTAACCGGGATACCTGTTGAGCGCGCCACGACTTCGGCGATTTCTTCTGCGCCAACTTGTGTGCGCAACAGCTTGGGCGCGGCGTTTGCGCTGGGCGCAGCTTCGCTGTCTTGCGCAGCTTTCAAACGTTTTTCCAGGTCTGGCAGCTTGCCGTATTGCAACTCGGCCACCTTGTTAAAGTCGCCCTTGCGGGTTTGTTCTTCAATCTGGAACTTGATGCGGTCTATCTCTTCCATCACGTCTTTGCTGCCAAGTGCCTGGGCTTTTTCAGCTTGCCAAATCACGTCCAAGTCAGAGATTTCTTTTTGCAGCTTGGTAATCTCTTCTTCAATCAAACCAAAGCGTTTTTGCGACGCCTCGTCTTTTTCGCGCCGCACGGCTTCGCGCTCAATTTGCAATTGAATCAGGCGGCGGTCGAGTTTGTCCATCACCTCGGGTTTGCTGTCGCGCTCAATGCTGATTTTGCTGGCCGCTTCGTCAATCAAATCAATCGCCTTGTCAGGCAGAAAGCGGTCGGTGATGTAGCGGTGACTCAGTTCCGCCGCAGCAACAATCGCCGGGTCAGTAATCTGCACGCCGTGATGCAGCTCATACTTTTCCTTCAACCCGCGCAGGATGGCAATGGTGGCTTCCACTGTCGGCTCGCCGACGAGAATTTTTTGAAAACGCCGCTCCAGCGCGGCGTCTTTCTCAATGTATTTGCGGTATTCGTCCAGCGTGGTCGCACCTACGCAATGCAGTTCGCCGCGTGCCAAGGCGGGCTTGAGCATATTGCCTGCATCCATCGCGCCCTCGGCCTTGCCTGCGCCGACCATGGTGTGCAGCTCGTCAATAAAAACGATGGTCTGGCCTTCGTCTTGCGCCAGTTCTTTCAGTACGGTTTTCAGGCGTTCTTCAAACTCGCCCCTGAATTTGGCACCGGCCAGCAGCGCCGCCATATCAAGGGACAAGACGCGTTTGTTTTTGAGTGAATCAGGCACCTCGCCCGCCACGATGCGCTGCGCCAGGCCTTCGACAATGGCGGTTTTACCCACGCCCGGCTCACCGATCAGTACCGGGTTGTTTTTAGTGCGGCGCTGCAACACCTGGATGGCGCGGCGAATCTCGTCGTCGCGGCCAATCACCGGGTCGAGCTTGCCCATGCGGGCGCGCTCGGTCAGGTCCATGCAGTATTTTTTAAGCGCTTCGCGGTTGCCTTCGCCTTCAGCGCTGTCCATTTTTTCGCCACCGCGCACAGCGTTGATCGCCGCTTCAAGTGACTTGCGGCTCAGTCCGTTATCACGGGCGATTTTGCCAATGTCGGCCTTGCTGTCTGCTACCGCCAGCAAATACAGCTCACCCGCAATGAAGGGGTCGTTGCGTTTGAGCGCCTCTTTTTCAGTCGCCTGCAGCAGCTTGGCCAGGTCGGACGACACCGACACCTGGTCTTGTCCCTGCACTTGCGCAAGTTTTTTGATCGCAGCCTCGGTCGCCTGCATCAGGCCATTGACATTGACACCGGCTTTCTCAAGCATGGCACGTGGGCCGTCGTCCTGCTTGAGCATGGCCGCCAGCAAGTGAACGGGTTCAATGTAGCCGTTGTCATGGGCCAGCGCCAGCGACTGGGCATCGCTTAAAGCTGCCTGGAATTTGGTGGTGAGTTTGTCTTGCCGCATGGAATGAGCCTTTGCGTATGAAAATTTGAACGATCCTGATAACTTTGGAGTTCGGGGCAATCACCCCATTTTCAAGCGCCTCAACCCGGCGATGTTGCGCCAGATCAAATCG
>ENA-OFCF01000231-OFCF01000231.1-metagenomes-genome-assembly--contig:-NODE-231-length-27194-cov-4.848336_pt1 | contig 27194 bp, 20 predicted proteins | sample MGYA00153387_OFCF01 | MGnify analysis MGYA00153387
TCATGGGCTTCAGCGAGATATCGTGCTCGCCCGTCTCGTTGTCCAGCACGAGGAACATGTTCTCCTTGTACTTGCCCCAATGCCCCGAGATTTCCCACAGCGCCTTGTTGTAGAGCAGCGGTGTTTTGATCTCCTGATAGCCGTCGCGCTGCATCTCGCGGAGATAGCTGTGCAGCGAGTTGATCATGGACGTGCCACGTTCCGTCCAGAAGGCGGCGCCCGGCGAGAACGGGTGGAAGAGGAACAGGTCCAGCTCCTTGCCCAGGCGTCGATGGTCGCGCTTCTTCGCTTCCTCGATCCGGTGCAGGTGCTGTTCGAGTTCGTCCTTCTTCCAGAATGCGGTGCCGTAGATGCGCTGCAGCGACTGGCGGTTGGAATCGCCACGCCAGTACGCCGCCGCCACGCTCTGCAACTTGACGTGCTTCAACCAGCCAGTGTGCGGCACATGCGGGCCGCGGCACAAGTCCACGAACGGGCCATCGGTGTAGGTCGAGATGATCTCGTCCGGGCCCAGGTCGTCGATGCGTTCCAGCTTCAGCGGATCGTCGGCGAAGACTGTTTTCGCGACCTCGCGCGAGACCTCCGCCCGTTCAAACGGCAGCTTCTCTGCCATGATCTTCCGCATTTCGGCCTCGAAGGCGGCGAGATCCTCGGGCGTGAACGGTGTCGCGACCTCGAAGTCGTAGTAGAAGCCTTCGTCGATTGCGGGACCGAAGCCGATGTGGGCATCGGGACGCAGGCGACGGACGGCCGTGGCCAGGATGTGCGCGGCCGAGTGCCTGAGCACGGGCAGCGATTCCGGATCCTTGTCGGTGTGAACGCGGAACGCGCCGCCATGCCGAAGCGGGGTGCGCAGGTCCTGCACTACTCCATCCACGCTCACGGCGACGGCGGCGTTGAGCAGGCGCTCGCCGATGCTGAGGACGACCTCCCGCGGGAGCGTGCCGGGCGGCACCTCGCGCACGGCACCATCGGGAAGGGTCAGGCGAAGCGGTGCGGTCGCGATGTCAGGCATTCGAAGTCGGGGCGTGGCGAAGCGCACGCAGCCGCACGATGCGAGCCGCCAGGTCCTGCGCTTCTCGGGTCACGAACCGCACGACGTGCATGCTGCCCGTCGCTCGGCGGTATCTGGGTGGATATACTAAACGTTAACCTCCTGCGAAAAAGCACATGCGTGTCATCCGTCGTCGAAATCAGGACAAGACCCGCTCGAGCCAGCGGCTCGGCGCCGTGGTGCTCGGCGCACTCGCCGGCGTGGCCGTCGGCATCCTGCTGGCCGATCGCGGCGCACTGGCGGGGCTGCGTCGGCGACGCACTACCGGTGTGGATGGTGATCCGCCGGCGATGCGCGCCCGTCGCACCCCGTTGGCCAATGCGCCATTGCCTGCAGCGAAAGGCTCGAGACGCAGCACGGCGACCGACGATCAGGCGATACTCGAGGCGCGCGTGCTCGAGACGTTCCGAAATGATCCGGTGCTGATGGGTCGTCCAATCGACATCGGCGCGATCGGCACGGGCATCATCGAACTGACCGGCTGGGTCGATGCGCCCGACGAGGTGCGCCTCGCCACGACGCTCACGCGCGGCACGATCGGTGTCAGCACGGTGCTGAATCGGCTGATGGTTCGCGGCAACACACCAGCCGCCTGATCTCCCGCTCCGACCGAGCGTGCGTTGCGTGGCGCCAGCCGCGGCTGCGGGTGGGTGACCATGAGCATCATCGGTGAGTGCCCGCGGTGGTCGTTACGTTCTGCCTTCCCATGCCAATGACCGACGGACCCATTCTCCCCGCGTCTCCCGCCGATGCGGCGGACGATTTGCCGACCACCTACCGTGCCGCCGACGTCGAGTCGGCGCTGTATGCGCGCTGGCAGGCCGCCGGCACCGACCGCGCGCAGGCCGCGCGCGTGACACGCAGCGGCGGCACGCGCGATCCGTACACCATCGTGATGCCGCCGCCGAACGTGACGGCGATCTTGCACGTGGGTCATGGGCTGAACAATGCCGTGCAGGATGTGCTGATTCGCTGGCGCCGCATGGCCGGCGACGAGGTGCTCTGGCTGCCGGGTACCGATCACGCGGGCATCGCGACGCAGAACGTGGTCGAGAAGCAGCTGGCTGCCGAAGGACTCTCGCGTGGCGCGCTCGGACGCGACGCATTCGTGTTGCGCACGGCAGCGTTCGTGGAGACGACCGGCGGCGAGATCCTGAACCAGCTGAAGGCGATCGGCGCGAGTGCCGACTGGTCGCGCACGGCCTACACGCTCTCCCCTCCCCTGTCGGAGGCCGTCACGGAAGCGTTCGTGCGGCTGTTCGAGGAAGGGCTGGTGTACCGCGGCCATCGCGTGATTCACTGGTGCCCGCGGTGCATGACATCGCTCTCGGACGAAGAGGCGGAGTTCAACGACACGCAGGGCGCGATGTACCACATCCGTTATCACGTGGCCGACGATCCGTCGCGCAGCATCACCGTCGCGACCACGCGGCCCGAGACGCTGCTGGGTGACGTGGCCGTCGCCGTGAATCCGACTGACGAGCGGTACGCCGACCTCGTGGGCCGCGACCTCGTGCTGCCGCTCAACGGCGTGCGCATTCCCGTGATTGCCGACGATTACACCGATGCGACGTTCGGCACCGGTGCCGTGAAGATCACACCGGCGCACGACCCCAACGACTTCGAAGTGGGCCTGCGCCACATGCTTGCGACGCCGGTGATCATGGACGCGGAAGCGCGCATGAACGGCATCGGCGATTCGGTGGATCGTGTCCCGCCGGAGCTGCGAGGCGTGGACCGGTTCGAAGCACGCGAGCGCATCGTCAACATGCTGCGCGAGTGTGGCGCGCTGGTGAAGATCGATCCGCATGCACACGCGGTGCGCCATTGCTATCGCTGCGACACGGTGGTGGAGCCGCGCCTCAGCGACCAGTGGTTCGTGAAGATGGCGCCGCTCGCGAAGCCGGCGCTCGAGGCGGTACGCACGGGACGCATCCGCATCATGCCGGAGCGCTGGGAAGCCGTGTACATCAACTGGCTCGAGGGCATTCGCGACTGGAACATCTCGCGACAGCTCTGGTGGGGCCATCGCGTACCGGTGTACTACTGCGATGCGTGTGGCGCGGCCCCGAAGGCGTCACGCACCACGGTCACCGTTTGCAGCGAGTGCGGTGCACCGGCGCGACAGGACGAGGATGTGCTCGACACCTGGTTTTCGAGCTGGCTCTGGCCGATTTCGACGCTGGGCTGGCCGGGCGCCGCGGGGACGGGGACGAGCATGGGGTCAGAGATCTTGCTCAGCAAGGGGTCAGACCCCATGCCCGCGGACCTGAAGTCGTTCTATCCGGGCGACGTGCTCGTGACCGCACCGGAGATCCTGTTCTTCTGGGTCTCGCGCATGATCATGAGCGGCTATCACTTCATGGGCAAAGCACCGTACCACACCGTGTACCTGCACGGCACGGTGCGCGACATGCAGCACCGCAAGATGTCGAAGTCACTCGGCAACGGCATTGATCCGCTGGATGTGGTCACGCTGTACGGCGCCGACGCGCTGCGCTGGACGATGATCGCGGGCATGGGACTGGGTGTCGACGTGCTGCTGGACCCGACGGATCTCGAGAAGAGCTTCGCACCGGGCCGCAACTTTCTCACGAAACTCTGGAACATCGGCCGCTTCCTGCTGACCAAGGTCGGCACGGATCCGGTGCTGCCGCTCGCATCGATCAGCGCCGACCGCTTCACCATCGCCGATCACTGGATCCTCGATCGGCTCGATGCGGCGATTGCGGCAGCGAATGCGGCACTTGGCCCGGTGCGTCCGGGTGCGAGCGGCTGCTGGACGGAGGCGGAGCGCACGATGGGCATGCGCCTCGACGCCTATGCCGATGCAGCCCGCGTCTTCGTCTGGAACGAACTGGCCGACTGGTACCTGGAGACGGTGAAGCCGCGCATCGGCGCCGGTGGTGCCGATGGCGAGGTGGCGCGTGCAGTGCTCGTGCATGCATTCGACAACGCGTTGCGCCTGTTGCAGCCGATCATTCCGTTCATCACCGAGACGCTTTGGGCAAAGCTGCCCGCGTTCACAAATGGTGCGTCGCGCGGCATGGACTTCCTCTGCACGTCGTCGTGGCCTTGCGCGCGCGGCTCGGCGCCTGGCGGCGCGGCATTTGACCTGGTGCTGAGCAGCGTGGTGGCAATTCGTCAGGTTCGCAACGAGTACAAGGTCAAGATGGGCAAGCCGATCGAGGTCACGCTCGTGCCGGCAGGTGCGGATGTGCCCAGCGCGCCACTGCTGGCCGAGACCATCGGCTCGCTGACACGGTCGACGGTGACCGTCACGAGCATGGCTCCGAGCACCGAGGGCGGTGCATCGGCGCACCAATTGCTCACCGGCGGCACCGAGATCGTGATCGCACTGGCGCAGCTGCGCGAGACCGAGTCGGCCGAGGACACGCAGAAGGAGATTGCACGCCTGCAGGGCGAGATCGCGCAGACGCAGAAGCTCCTGGATGGCGTGACCGCGAAGCTCGGCAACGAGTCGTTCACGTCGCGTGCGAAGCCGGAAGTGGTCGAGGGTGCGCGCGGCCAGGCACGTGACCTGTCGCAGAGGGTGGACGCCCTCACGCGGAAAGTCGAGGCGCTGTGCGGCACGCGCTGATCGTGATTGCGGCCGTGGCGGCCATCGCGGCGTGCGCGTCACCGGGGCTGCCACCGGGTGGGCCGACGGTATCGGCGTTTCCGCGCGTGATCGCCACGTTGCCGGAGACGGGAGCGGTGAACGTGCGTCCGAACAAGGTGCTGGTGCGATACGACGACGTGATCGGTGAACAAGCGGCCGGCGGACCGCTCGCACGCAACGTGCTGATCTCGCCGTGGGATGGCGAGCCACGCGTGGAGTGGCGGCGCACGGGCATCTCGGTGCAGCCGCGCACCAACTGGCGTGCGAACACGGCGTACACGATCACCGTGCTGCCGGGCCTCTCGGATCTGCGCGGTCAGCAGATACCGTATGGCTATGTGCTTCGCTTCAGTACCGGTGCCACGATCCCGACGAGCGTGATCCGCGGCGTCGCATTCGACTGGATACAGAATCGCGCGCTGCCCAAGGCCACGATCCTCGCGATCGACACGAAGGACACCTCCATCGTCCACCTGACGGTCGCGGATTCCACCGGACGATTCGAGCTGGGCGCCGTGCCTGCCGGCAGGTATCTCATGCGCGCCATCGACGAGCGTACACCGAATCGCGCGCTCGACCCGCGCGAGCCATGGGATACGGCCACGATCACGCTGCTGGACTCCGCGCGCACTGATCTGTACGTCTTTGTGCACGACACGACGCCGGCGCGCATCACGGAGCTCCGCATGCTGGACAGTGCGAGCATCGCGATCGTGCTGGACAAGCCGCTGCAGCCGGGCGTCACCATTCCCGGGACAGCCGCGCGGGTGCTGGGCGCTGATTCACTGCCGGTCGTGGTGCGCTCCATCGTGACAGGTGCCGACGAGCGCGCTGCACGCGCCACGGCCGACAGCCTCGCGCGAACGCGTGATACGTCACTGCGCACACCGGACGCGAATGTGCCACCGCGACGTACGATCGACCCGATGCGCCGTCTCGACACGCTGCCGGTGGTTGCCGTACCCGTGCCGACGCGCCCCGCTCCATCGGCAGAGCTGGTGATCAAGCTGCAGCGCCCATTACCCGTCGGCGCGACCTATCGCGTCACGCTGACCGGCTTGCGCAACCTGCTCGGAAACTCCGGTACGACGTCGCGACTGCTGATCGTGCCGAAGCCGGCACCCGTCGATACGACGGCGACGACGCCCAGCACACGTCCGCCTGCGCAACGCCGTGACTCGACGACGCGCCCGATTCCGACATCGACGCAGCCGATAGCACCGCTGCGTCCGCCCCGCTGATGCACCACTTACGCATTCCGGAGATCGCGTGACCACTCGCGCTGCAGTCTTCCTCGATCGTGACGGCACGCTCGTGCACGACGTGCATTATCTCGCGCGCCCCGAGCAGCTGGTGCTCATCGCCGGCGTCCCCGAGGCGCTCGCGCGACTGGCTGCGGTCGGGCTGCCCCTGATCGTGGTCACGAACCAGTCGGGCATTGGACGCGGCATGTTCACCGAGGACGACTTCACGCGCATCACCGCGCGGCTCGATGCAATGCTGCTGGATCATGGCGTGACGTTGACTGCCACCTATCACTGCCCCGACTCGCCGGACGTGCCGGACGAGGAGTCGTGCCGCAAGCCCGGCGACCGGATGCATCAGCGTGCCGCGCGCGAGCATGCGCTGGATCTGAAAGGGTCGTTTTACATCGGTGACCTGTGGCGTGACGTCGCGCCTGCCGTGACGCACGAGGCCATGGGCATCCTGGTGCCGACCGCGGAGACGCCGTTCCGCGACCTGGCCAAGGCCAAGGACGACGCCGTGGTCGCGACCACGCTCGGCGCGGCCGTCGATCGCGTGCTCCGCATGCTCGCGCAACAACCCTGAACGCGCGCGACGATGCCGACACAACCACGCACCCGCATCGCCGCCTTCGTCTCGGGTGGCGGCTCCAATTTCGTCGCCGTGCACGACTACCAGCGTGACCGTGGCGAGAGTGCAGCCGGTGCCGTGGTATTGCTGGTCTCGAACAAGTCGACCTGCGCGGCACTGACGCGCGCCGCCGATCGCGGCATTGCGTGCGTGGTGCTGGAGCAGCCGCGTGACGGTGACGCGCTGTTGGCGTTGCTGATCGCGCACCGCATCGAGGTGATCGTGCTGGCAGGATATTTGGCGCTGGTGCCTGCGGCGGTGACACGCGCATATCGCGGCCGGATCGTGAACGTGCATCCGGCATTGCTGCCGGCGTTCGGCGGGCCAGGCATGTACGGACGGCGGGTGCACGCGGCCGTGATCGAGTCGGGCGCGCGCATCAGCGGCGCGAGCGTGCATTTCGTGGACGAGGTGTACGACCGCGGCGCGATCATCGCCCAGTGGCCAGTACCGGTCTTCGAGGAGGACTCGGCGGAATCGCTGGCAGCGCGCGTGCTGCGCGTGGAGCATGCGCTGCTGCCGCGCGTGGTGGAGCTGCTCTGCGCCGAGTCGCTCGCGCTGGACGACGATGGCAGCGTGCATGGCGCGTTCCTCACCGGCAGTCATGCCGACGTCTTTTCGCTGCTCGATGGTTCCTCGCTGGCGAGCGACCTGGATCACGCGCTCTCGAAATGATCGACGCAGTTTTCTCTTTATTCCTTCTCTGATTCACATGCCGAGCGCATTGCTGAGCGTTTCCGACAAGTCCGGTCTCGTTGATTTCGCCCGTGAACTCATTGCGCGTCACTGGACGCTGATCTCGACTGGTGGCACAGCGAAGGCGCTGCGCGATGCCGGCCTCACGGTCGCCGACATCAGCGACGTGACGGGCTTCCCGGAGATGCTCGACGGGCGCGTGAAGACGCTGCATCCGGTGGTGCATGGCGGCTTGCTGTACCGTCGCGACCTGCCCGAGCATGTCGCCGCGGTGGCCGAGCACAACATCGGCGCCATCGATCTCGTCGTCGTGAACCTGTATCCGTTCCGGGCGACCGCAGCGCGCGCCGGTGTGCTGCCGCACGACGTGATCGAGCAGATCGACATCGGTGGCCCATCCATGCTACGCTCGGCCGCGAAGAACTTCAGTGCCGTCACCGTCGTCTGCGACCCCGCCGACTACGGACGCGTGATCGCGTCGCTGGATGCGAAGGACGAGGAAGGCGCGCTGATCATGCGGCGTGACCTCGCCGCATCGGTCTTCGCGCATACGGCGAGCTACGACAGCGCGATTGCCGGCTGGCTGCAGCATCAGGTCGCGCCTCAGGATCCCTTTCCGGCCACGTTGCCGCTTGCATTCGAGAAGGCGCAGGGCCTGCGCTACGGTGAGAACCCGGAACAGCGCGCCGCCTTTTACGTGGAACGCGCCGGTGCCGGCCTCGCGTCGCTCACACAGCTGGGTGGCAAGGAACTGAGCTTCAACAACCTGCTGGATGTCGATGGCGCGCTGATGGCCATCGAGCCGTTCGCCGAGCAGGTGGCCTGCGCAATCATCAAGCACACGACGCCGTGCGGGTTGGCCATCGGCGCCACGCCACTCGAGGCGTGGCAGAAGGCGTTGGCGTGCGATCCGACGTCAGCGTTCGGCGGCGTCGTCGCCTTCTCCGTCGCCATCGACGATGCGACTGCCGTGGCGATGTCGTCGCTTTTTCTGGAGTGCATCGTGGCGCCGGCGATCGCCGAGAGTGCCGCCGAGCTGCTGGGCCGCAAGAAGAACCTGCGTGTGCTGATCGGCACGTTGCCGGCTGGCGACACCGGCGGCATGGACATGAAGCGCGTGCGCGGTGGCGTGCTGCTGCAGGACCGCATGCGCGTGCCGACAGGCGAGGTTCCGTGGAAGGTCGTCACCAGGCGTGTCCCGACCGCGGCCGAGCTGGTGGACCTGGCGTTCGCCTGGCGCGCAGTGGCAACGGTGAAATCGAACGCGATCGTGCTGACCCGCGGTGGGGCCACGATCGGCATCGGTGCCGGCCAGATGTCGCGTGTGGACGCCAGCTTCCTTGCCGGCCACAAGGCGCGGCAGGCCGGCCACGATACCGCCGGCTCCGCACTCGCCTCCGACGCCTTTTTCCCGTTCCGTGACGGGGTGGATCATGCGGCAACATGCGGGGTGACTGCGATTGTCCAACCCGGCGGCTCCGTGCGCGACGCCGAGGTCATCGCCGCGGCCGACGAACATGGCATCGCGATGGTCTTCACGGGCGCGCGTCTTTTTCGGCACTAGCCGGATCCGCCGTTCGCGGCAGCACCACTACCTAAGCCCCCCGGGGTCCGGCGACCTTTCCGTATTCCGGCCTGCACACTCGTCCCCTTCCAGCAGCTGATGGCCTCCTCCGCAGCCCCGATACCGGCCGTCCGGTCCAGCACCGGCCCGACGTCCATCGTTCATACTGAGCTCGACTACCGCCCGTCGTACATGGCTGCGGGGATCGCCACGTTGGCGGTCTTCATCCTGTACCTGATCACGCTCGCGCCGTCGACGGCGATGTGGGACGCCAGCGAGTACATCGCCGCCGCCTACGTGCTGGGCCTGCCGCACCCGCCTGGCAACCCATTCTTCATTCTGATCGGGAATGTGTTCGCGCACCTGCCCATTCCGGGCGTGTCGGTGGCGGTCAAGCTGAACATGCTGGCTGCGCTCTCGAGCGCCGTGGCGGCGGGTTCATGGTTCCTGATCACCGAACGGGTGCTGGTGAGCTGGCTGCCGCAGAAGTGGATGCGCCTGCTGGGTGCGAGCGTGGCCACACTGATCGGCGCGACCGCATTCACGGTCTGGAACCAGAGCGTGGTGAACGAGAAGGTCTACACGGTGTCGCTGGCCCTTTTCGCGATCGTCGCCTGGCTCACGGTCACCTGGTGCGACGAGCCGGAAGGTCGTCGTGCGAACAAGCTGCTGATCCTGATCGCGTTCCTGCTTGGCCTGGGCTACGCGAACCATCCCGCCGGCATGCTGCCCGCACCCGCGGTGGGTCTCGCGATCCTGTTCCGCGCGCCGAAGACGCTGCTGAACTGGAAGCTGATCATCGCCTGCGTCGCCGCGGTGATCCTTGGCCTGACACCGTTCGCGACACAGCCTATTCGCGCCGCACATTTTCCTGCGATCAACGAAGGCGAGCCGACGGCGTGCTCCACCGAGATCGGTGTCAGCTGCACCTTCGATGCGAAGACGTGGGAACGCTTCAAGTACAACTTCGATCGCGGGCAGTACGGCAAGCCGAAACTCACCGAACGGCAGGCGCCGATCACCGCGCAGGTCGGGATGTGGTGGCTGTACTTCAAGTGGCAGTGGCTGCGCGACGCACATAATGAGAGCACCGGCCTGCAGAACGCACTCGCCGTGGTGTTTCTGGGCCTTGGCCTCATCGGCGGCTGGGTGCACTACCAGAAGGACCGGCGAAGCTTTCTCTTTTTCGGGCCGTTGATCGGCACGCTCACGGTAGGGCTGATCATCTACCTGAACTTCAAGTACGGCTATTCGCAGGACCCGGACCTGGGTGACAGCGTCGCCCGCGAAGTCCGTGATCGAGATTACTTCTACCTGTGGAGCTTCAGCGCCTGGAGCGTCTGGGCTGGCCTCGGCATGATCTACCTCTGGGAAACGATCGCCGGTTTCCTGGGCACGGAAACGGTGGAACTGGGCAAGCGGCGATTCTCGTCGCCGACACCTCGCGCATGGCGCATGAGCGCGCCGGTGCTGGCGCTGGCGTTCATCCCGATGATCGGCAACTGGACGCAGGCGAGTCGCGCGGGACAGCGTGACACGCGCGACTTCGCGTACGACCTGCTGAACAGCGTGGAGCCGTACGGCATCCTGATCACGGTAGGTGACAACGACACCTTTCCGCTCTGGTACGCGCAGGAAGTGGAAGGCATCCGCAAGGATGTGCTGGTCGCGAACACGTCGCTGATGAACACCGACTGGTACACGCGTCAGATGATCCGCCGCCCGATCTACGAGTACGATGCGGCGAAAGGCCCGGCCGTCTATCGCAACGGGACGTGGACAAAGCCCACAGCCAAGCCGCTCAACCTGACGCTCGCGCAGGCCGATTCCGTGCCGCTGTACGTGCAGCTCGACTCGGCGATGGTGTTCACGCACGAGAGCATTCAGGCGATCATCGACCCGAAGAACCTGGCGCAGGGCGTGCTGGAGCGGGCCGACATCCTGACGCTGTACATGATCCGCGACAACTGGGGCACGCGGCCGCTGTACTTCTCGCGCACGTCAGGCGGCTACGGCCTGTCGCTGGGACTGGGCCAGTACCTGCTCACGCAGGGCCTTGCACGGAAGCTGCTGCCGAACCCGCCGGGGGCCAGCCGCGACACGATCGCGATCCAGGGTGAAGGCTTCGTCGACGTGAAGCGCAGTTACACGTTGTGGAACGACGTGTTCATGGGCCAGAAGAGCATCATCAGCCGCGCGGACTGGGTGGACAAGCCATCGGCCGGCATCCCGGCGTTGTACGTCAGCGCGGGCATCGTGCTGGCCGATGCGCTGCGCGCGTCCGGTCGCGAAGCCGATGCAAAGGCCGTGGTGTCGACGGCGAAGAACATCGCCGTCGCATCGCGGACACTGAACTGGTTTGGTGGCGAGGCCGCCATCCTCGGCGCACCGCAGCCTGTCGATACGTCCATGCCGACCGCAATCCCGCTTGGTGCGCCCGCGCAGGTCGTGCCGCCAAAGCCGTGAAACAGCGCACGCAGCGGTCATGACAGGAAGGCCCGTCGACAGCAGCATGTCGGCGGGCCTTCGTCTTGTCGTGCAGGTCGATGAGCGTGTCGCGACACATGCATGCGACCTGCAACCGTCAGGCCTTCTGCAGCGGCGGGAACTCGCCCATCGCCTCACCCATGCACACCGGCAGCGCTGCCCTCCAGCGCGAGTCGAACGCGACCTGCCCAGCAGGAAACAGCAGCACCACCGTCGATCCGAGCAGGAAGCGGCCCATCTCGTCGCCCTGCTTCAAGCGGACGTCGCGATCCGCGTAGTGCCACTCGCGCACAGTGCCAGGACGCGGCGGATTCACGACACCGTGCCAGACAGTGGCCATGCTGCCGACAATCGTGGCGCCGACCAGCACGAGTACGAACGGTCCATGCTGGCCCTCGAACACGCAGACCACGCGCTCGTTGCGCGCGAACAGACCCGGGACGCTGCGCGCGGTCGCACCGTTCACCGAGAAGAGATCGCCGGGAATGTGCAGCATGCGCAGCAGGCGACCGTCACAAGGCATGTGAATACGGTGGTAATCCTTCGGGCTGAGGTACACCGTGGCAAAGCTGCCGTCGTCGAACTGCGCGGCCAGCGTGGGGTCGCCACCGACCAGCGCGACGGTGGAGTACATGTGCCCCTTCGCCTGGACGATCTGGTCACCATCGATCGCGCCGCACTGACTCACGGCGCCATCCACAGGGCAGACCAGCCCTGCGCTCGCAATTGGCCGAGCGCCGGATTTCAGCGCACGCGTGAAGAAGTCGTTGAACGTGGCATAGCGCGTGATGTCTGGCTCAGCGGCCTGCATCATGTCCACTCGGTACTGCTGCACGAAGGTACGGATCAGCGACGTGGTCAGCCGGCCGGCGCGCGCCGATGCCAGGCGGCCGGCGAGTGCAGTGAGTGCCTGCTTCGGAAGCAGATATTGGTGCAGCACGGTGACGCGGGCAGGGAGACGAAGGCGTGACGCTGCAATGAATGTAGCCGTGACGGCGATTCGTCACGGCGCGGCGGACACGCGACAGCTACGCACTACCGGTACGGATACACGACGAAGAACACCAGCGACATCGCCGCCAGCAGCCAGAGCGGCGGCGGCACCTCGCGGCCACGGCCGCTGATGACCTTCAGGATCGGATACACCAGCAGTCCTGCCGTCATCCCCACGCCGATGTTGTACGTGAAGCTGATCAGCACGATCGTCAAAAATGCAGGAATCAGTTCCGTGTAATCGGTGAAGTCCAGCTTCGTGATCGGACTCACCATCAGGATGCCGATCGCCACCAGCGCAATACCGTAGGCGTGCGGCGGAATGGCCGTGAACAGCGGCGCGAAGAAGAGCGACAGCAGAAACAGCGCGGCGACGACCAGTGCGGTGAAACCGGTGCGCCCTCCCTCCTCGATGCCGGCCGCCGACTCCACGAACGCGCCGCTGGTCGTGGTGCCGACGAATGGCGCGACGAGATTCGCCAGCGCATCGGCCAGCATCGGCTTCTCGATGTCGGGCAGGTTCCCATGTGCATCCAGCAGGCCAGCCCGCGCGGAGAGGCCGATCAGTGTGCCGATCGTGTCGACGAATGCCATCACGAACACGATCATGACCACCGGCAGCGCCTTGAGCGTGAGCGCGCCCGCAATGTCCAGCTGCCCAATGATCGGGGCAAGGCTTGGCGGCAGGCTGATGACCTGTGCGGGCCACGGCGTGATGCCCGTCGCGAACGAGAGAACGGTCGTCACGAGGATGCCGGCGATCAGCGCGCCATGCACGCGCTTCACGAGCAGCCACGCAATGATCATGAAGCCGACGATCGCGAGCAACGTCGAGGGACTCGAGAGCCTGCCCAGGCTCACCGGCGCGCCCGGGATGCCGAGTGCCACGAAACCGACCTGATTCAAGCCGATGAATGTCAGGAACAGGCCGATGCCCACCGGATAGCTGTGCTTGAGCGACGTCGGAATCGCATTCGCCAGCCAGCTTCGCACCTTGAAGACCGACAGGATCGTGAACAGCACGCCGGCCAGGAAGATCGCGCCGAGCGCCGTCTGCCACGGAAAGCCCATGCCCTTCACGACGGCATAGGCGATGAACGCGTTCTCGCCCATGTAGGGCGCGATCGCGAACGGCCGCTTCGCATACACACCCATCACCAGCGTGCCGAACGCGGCGGAGATGATCGTCGCGGTGATTGACGCACCCTTCGGCAGCCCCGCCGCCTCGAGGATCGCCGGATTCACGATGATGATGTACGCCATCGTGAGGAACGTGGTGACGCCCGCCAGCGTCTCCTGCCGATAGCTGGTGTTCCGGCCAGCGAAATCGAAGTACCTGTGCATGTGTGCGCGTGTGGTGATCGGTGACCGTGGCGGCGCTGCTACTTCGTGGGCAGCGCCTTCAGATAGGCGAGCACGAGCGCCGCTGAATTGTCTGCCGCCAGCCTGCCGAACGTGCGGACCTCGTTGCGGCCAGCGCCACCGCCAGCAAGGTCGGACAGCGAGCGGAATGCGATGTACGGCACCCGGTTCTGGTAGGCGACTTGCGCGACTGCCGCGGTCTCCATGTCGAGCGCATCGGCCTGAAATGTTCGCCACACCCACTCACGGTACTCGGCGTTGTCCACGAAGGTGGAGCCGCTCACACCGCGGCCGCCCGTCACCACACGGGGCTCGCGACCCAAACACTCATTCGTTTGCGTGCAGCGTGACAGCCGCACCGTCTGCGACACCTGTTGCGCCGCCGCCAAGGCCAGGCTGTCCACCGGGAACCAGAAGCGGCGTTCCAGCGAATCGGGTCGACCGCGCTGCGCGGCGACCGAACTGCCTCGCGGAAACATCATGCCGTATCCGCCGAACTCGCCGGCCATGCCGTTGGTCTCCCACCCTCCCTGCACCGCGCGCGCAAACACCTGCTCCTGATAGCTGCCCCACTGTGCGGGCACCGTCACGTCACCCACGGCCAGTCCCGGGTTCACGCCGCCGGCGATTCCCGAGAAGACGATGCTCCGCACCGTGAATCCATCGAGCAGCGACTGTGTGGTCATGGCGGCGTTGACCATGCTGTAACCGCTGAGCAGCAGCACCACGTCGTGCCCCGCAAGGCGTCCCAGGTAGTGCGTGCGTCCATTGATGATGCGGGTGGACGAAATGACGGTCGCGGCGCGCAGGCGATCGAGCTCCGCATCGAATGCCGAGATCACCGCGACGCGCGGCGTCCTGTCGAGGTCGTTGGCGGAACCGGAACGGATCGAGGCGCAGCCCGACGCAATGCACGGGAGTCCAGCAGCCAGAACTGCACGCACAAGGAAGTGTCGCATATCGAAGTCACAGGGTACGCACACACGGCCGCCCGGGAAGATGGGCGGCATACGCCAAGCTAAACCGGTCAATTGCATCGCCTGAAACATCACGTCTGGACAGGCGAAAGCTTGCGAGGGTCAAACTCTTGCATAACGTGACCCTGCACGGCGTTATCTCTTCTCAAAGGCAATTTTGCGTTCGTCACCTGATGTGCAAGTCGTGAATGGAGCCCGTCGGCTCATGTCCACGGCGACGGTTCGAACTCTGACTTTTGCGCTCCTCCTTGCTGCCCCCCTCCATGCGCAGTCGGAAGCGGGTGCTCCTGATTCTGCGTCTGCATCGTCGCGGTCGCGCATTGTGTCGATCACGACGATCGTTCGAGACGGCATGCTGGAAGGCATCCGCTGGCCGCGCCTCGGCGCTGCTGCGGATGAGCTCGAGCGCGCATATGCCGCTCGTGACTGGGCACCACTGTGGTCGACTGACGGTACTCCCACCGCTGCATCGCGTGCCATGATCGAGACGCTGCGCCGGGTCACGGAGCGCGGACTGGAGCCGAGCGACTATGACGTCGCGCGTTTGACTGTGATGGCAGCAGAAGGGCTTCGCGCTCCGGGTGCACGCGCGGAATTCGACGCGACGTTGAGCGTCGCGTCCCTTCGGGTGCTGCGCGCCTTGCGAACGGGTCGCGTGACGGCACATGAGAGCGGTTCTCGCACACGCGAGGACTCAGTGGATTTCGCCGCGACCCTCGGTGCGCTCGCCTCCTCCGCGGCACCCTCGGAGGTGCTCGATGCGCAGGAGCCGCAGTTCGACCAGTATCGTCGACTGAAACAGGCGTACGTCGACTACGCCACGCAGTCGACCCTCGACCTCGAAGCGTCCGCGCGGGCTCGGGCGATTGCGCTCAGCCTCGAACGGTGGCGCCAGCTGCCGGTCAGCACGGCGCAGACCCAGATCATCGTCAACATCCCGGCGTTCAATCTGCAGGTGCTTCAGGCCTCGGGTGACAGCGTCGTCGAGGTGCTGCAAATGGACGTCGTCGTTGGCACGGCATTCCGGAACCAGACGCCCGCGTTCAGCGACAGCATGCAGTACATCGTGTTCTCGCCCTTCTGGGATGTGCCTGCCAGCATCGCGCGCACGGAGCTCGTGGCCATCGGCATGCGGGATCCGTATCTGCTCGCGATGAACAACTACCAGTTCGTCAACCGGAAGGGTCGGATCCTCGAACCGTCGCTCGATGCCGTCCGTGCCGTGAAGGCAGGCACCGCGCGGATCCGGCAACTGCCCGGCGGGACGAACTCGCTGGGACGCGTGAAATTCATGTTTCCGAACAAGTACGACATCTACCTGCACGATTCACCGGTCTCGTCCGCGTTCTCGCGGGAACGGCGCGATGCCAGTCACGGCTGCATCCGTCTTGCAGATCCCGCCGCGTTGGCCCGCCTGCTCCTGCAGGATGTGAAAGGCTGGGACTCGACCGCCGTGGAAAAGGCGATGCGGCTCTCGACTCCGCTGCGCGTCAACCTCACGCGGCCCGTGCCGGTCCACCTCATGTACGCCACCGCAGTCGTCGAGAAGGACGGGCGCGTGGTTTTTCACGACGACATCTACGGTCGCGATGCCGACCTTGCCGCGGCACTGTCACGCGGGTACCCGTACGGCGCCGAGATCGACGACTCGTCGGCGCCGATGTCCAGGCCGAAGTAGGCAGGCATGGCGAGCGCATGGGTCGGACTCGATGTGCTGTCGCGCTCCGCATCTGACCCGGTCGGTACACAAAGCCTCCCGATCATCCGACGGTTGGCGGTATCTTTCATGAACGTCGCCCGTCGCCGCTCCTCTTGCTGCCGTCCTATCATGCGTCTCTTCACTGCACTGCTCGTCCTCGCGCTTGCTCCCGCCGCTGTCGGTGCACAAGGTCGAATGGGAGGCATGGGGGGCATGGGAGGAATGGGCGGCATGGGTGGACGAAACGAAGGGCGAAGTGGTCTGCCGAAATTCGCCACCGCAAAGGAACTCGAACGCTTCAACGCCGCCGACGCACTCCTGAACGAAACACGAAAACTGAAGCTCACCGACACGCAGGTCGATCAGTTGACATCGCTTCGTGCCGCACTCTTCGAGCAGAATGCTCGACTGCTCGTGCGCTATGATTCCGTGCGACGCGACTTCAAGGTGCCGAAGGCGCTGGACGGCACGCCATCAGGTGCGTCGGCACAGCCGCCGAGTCGTGAAGAAATGATGGCACTGAGTGACCAGATGAAGGTCATGATGGACGTCGCTGACGAACTCGTCGCGCGTCGGGCCGCGCAGGTGATCACCTGCCTCGCCTTGCTCGACGACTCGCAGAAAGGGCGCGCCGCCGACGTGCTGAAGGATCAGGGCGGCGAGCTGCGCAAGCAGGTGCCCGAGCGCCCACGCCGGAAGTAGCACGCGGAATGCATGCAGCAGGGCCATGGAACAGGGAACGCCGCAGACGATCGTCGTCCGCGGCGTTCCTCGTCTGGATAGCGCGCGCGTCCCTCACGAAGCGCAGCGCCAGGCATGACCCGTATATCGCTCCGTTGGCACGCGCGATCAGGATGCGCTCCGCGGATGACCTCGAATCAACCGGTACTTCTTCCGTTCGCCCCAGCGTCGGCCGGTCAGCAGCTCAGCTCCTCGACTGAGCACGTTCTTCCAGTCCTTCGGCGTCCAGTCGGCGGGCTTGAACTGCGGCGCGAACTCCCAGTCCTGCGCCGCCGCCAGCGCTCGCATGATGGCCGGATGCGAACCGGTGAACGGCTGCAGGCCGTACATCTGGCGAAAGACGAAATCGGCGTCCTCGGTCTTCTCTTCCCTGGCGCCATGATACCAGTAGTGGAACCGAGCCATCTTCCGACCCATCCGCTCGGGCCGCTTGGCCCAACCGTAGTGCAGGATCGTTGCGCCACTGCGTACCACGCGCGCCTTGTGGTCGGCAATCATGAAACTCTGTGCGTCGCCGATGCTGCGTGCACCAATGCTGTTGCGGACGATCCGCACCTCGTTCCGGTACCAGTTGTGCGCCGTTGCGATGATGCTGAACGATCCGTAGAAGTGCGTGTAGCGGAACAGCAGTCCCTCCACGTTCGTATCGTCGCGCAGCTGCTCGCACGCCCGCCGGATGACTGGCAGATCGAGCTCATGGACGAGCTCGTCAGCCTGCAGGTAGAAGCACCAGGTGCCGCTGCACATGGCCAGCGCCTCGTTGGTCTTTTCCGCGAGCATGTGGCCGCCGGTGTTCCGGGCTCGGTCCCAGACGGTATCCACGATGCGGATTTTCGGACTGTCGATCGACGCAATCAGATCGCGCGTACTGTCGTCGCCCGCGCCCACGGCCACGATGTACTCGTCCACGATGGGCAATATCGAGCGAATCGCCTCGACGACGGGGTAGCCCATCAGCACTGCATTCCTGATCACCGTGAACCCGGAAATCAGGATGTCACCGGAGCCACACATCACCGCATCAGGCGCGTCGCCCGTGCCTGTCGGATTTGCTGCATCTGGCATCGTGCAAACGTATCGAGGTGCTGACGTCCGCTGGCCCCGACCAGTCACGATCGCGGTGTACCGCATCGTCAGCGGCCTCACTTGGACGAACGAGCCGCGCCATGCTCGCGCCAATCAACCCGGCAATCGTGCCATCAGCCAGCGGCGACAAACCGCTTCTCTCAAGGCTTGCGCTTGCGATCTCCGCTGCGATCCACACGACGTTCACCCTTCTTCACACCTGGAACCGCGTCGTCCGTGCGGTCGAGCGGCCCCCAGTCCTTCTTCGCGGCACCGCGCGAGGGCCCGCGCTGGAGGGCGTCAGCCGGCCGGACCGGTGATCGCTTGCCGCCTTTTTCTGCCTTCCCACCTTTCACGTCCGCTCCTGCGTGTGCGCGCCGTCGTGCGCGATCTGCATGACCCGTTGCGGCGCGTCGCTCATCCAGAATACACGAGCGCGTCGTGAACGTCGCGCACACGATTGCGTCACGACGCGGGCTGCTACCTGAACAGCCGTAGACGGTCGAGGCGCGCGTCGATCGTCCGCAGCATGGCCTCGTAGCGTGGGGCACCGACCTCACCAAAGCGCGCTGCGAACGCGCTGGCAGTCATGGACTCGGGCAGGTCTGTGACAAGTGGCATCAGGTCGCGCTCTTCAAGCCGTTGCGCAACAACGGATTGCAGCTTTTGCGGGTTGCTGGTTGCGAGCTGCCCGTAACGCCTGCCCGCACGATCAGCCGCAATATCCGCAAAGCTGAATCCAGTGCCGCCGTGTGAATCGTCAAGCTCCTTGGTCACGCCAACGGCGTCCGCGAGAGCGCTGCCGCTCTGCGACGCCACCACGGCCGAGACGAGAAAGTGTTTCGCCAGATCATCGCGACCATTGAGCGTCACACGACGTCGAGCCGGTCGAGGCCACGCTGCAGCAGGCGCTATCCAACGATCGAGACTGATGCGGGTGACGTACAGCGCAAGCGTCGCGAGCATCGCTCGGTGCTCGCTCGCCGCATCGCCATGGACCGATCGGTCGGCAACGAGTCGCAACATGGGCCGGAGCACGTCAGCCAGCGGCAAGTCGCTCGCGCCGGCAACGGTCACGACGCGCTTCGCGAGCTCGGCATTGTACGCCTCGATGCGTTGCACATCTGCCTCCGGCACCAGCATGGTGCCGATGTGCGCACCGGCATCGCGCGCCCAGACATACTCAACAAAAACGGTATCCCGCACGAATCGCACACGCTTGACGGTCTCACGCGCCACAGCCAGAGGCGTACCGGGCTGCGCGCGATGCAGCAGCCAGCCGGCCACTGCGTTCGCCGCGAACGCGGGTACGGGCACACGACCTGCCGTCAGCCGTGCGATGCGCGGCAGCTCGGGCCCTTCGGTCAGCGTGGCATTCACGTTCAACCACCGACGGAACGGGATGCCGGTCAACTCGAGGCTAGCCTGCACATCCATGGCTCCGCGGCGCACCCTCACCTTTGTCGCGGCAGCTGACGGCCAGCGAGCCCGTGCGTACTGCAGCAGCACCGTCACATCCTGAGCGGTCAACGTCACCGTGCGGACGCGAATTCCGTTGCCACGCCGTGGGTCGTGGCGCGCGAGCACGGCGCGCGCACGTTGCACGTCGGCGACGGACACCTGATCCTGAATGCGCACCCGCGGCGTCCCCTCGAACGCCAGAGCGGCGACAACTACGGCGCAGGCCAGCAGCGCACTCACCGCAGCTGCCAGCGTGCGCAGCACAATGCGGATCACGCGACGATCAACTGGCAAGGATGTAGGAACAACCCGCTTCCTGCGCTCGCAGCACTGCAAAAATGCCGCTGGGCTGCAGAATGACTCCAGGCAGCAGCATCGACTTCGCGCGCGTCTCGGCGGCTGCCTTGTCCAGCTGCTCGACCTGGCGGATGATTGCCACAGCGCCGTTGAAGCTCCAGCCGCAGCCGAGCACGATGCCTCCTGCGGCGACGAATGCGGGAATCGTGTTCTTCACTGTCTCAGCCGCCGCACCGTCAGCGGCGGCTGAAACCGGATTCGTCGTAAGCCACTTCTTACCTCGCTGGTCGCGCAGCTTCTGCTTTTTGCCGACGTCGGCAAGACGCCAGTACTCGTCGTTCATCGCCAGGTCGAAACCGTTGTGACGCAAGACGACCACCGGCGACATTTCTCGGCGTTCCGCGCCAAAGACCTCCTTGTACTGCTCGCACCACGCAACTGCCCGAAAAAGGGCTGCGCCATACGCGAACTCCGGCGAGTCGAACACCGCCTTGTACTTTCCGGTCACGTGCGCTGTCCAGCCCATGTCCCACGCGCCGGTCGCTGGCGGCGCATGCCGATTGTCCGTGCGGTCGGAGAGCATGGCCTCCGCGCGCAGGACGGATGGTCGCGTGGCGATACCGACGAGCGAAGCGCTGCCAAGCCAGCTGAGGAAGCGGCGACGAGGTGACGTCATAGGGTGCTGGTTCAGCCAGATTTAAAACAAGGCCGGCCCGTAATTCATGACGAGCACGGCGACGTGATGGCATAATGATACATAAAGAAGCGCCCCACCGGAAATTTCCGGTGGGGCGCTTCAAGCGCGCTTCTCGAGACGTTTTTAAACGGCGTCTAACGCATCACGCGCTGTGGCTCAATTACCCGAGCGGGTCACGTTCTCGGCGGCAGGTCCCTTCTGGCCCTGAACCATGTCGAAATCAACCGACTCGCCTTCAGCCAACGTCTTGAAGCCGTTGCCCTGAATGGCGGAATGATGAACGAAGCAATCCTTCTGTCCATCGGCCGGCGTGATGAAGCCGAAACCCTTGGCGTCGTTGAACCACTTGACTGTGCCTGACATACGCATTGCAATGCTCCTGATGTTTGTGCGGCTTTTTACCCGGAGCATGGCCTTTACGCCTGTTCCCGACAGATACTCACCACATCGAACTCGTGATATCCCTCACGATGAGTGCGGCCATTCGGCCACTGTGAGAGAAGATAGTGGGTGAGCCCGCCGGATGCACAAGGGGGGTGCAGAAATATTCTCTCGGGAGTGACTCATTGCCTCCGTGATGCCTCGCCCGAAGGCGGCGCGAGATGGTATCCGTAGTGTTCCGAACTTGAGCCGAACTCCCTGTGCGATGAGCATTAGCTCACAATATGCACCACATGCCGGTGCCTGCTCCATGACACTCTTCTGCAGGACGCAATGCTTTCGCACATGAAGGTCCGGATTGGAATGCTCAGCGCAACCGCGGCTTTGACGCTTTCCGCCTGCGGCGAGTCGACGACCAGCCCGATCGGCCCCGGGACGACCGGCGCCGCCCTGAATCAGGTCGTTACGGCAGGCCCGCTCAACGCCAGCTCGACCGACACGCTTGTCTATTTCAGCTTCGTGAGCGGGACGCTTGTCCCGAAGACGGCCCTATGGGACATCGCATTGCGCCGCTACGAAGTGCGCGTGAACGGTGGAGTGACCGGCACGGGCGGCGTCACGGGTTTTGGCGTGAACAACAACCGCGCGGCGACCGCTGCACAGGTGCTCGCCTATTCCAACATCAATACGCTACCGGCCTTCGACTCGCTGCGTAGTGCACGAATCCCGGCAGATTCGTTTTTCAAGGCCGACCGGCTGATCCCGAACGCCAATGCGTTCCTGAATGTCGGTGGCGCTGTACCGACGGCGAACAGCGCCGCCTTCTGGAAGGTGCGTCGCGCCAACGGGGCCTTTGCCCTCGTGCGTGTGACGGCCATCACGTTCACGGGACGCGCCCTGTCGTCGATCACCTTCGAGTCGCGCCTGCAGTCCGGCACCACACTCGGCGCGCCGACGTCGTTCTCCATCGCGACCGGCAGCGTGCCATTGTCCATCAGCCTGGCAAGCGGCACAGCCGTCACGCCGTCTGGATGCAACTGGGACCTGCTGCTCTCGCCCACGATCTACGAGATTTCGGTGAACAGCGCGTGCAACGCCGGCACGTATCCCGGCACAGCCGTCCCCGGATTCGCGGGCACCATCGCGGCAAGCGATGCGCCCGAGTACGCGACGTATCTCTCGGTGCTCACCGGCCCGATCCCGAACTCGATCGAGGACCTGGGTGGACCCTTCCGCTACGACCTGAGTGGTGACCGGCGGCTATCGCCGAGCTTCAACACCTACCTGATCCGCAATGGATCACGGACGTACAAGATGCAGGTGATCGGATACTACGGCGCTTCGGGTGCCGGCGGCTTCCCCACGATCCGGTACGCGCGCATTCGATGAATCGCGCGCGCACCACCAGCATTGCGAGTGCCCTGCGACAGCGTTGTGCTGTCGCAGGGTTCTGTGTTCTGGTGCTGCCGTGCACCAGCAGCCTTCATGCGCAGGCCGTTCGCGGTGTGGTGACGAGTCGCGGCGAGGGCAACGCTCCCGTAGTTTTTGCGGAAATCACGGCGGTCGCCAGCGGCCTCCGCTCGCGTACGGATTCGCATGGTGAATTCCGGCTGCTGGCAGCACCCGGCGACAGCATCCGCATCCGTGCACTTGGTTTCCGCGAGCGACGGCTGCTCGCCGGCACGACGTCCCTGACGATTCTGCTCGAACCGTTGCCGACGATGCTCGACAAGGTCGTGACCACCGTCGGCCAGCGCGAAATCACCACCGGCCAGTCGCCAGCGAGTGTCACGGTACTGTCGAAAAACGACATCGCCGCCGCCGGCGCGGTCTCGGCCAATCAGCTGCTGCGCCGCATTCCGGGGCTGCAGGAAATCGGGTCGCCGCCGGCACAGACATCCATCGCCATCCGCGGCTTGGATCAGTCACGCGTGCTGGTGCTGATCGACGGTGAACCCGTTGCCGGTGCGATGACGGAGAACCGTGACATCGGTCGCCTGAGCACCATGGCGGCCGAACGGATCGAGGTGGTCAAGGGTCCGTCGAGCGTGGAGTATGGCAGCGAGGCACTTGGCGGTGTGATCAACCTCGTGACCGCAGCACCTGCCACCGCCTTCATCGCGGAGGCCACGGTACGCACGGGTGAGCTGGGGCGACGCGAGTCGGCGCTGGAAATCAGCGATACGTATGGTCGCGTCGGTGTGCGACTCAATGGTGGCTGGCGGCAGAGCGATCGTGTGACCGCAATCAGTGCCAGCAGCACGACGCTGGACCGGGTCTACGACTTTCGAGGTGACACGCGCATCCGGCTGTCCGACCGCATTCAGCTGCGCTCGGACCTCACCATGTCGCAGCAGCGCCAGCGCTGGCCGGTCGGTGCGGGATTCAACGGCTTCATCGACAACCGCACGGTGCAGGGCTTCATCGAGGCGCAGGTGAAGCTCGCGGGCGGCATGCTGCGCGCGCGCGCCTTCGGCCAGCGTTACGAGTACCAGTTCCGCGAGGCACTTGGCCTGCTGCCGATCACCGGCTCTGCAGACTCGCTGGAGCAGCGCGAGCGCATGGCACGCGGGCTGATCGCGTACTCGCGCATGGCTGGCCAGCATTCGATGGATGCCGGCGTGCAGTTCTCCGCACGCGGCATCGTGTCGCCGACCAAGATCACCGGCGACAGCGTGAACGACCGAGTGGTCGAGATCTTCGCACGTGACGCGTGGACGATCGGCAGCGTGCTGCTGACGGCCGGTGCGCGCACGTCATCCAGCTCGCTCTGGGGCAACGCAATCTCGCCGAGCGTGGGTGCGGTGTGGCAGGTACAGCCGATGGTGCGTGTGCGTGCGAACGTCGCGCGCGGGTTCCGTGCACCGTCGTTCAAGGAGCTGCGCTACACGTTCATCAACGGAGCCGCCGGCTACCAGATCGTCGGCAATCCCGACCTGCGGCCCGAGTCGTCGTGGAGTACGACCGTCGGCGGCACCTGGGTGCCAACGGCAGGGCTTTCGCTGGAACTGGAAGGCTACCGAAACACGCTGGCGAACCTGATCGCCACGCGAGACATCGGGTTGAACAATGCGGGGCTCATCATCTTCCGCAACATCAACGTGGAGCGCGCGCGTACTGAGGGTATCGAGGCCAGTGTGCGTCATGCGAGCGCGCGGACAGAGCTGTCACTGGGCTACGACTATCTCCGCGCGCGCGACTTGCTGACCGGCAGAACGCTGGACGGACGCGCCACACACACTGCGCGGGCGACGGTCTCGCAGCGATGGACGCAGCTTGGCGGCACGGCTGCTGACCTTTCCACGCGCTTCACCGGAGCAGCGCCGCGCGGGATGATCGTGCAGGGCTCATTCCTGTCGGTTGACGGCCAGGTGCGCGTTGGACTGCGTCGCGCCATGGAACTGTCACTCGGTGTGACGAACCTGCTCGACCAGCAGCCGACCGGATGGACCGCCGCCTTCCAGCGACAGGTGTACGTGGGGCTGCGTGGCGGGTATCACGCGGCGCGCTGACGTCGCGACGGCTCAGCCTCCGCGCGTGGCATGGGCACCACGCGCGGCTCGTCCACCGAAATACAGCAGCGCACCTGCAAGCGCGGCGATTCCCACGTCGCGACTCTCCGTCAGTGATGTGCTGGCCAGCAGCCAGATGATGAACACGAGTGCCGCGGCTGGAATTGCGAGTCCGCCGCGCAGCCGGAAGAGCGCAGGCCTCGTCGCCTCCGAGCGGCGCAAAATCGGGAGGGACACGCACGTCGCTGCGAACACCAGCAGTCGCGCAATCGTGCTGATCGTGAGCACGTAGATGTACGTGCTGGTGAGTGTCAGTCCGAGGATGATCACCGCAGAGAGCAGGATCGCCGGGACTGGCGTTCGATACCGCGGGTGAACTGACGCCAGCATGGCGGGCAGCTGTCCCTGCTCGGCCATCGCGAAAGGCAGGCGCGAGACCGTCAGCATACCGCCATTGAGCGTCCCGAGCATCGACACGACGGCGCCGGCCACTATGAACGACGCGCCAGCGCTGCCCATGAAGGTGCGACTCGCGTCGGCGAGTGGTCGTTCCGAACCGGCGAGACCTGCCAGCGTGCCGATGGAGACTACTTGAATTGCCATGTACAACAGCGCGACCATACTCACGCCGAGTAGCAGCGCGAACGGGGTATCGCGCCTGGGGTCGCGAAGTTCGCCAGCGGCAACCACCGCCGTCTCCCACCCCACGAACGCGAACCCGAGCAGCAGCACAGCGCTGGAAAAATTTGCGTTGCTGGGTACAACCGAAAAATCGAAGCGCGCAGGCTCGATCGCGCCAATCCCGACGCCGACGAAGATCAGCAGCGGCGCGAGCTTCGCGATCGTGATCACGTTGCCGACGAGCGCCGCACGCTTCACGCCGGTGATGTGCAGTACGGTGAGCAGGCCGAGCGTGCCGATGAGAATGAGTTGACGCGGCCACCCCGAGCCGAGCGCCGGATCGAGGAAGGCGAGATACTGGATCATCAGGTTGCCGATCGCACAGATGCCCGTGAGCCGTGCGATCCAGAGCAGCCAGCCCGTCTCGAACCCGGCGAACGGGCCGAGGGCCTCACGCACGTAGATGTATGGCCCGCCAGTCTCGGAAAAACGGCTGCTGACCTCCGCAAAACAGAGAATCACGAGCGTCATGATGAGCGCGCACGCCATGATCGCCGCGATGCCCCACGCACCGAGCAGCGCGTGAACCTTGGAAGGCAACCCGAAGATGCCTGCACCGACGATGCCGTTCAGGACCAGCGCCACGAGATCCCATCGACCGAGTGCGCGTGAGAGTCCATGCGGCTCCGCGGCAGCGGTCACGTGACCGGCGCGACACTCGGCGCAACCATCGCACTGCTGGTGATTGCTGGCGCGCTCGCACGCAGCAACGGCATGACCAGCTGCCCGAAGCGGCGGCATTCCTCGAGATGCGGATAGCCCGAGAGGATGAACGTCGAGATGCCGAGGTGCTGATAGGCGCGCAGCTTGGCTGTCACCTGCGCCGGATCGCCGACGATCGCGACGGCGACACCGGAGCGCGCGAGACCGACGCCCGCCCAGAGATTCGCTTCGACGACGAGCGACGTGGAGGCGGCGAGTTCCTGCTGGCGGCGCTGACCTTCGCTGTCCACCGCGCCTGCTGCGGCCACGAATGCGCGGCGCACATCCGGGTCGATGCGGCTGATCATGCGTTCGGCGGCGGCCCATGCTTCTGCCTCCGTCTCACGAACCACCACATGGCATCGCAGGCCGCATCGCAGTTCGCGACCTGCGGCCGCCTGCTGCACGCGCATCCCGGCGAGGCGCGACTCGACTACCTGCATCGTGTCGCCCCACAGCAGGTAAGTGTCTGCGTGACGCGCCGCAATACGTTGGGCATCGGCACTGTGACCGCCGAAGTAGATGGGCACCGGGCTTGGTGGCAGCGGTGACACATACGCCCCGCGCATCGGATAACGTGGTGATTCGTGTGTGATCACCTCGCCACCCAGCAGCCGTCGCACCAGTGACGTGAACTCCTCCGTGCGCTCGTATCGTTCGGCGTGCGACTCGAAGTCGCCGTACATCGCGTTCTCGGCGGGATTCGAACCAGCCACGATGTTCAGGCTGACGCGGCCGGGGAAGAGGTTGGCCGCGGTCGCCGCCATCTTCGCGAGAATTGCCGGATTGAACATGCCGGGCCTGACCGCGATCAGCAGCCCGGCACCCTGGGTGCGCGCCAGCGTCGCGATGGATGCCGTCCACGCATCATGCTCGGCGTGGAAATTCGTTGCGGTGAGCAGGCTGCCGAACCCCATCTCGCCGGCCGTTTCGACGAGGCTCGCCAGATAGGGCAGCGTCGGACGTCGCTCGGCGGCAGCACCGATGAATTCGCCATCGCCGGCGAGCTGGCAGAACCAGAGCAGTTCGAGATTGTCGGCTGAAAAGGACTGTGTCATGCGCAGCAGAATATCGTCGCTGCTCGCCTGGCGCGACGATCGCGCATGCCGGGCATGATTTCATCCGGCCAATCAGACATTGCGCGCCGCAGCGGACGCGCCGGGGATGGTGCAATCAGCGCCGGATGATGAGATTTGACGGTGAATACCAGTGCTGGAGGGTTGGCAGAATGGCTATTGCACCGGTCTTGAAAACCGGCGTCCGCAAGGACATCAGGGTTCGAATCCCTGGCCCTCCGCTCGATGACATGCGACCGCGGCGCCGATCTG
>ENA-OFCF01000232-OFCF01000232.1-metagenomes-genome-assembly--contig:-NODE-232-length-27139-cov-2.377012_pt1 | contig 27139 bp, 17 predicted proteins | sample MGYA00153387_OFCF01 | MGnify analysis MGYA00153387
TTATCGTCAGAATCATAGACTCCTTTACCCGTAAAAGATTGAATTTCTTTGGGTAAATAATGGGCGTAATCTGGCACTTTTACTTTCTCTGGAATTTCTGGTTCGGGCTTTTTGGCAGTATGAATCACGTGTTCTTCGTCTTCAATTAATGACCACTCAAAAGATTTTTTTGAACCATACACCTCAAAACTTTCACGGTATTGGCGAGCCACATCAAACAGTGAACGATAGACGTATGCACTCAAATCTGAATTCTTAAATTTGATATGAGCCGATTCCACCGCAAAAGGTGAATTATGAATTTTTACAAGGTCTTCACTGATTCTACCCGACCCAAAACAAGATACATATTCGGCTTGTAATTTCAACAAACCTGCCACTGGACCCACGCAATGCGTGGCGTAATGCATCGGAGGAAGCCCAGGCCAATAGTCGGGCCAGCCTTCCATATCTTGTTGATGAGAGGCTTTTAAAAATTGTACTTTGCCAAGTTCCCCTTTTTCGTAAAGCTCTTTCACAAACAGAAATTCACGGGCATAAACCACCGTTTCCATCATCATGTATTTTTTGCCGCTCTCCCGACACGCCCGCACAATCTCAGCACATTCTTCTACCGTTGTGGCCATCGGAACCGTACAAGCAACGTGTTTTCCTGCATACAAAGCTTTCAAACTTTGCTCAGCATGGTTCGGAATTGGTGAATTAATATGAACGGCATCAATGTTAGGATCTTTCAACAATTCATCATAATCAGAATACCGTTTTTCAATGTTAAATTCGTCGCCAATGGCATTTAATTTTTCCACGTTACGCTGACAAATAGCGTACATGTTCGTATTTGGATGACGTTGATAAATGGGGATAAATTCCGCCCCAAACCCCAAGCCGACGATGGCAATATTAATTTTTTTCATATTAATTTTATCTGTGTAGGGCGTATGTAATGCCCATCAATCTTCTATTTCTATTCCGCTTTACTTTTCAAAAATGCTAATCCTTCCTTCATTAAAACTTCCTCACTCTCAAACATTTTTCGCCAAATATTGGCGGCTGAAAGTTTTGGACTAAATGCTTCTATGGAAATAACATCCTGATAATCAATGTCTTTGATGGCTTGAAAAACACCTTCCCAATCCACATTTCCTTTGCCTGGCGTACTTCGGTCATTCTCAGATAATTGTACAAAAGCAATTCGATTACCCATTTTTCGGATGGCATCACCAATGTTCTTTTCTTCTATGTTGGCATGAAAAGTATCAAACATAATCTTACAATTCGGGCGATTGACGTCATCCACAAATCGAATTAATTCATCGGTGCAAGAAGTCAAATACATTTCAAAACGATTCAAATATTCCAAACAAATCATCACACCCATTTCATCCGCATATTGTGATAATTGTTGGATGCCCTCCACGCCCCAAGCCCATTCTTGGGCAGTGGCGGGTTGTCCCGTGAAAATACCCAAAGCCGAGTGAAAAGGTCCCATTAATTTATCCGAACCCAAAACTAAGGCACAATCCACGCAAGATTTTAGATAATCCAGTCCCGCTTGACGAATCATTGGGTCTGAACTATTAAGATTGGTTTCTGCTCCACAAAATGTATCACAAACCCTTTCCAAACCTAAATCATCCAACTTCTTTCGCCATGCGTACCAGTGTGCTGGATTTGGATTAAAAATGGGTACTTCAATGCCATCAAAACCAATGGATTTAATGAGTTCTAAGGTTGGGAAAAGGCTTTCATCTACTTGGGTTCCCCATAGAAGAAGGTTCATATACTTTTTCATAGTACAAATTTATCATAAAAAAATACCTTAAAAAGTACAAAAGGTAAAAGTATTCATTTCTGAAATCCTTTAATTTATTTGTATCTTTTATGGTAAAAACAATACGCTCAAAAATCTACTATTCTATCCATAAAATCTCCGCTTCTTTCCCTCTAAAACTGAATTTATCCCCCACTATTTTTCCCATCAACAAAGCTCCAATGGGTGATTGAGGAGAAATAATCATGATTGGTTTTTCGTCAATATTTATATTCCCGATACTAACAGAAAGGAAAAAGTCACCCATTGTTGTCTTTAAAAATGCTCCCAAAGCCCCCTTCTTGTATATAAGTGACTCGTCGATTCTTTCCACCAATTTTCGTTCTTCCAACGTTTGCTGATACATACGGGCGTGCATATCACGGTCAAGTTGTCCCATTGCTCGTGAGGTTTCATATTTATCCCCTGCCGAAGATTTTGACTCTCCATTGGCAGATTCTTGGGCAGCATTCATGGCATCTAAAGAAGTCTGCATTCGTTTATCTAAATAGGTTTTTACGTATGTGAGAATAATTGGTTTCATACTATTTATGGGTAAGTTGTGATTTAGCGAGTTAGTGATTTCTAAAAACCCAGATCAAAGAACCCAAAACTACAAAGTCTCTCTTCGAATCATATAAAATGGATTTTTAACCTTGATTCTTTTATTATCTAATAATAAGGCTGCCGCTGTTCTGCCCATCGTTTCAAAATCGGTTGTGATGACGGTAATTCCCAGTAATTCCTTCAAAGTAGTTTCGTTAAAAGAGATAATTCCAATGTCTTGACCTAATATAAAACTTGACATTCTTGCTTTTTTTACTAACTCTGCTAAGTCGGTTTCTTCAACAACTATGTGAATTGTTTGGGCTTGTAAAATTTCATTCTCCACGCTCTCTTTCATCACAAATTCTTTCTGTGAATTAACGCAAAAATACCGTACTCCTCGCACAATTTCAATGGGATAATTGCCATCACTCGGAAAAACTAAAACCACTCTTTGATATTTTGCCATTAGGTCTTTGGCATCTTCCAAAGCCTCGGCAACGTCTCTTTCAAAGTCTTGGTAAACCGTCAAACATTCATGCTTAAAATCGGGTAAATCTTTATCCAAAATCACTAATTCGTCTTTCGGAATTTTCTCTAAAATTCTGATTGCCAAATATTTATCTTCTTCTGGAAAGAAATGTGGCATCACGACGTAATAATTATATTTACCTAAATTTTTATCAATAATCTCTTCAAAAAGTCGGGCATTGTAATGATGAATTTGTAAATCTACGGATGCCTTATCACCCAAAACTTTCAAAAAAGCGTAGTAAATTATCTTTTTATAAGAACTCAATTTATTAAAAATCAATAAGATTTTCATCTTTTTATTTTCACCGCTGTTGACATAATATCCTTTTCCTTGCACAGAAGTAATGTAGCCTCTTTCTCGCAATTCACGGTAGGCTTTCTCTACGGTATCACGAGCCAAATAATATTCTTCACTGAGTTCAGAAATAGACGGTAATTGCTCGTTTTTTTTCAAAACATTTCTTTCAATATCCGTCATTACCGACTCAATAATCTGTTTGTATTTTGGCGTTTTATCGCTGGGGTTTAATTTTAATTTGTACATCTAAATGACAGGAATGAATCGCATAATTTGTTAATCTTACGATGAAGCGGAAAATCAATTTTTCAATTAGGTTTTCAGAATACAAAACTACCGATAAAGAAGTGACTTTTGATACTGGTTTGGGAGATATGTACCCAAGGATAAATATTAAGTTTTTGATAAATCCGCAAAAACTTTCTCAAATTGCTTAGGAAGGCTTTTCGAAGTAATCTAAAGATTTACACTCACCGTCAAATAATAAAATCCCCCCACACTTGGTCCTGCCAAAAAGTTGTAATAATAGTTATTTAAAAGGTTTGTTCCGCCTAATTTTAACGACAGTTTTTGTGTTGGTAATGCGTAGGTAATTTGTCCATCAAGCGATGAATACGCAGGAACATTTCCAGTTGCCAAAGCCGATTGCCATAAAAAAGCCTCTTGCCATTTCAAATTTACATTGAAGCCTAAACGTTCGGTAATTTTACGATTACTTACGCCTACATTCATGATCCATCGTGGCGTATTGAAAGCTTCTTCCAAGCCATCATTATTCGTTTTGCTGTCCAATTGAGCGTAAGAAGCATTTCCTGAAATTATAAAATCTTTGTACGCACGATAACGCAAGCCAATGCTTGAACCATAATTAAAAACTGTCGTCTTTGAATTTGTCCATATTCGGTAACGTTGGTTTTTATTTTTGTCATTAAAAGCAAAAGCGAGTGAATCAAGATTGGTACTTTTGGTAAGAGGTAAATTGGTTTCAACCTGTGCCATGAAATTTTGATATTGATTGTAATAAAAATCAACGTCAAGGAATAAACGTTTATTAAAGAAAAACCCTTTATAGCCTATTTCAAAGCTATAAACTGATTCGGGTTTAAGATAAGTGTAATCATTTTTCTTTAAAAGTGTTTCATTTTTAAGGACGGCTTGGGTAGTTGTTAAGCCATTTTTATTGATATCGTTGGTAATTGCCGTTTGAAAAGCATCAATAGAAGTCTTAAAATAAGAGTTTTCAAAAATACCATTCGACATGATTGGTAAACCGCCAACTCGCTTTACACCTCCACTGTTTACATTTGAAAAAGCCTCAAAAAGACTCGGAAAACGGTAAGCATTCTGGTAAGAAATTCTAATATTATGGTCTTCGAAAGGAGAATAAACCATTGCGAATCTCGGATTCCAACGTAAATCAAAATATTGGTTTTTATCCGCTCGTATTGAACCATTGAGTTTAATTTTTCCATCAAAAAGTAATTTTGTCAATTGCACAAATCCACCCGTTTTACTGTAAGTTAGATTTTTATCCGCTTCAACAGGATTAATGAAATAATTGCCATCGGGGAAAACTTCATAAGTTCTAAAATCAATGCCCATCAAAATATTTAATCCCCACTTTTCTCTCAATCCTTTTAGCCATTCCTGCGTAATATCTACCTGAGCTTCGGCGTGATATAACCAAGATTGCACTCGTAAGGCGGCTCCGATATCCCAATTATTGATATCCTCTAATTTTTTAGATAAAGTATTAAATTCTGCCGTGTGCGGTTGTGGACGTCCTTTATCGGCTTCATTTCTTGCTATTTGCAAGGCTTCTACAACGCTCATTCCTGCTTTGGTATTGGCGTTAAATTGCGTAGAAAAATCAGAAAACCATTTATCATCGGACTTAAAACTGCGGTCGATATTCTCTGCCATCGAGCGAATATTATAAGAATTTCCTGTATTTTCATGCGTTAAATAAGCTTTGACTTGAATGGAAGGCGATTTTAAGCTAATACTGTGTTGGTCAATTCGATAATCATTTAGTCTAAAACGGTTGGTTCGTTGGTAAAGATTATCCAATATACCAAAACGATAGGTATAAGAAATCTCCCAGTCCTTTTTAGGACGGATCAAAAAAGCAATATCACCTTTAATATTTTTGAGCGAAAAATCTGCAATGTCTTTCTCTAAATATCCCGTTCTGGCAACTGAATATCGCTTTCCATCCAACGTTAGATTTCGCCTATTTGGTGATTCATTTCCGTAAGAATTAATCCCATCAAAAGCAGGATTATCATTCCCGAAAAGATTTAAAGAAGCATTCCCGTTTGGATTTAAGTCGGTATTATTATCCGCAATCCAATCGTAACCCGTTAGATATTCAAAGTTGATTTTGGTAGCAAAAACGTTATTCCAAGCCTTCGCCCACCGAATATTGCTTTCACTGAAAATGTGAACGGAAGCATTGTTATCATTAAAATGATTTGCCCCCGTTTTTTGCTGAAAGCTAAGTCCTTGATAATCATATGGGCTTTTTGTAAAAATATTCACCAATCCATTTAAGGCATTCATGCCGTAGAGAGCAGAAGCCGCTCCGTGCAGAATTTCCACTTTATCAACATCCAAATCAGTGGGTGCCAAAGCCCCCGCAATGGGCGAACCAATATGTGGTGCTTGATTATCCACACCATCCACTAACTGCACAAAACGCACATTGGTCGGATTGGCAAATCCACGAGTATTATACACTTTAAATCCCAAACTTGGGGTCAGTAGTTGAACACCTTTGATATTCTCAAGGGCATCATAAAAAGAAGGAGCAGCCGAATTTTGAATACTTCGATTATCTAATAAAGCAATACTGATGGGTGATTTCAACACATTTTCAGGAGTCCGTGAGGCTGTGATGACAACTTCCAATAATTGTTGAATGGTGTCTTTATAGACAATTTGTTGGGTTTCCTTTTGGGATTTAACCGTAAAGTTTGCTAAAAGAAAAATGAATATTAAGTATCTATGTTTCATTTTCAATTAATACTTTAATTTAAAATTCGTTGTATTTTTAAAATATAACGGTAGGCAAAAAAATATTAAATCTTCTTCACCTTCAATTTTGCCAACCATCTTACGTGCCTTGCTCCCGTAATTTTATTCGATGCGAAGATTAAAACAGTGGAAAAGTTTTTCCTACAATAAAAACGGTTAAAATTAAGTAAATATCAATTTTGTGCAAGCAATGAATAAACCCAAAGCAAGCATATACCGCAAAGTAGGTAAATTAAACTTTTGACTACCAAAATACGAACCTAATAATCCTCCCAAAATGGTTGCTAAAATTGCCCATTGCAGGTTTTCGGGGATTTGAAAACCACCTTTATAAATTTGTCCGTACAAACCCGAAAGGGAATTTACGAAGATAAAAAGTGCTGAAACGGCGGCTATTTCTTTTAATTTTGCCCACTTCAATAACAGCATTATGGGACTCAAAATAATGCCCCCTCCGATACCAATCATGCCTGATAACAAACCAATTATACCGCCCGTGGTGAGTCCAGCCCACAGGGGAATTTCACGATTTTCGGTTTCTTCATTTTTGAATTGGTACAATAAACGGGCAATTGAAATAAGGATGCAAACAGCTAACATTTTTTTATAAATAGCGTCAGAAAGTGTCATGGTTCCTCCCAAATAGGCCATTGGAATACTGGCGATGGCAAAAGGCCAAAAGAGTTTCCACTTAAAAAACCCTGCTTGGTAAAATCCAATAAATGAAAATAATGAAACAGCAAGGTTCATAATCAAAGCTGAAGATTTCATCAGGGCGGGGGCAATGCCCATAATAGCCATAACCGCCAAATAGCCACTCGCTCCACCGTGTCCGACGGATGAGTACAAAAATGCTACAATGGCTAAAAGTGGGAGAAATAGAAGAAAATTTGAATCCATAAATTCGTTATAGTTTCGCAAATATAACGAATAGTATAATAGGTTTTAACTCAATACTGAAATTTGACAGATTGGGAATCTGCCCTACCTTAAATGTTGATTTTCGTGTAAAAGAAATGCTTGAAAACGGGTTTGAAGAGCTTTATAATCTTCAATGGCTTCAAGACCTTTAGCAGTTACGATGGCTCCACCTCCGCTTTTACCACCAGTTTGCGTGATTACAAAAGGTCTTAAAGCCTGAGAATTCATGGAATTTATTAAATCCCAAGCTCGTTTATAGGACATTTCCATCACTTTGGCAGCCTTAGATATGGAACCATGTTCGATAATAAGTTCTAATAACTGAATCCGTCCTTTTCCCAAAAAACGCTCAGAACCATCGTGGCTTTCTATCCAGATTGCCCCTGTAATACTTATCACGCTTGGATTAGAAAGGATATTTTTCATAAGATTCTGAGCTCTAATTCGTTGTCTTCTGCCAATTAAGAAGTAAATCAACCATCCAAATGGAACGAAAATGCAAAGTAAAAACCGGAAGATTTCTTAATTTTCTTCAAATTTACTTTTAACAATATCAATGCTTGCAATTATCAAAATACTATCCAAGATAACACAAATATTTGCCAGACAGCTAACAAAATATTGAATCCGAGTCTGCTAAAAAGTACAATAATCAAAAGGTATTAAGATTAAAGTTTGGGATATGAATTTACTAAAATAGTTTAATAAACAAACGTTCCAAACTCAGATTTAATCGTAACACTTTTACTTTCAGCACCTTCTACTCGTCCAATTATCTGTGCATTAATTCCGAATGATTTTGAAATATCAATGACCGTCTGAGCATATTGTGGATTTAGGTATATCTCTAAGCGATGTCCCATGTTGAAAACTTTGTACATTTCCTTATAATCCGTTCCCGATTCGGCTTGAATCATTTTGAAAAGCGGAGGTAGTTCAAACATGTTATCTTTGATGATATGAACATTATCCACAAAGTGCAAAACCTTTGTTTGAGCACCACCTGAGCAGTGAACCATTCCATGAATGACTGAACGTAATTCGTTCAATAACGCTTTCACAACGGGGGCATACGTGCGAGTAGGAGAAAGCACTAACTGCCCAACATTCAAAGGTGTGCCATCAACGGCATCGGTTAGTTTCTTTGAGCCACAATAAACCAAATCTGCGGGAACGGATGGGTCAAAACTTTCGGGATATTTTGTGGCTAAGTAATGCCCAAAAACATCATGACGAGCAGAAGTGAGTCCGTTTGACCCCATTCCACCGTTGTAAATTTTCTCATAATTAGCTTGTCCATCAGAAGCAAAGCCAACAATTACATCTCCATCTTGAATGGTATGATTTGAGATTACATCGGCACGTTTCATGCGAGCAATCACCGTTGAATCCACAATGATAGTACGTACTAAATCGCCCACATCGGCAGTTTCGCCACCCGTGCTCCGAATTCCGATGCCATTATCACGAAGCATTTCCAAAGTTTCCTCGGTTCCGTTAATGATTTCAGCGATGACTTCACCAGGAATTAGATTTTTATTTCGGCCTATGGTACTGGATAACAGCATATTATCCGTTGCACCCACACAAATTAAATCATCGGTATTCATCACAACGGCATCTTGGGCGATTCCTCTCCACACAGAAATATCACCCGTTTCTTTCCAATAAAGATAGGCTAAGGACGATTTTGTACCCGCTCCGTCGGCGTGCATGATGTTGCAATAGTCATTATCTCCGCCCAACATATCGGGCGAAATTTTACAGAAAGCCTTTGGGAAAAGCCCTTTACCTATGTTTTCGATGGCTTTGTGGACATCTTCTTTGGAGGCAGAAACGCCTCTTTGCATATAGCGGTCGGTCATTTTATCATTCTAAATTAAGAAGCAAATTTAAAACCCTTCCTTCACTTCCTCCTTCTTTTTCTCTTCTTTTTTCACTTCATCCTTTTTCACGACCTTTTTGCCCTTCTCGATTTTGGTTCTGTATGAGTCTGTAAAATGCTCAGTAAAGGCGAATTTTTCTTCTGCCCCAACGCCCAAGAAAGCGTAGGCATTCTTACCACTTCCCTTCTTAACTCCCTTCGATTTGGCAGTTACGGCATTGTTAAATTCCCCATCGGAAGAGATTACCCCCATTTCGTTTTTCAAATACCCCATGAAATACCAAACATCCGTTGAAGGTTCTAAATAAATGTAAAACTCATCTCCTTCGGCTGTTTTTTTGATTTCAACCATGCCTTCAATTTCCGAATTAATATCCGTTCCTCCGATGCTGGCAATGCTCAATTTGCCGACTGAATAAAATGAGGATGCTTGTTCAGAATATCGCAAATTTGCCTTAGAAATAACCATTGTGGTATTCAATTTGGCATTAACTGTATGCAAAGGCACGTGTTCATTTTTTAGTTTCCGTTCAATGGCGTCGATGGTTTTCCCGCCTAAAATATTCGCTAATTTTAACATTAAACGTTCTTTGTCTTCGGGTTCATCGGCACTGGCATTGTCTCTGCTATCAAGATTGGTTTTCACTATTTTATCTGCCATCGCTTTCAAAACTTCCACAGGCATCGGGAAATTCAAAACCATCATCTGGTCGAATTTATACTTGCCACTATCCACCCGCATTTCAGCAAAACCCGCTGTCTGAATGTAATTGGAAGGATTATAAAAATTAAAATTGCCTTCCAATTTCAACGTTCGTTTGTCATCGTCATACGTATATCTACTAACTTCATACGACTTATTTTTATCATCTGGACCAATTTCAAAACGGGAAGTTTTTGGAATATCTCGTAATTGACCATTCACTATGAAAATATCTTCGTCTTTCATATCCTCTTTACTCGCCAAGAAAGTCGTATATAAGCCCGTAGAAGTAGTTCTGGCGTGTAAACCTGCATAGATGGGAGCATTCAAATCGCCTTTCATATTAGGCTGAATCTGAATATTTACATCGTCCGTACTGTTTCCTTTGTACGCAATCCAATTGACGACATCCAACCGATTTTTGTATTCTGGTCGCACGAAACCGTTGAGCATTAGGTTCTTATCGGTTGCTACCATCGTAATATCACCCCGATAAAGCACCTTTGGCGACAAGTGAAATTTGTCAGTCTGTTCAACCGTTGCTTTTGCCGTGGTGGTGTATCCTTTGATTTTTTTGCGAGTATCAATCATTGTTTCCTTGAAATCAAAGTTGCCCATTTTTATATTCACGGTATCGCCCGCAAGATTTGGGAAACGGTAAGTCGCATCTCCTTCAAACTTAACTCGTGAGATAATTTTGATATTTCCGTTTACTAAATTATGGTATCCGTTGATGGTATCAATCTGCAATTTGGCATTGTAAAAACCCCGCATTTCAGCATCTCTACGGATAGAAACTGCTCCTTTATCAGGAATAATTTTCGCATCTGCCGATTTGATAAAAGGCACGCCAGTTATGTTAAGTGACTGTTTGTCAATCTCATACAAAGCCTCAGAGCCATTAAAGGATAGTCCTTCCTGTGAGGGTTCGATGGAGGTAAAAGTTGTATTTTTAACATCACCTTTCATGGTGATTATTTTCTTATTAATATCCCATTCGGCACTATTTATGGAGGTTTTGTAGGCAGTATAAGGGAAATATAAACTCGTAGAATCGTCTAATTTAAGGTTCGTGGGCGTTTTTATGCTGACCAACCCCGTTGCTAAATTAAAGCTAACGTTCATTTTATTTCCCAACAAAGCGGGTTTAGAGACCTTCAAATTATTCCCAACCGAAAGTGTTGCCATATCTGCCGTGAAGGCTTCTTTCCCAAATTTAATATTATTAGATTCCGTCTCAGAATCTTGACGTTTCACCTTTCCAAAACCAAATAAACCCGTCTGACGAACCAATAATTTCCCTTCTAATTTTGAACTGGCAGCATAAAAATCAAAGGAATTCCCTTTGGTTTCAATCAACATACTATCCGACTTGGGTTGCCATTTCAAAGAGTAATTTTTAATATCAACTTTTGTGTAATATGAAGCTCCAACCGTACCTTCGTTAATGATACCGGTTGTGCCATTTGCCGTTACAGAATCGAGCGTAAAAAGGGCATATTTTGCTTGAATTTGGGAAGTCAGATGGTTAATTTCGCACTCCGCATGAAGTCCTTGTTTGTCCATTAATAGCGGTTTGTCGAACTTCACAAAGGTTTTTGAATTATAAACATTATATTTTCCTTCGGGAACTTTATGACTGAAACCTAAGGAGTTATCGGGCATCGAGATCAGTGTTTCTTTGAAGGGCGGAAAGATTCCATCCGAATTAAACGTACCCACAAAGTCAATATCTTTGATGTTTAAACTATCAAAATCAATGTTTGGCACTTTGAAAAACACCTTTTTGTTATAGACTCCATTGGCTCGATACGGATGGTCAAAATAGGCAGTTACACCCGTGGGAACAACCAAACGAGGGTATTCAACCAATCGCTGACGACCCGATTTATTGTCAGGTTTATTGATGTAAATGACGCCTGCTTCATACTTCAAATCGCCCCCAATTTCAATTCTACTTTTCTTTGATAATTCTTTTTGAGGAACGAAAGTAATTGAGTCAATTTTATTTAATTTAACACTAAATTCTCCATAATTAAACGATAAATCTTTTCCTCTAAATCGGAAATTACCCGTCTTTAATTCGCCACTAATTCCAAAGTTCCTGTCCTTATTTACTCTAATAATATTGTCGTAAGGAGCCATGAAAACGTTTAGAGAATCAGAAAGATAAAATTGCTTTACTCCTCTGACAATCAATTGATTATCTTTCAAATTTAAACTTGCATTTGAGGTAGTATCTTTCGTGTTGGAAGAATAATAAGAAGGAATCAAGAAGTTATCGTAGTCTTTTCTGGCTCCGTAAGCTGCCAAATTGTGTAAACCTTTTCGAGATAATTTTAAGGTTTCCACGTCGGGGTCATATTCAAAATAACCTTTATGCATCATCTCTAAAAATACGGGTCTTAAAGCCGTTGCATCTTTGTTGAAAGCCTTGGCGATGTCATAAACCGTAGTAGATTGAAGATTATTTTTTCGGATATAACTCGAAACAACTAAGAGTGGGTTGAAACTATAATTGGCTGAAATCTGAGCAAAACGTTCTGGATTATAATAATCAAAAGATTCAAAAAGAGCAGGTACAACGTTCTTTGCTGTCAAAATTGAAAAGTCCATTCGTTGGTCGTTCATGTTCCAACTCATGGCATCGGCTGTTATGTCTAATTTGTGGTAACTATCTGAATATGAGGACTCTCTGAACCCACCAACATCCACTTTATTCAAACGAAGGAGAAATTTTTTGCGATTATAATTTACTTTTACCGAGGGATGATACAATGAATCTGACCCCGCAAAATAACCCGTGAAAATTGCCGAAGGAGAAACAATCAAAGAATCACCAATTTCAAAACGTTTACTGGTAACTCTAAAAGCTATCTTTCCATCTTTTTTAATAATAATCGTGGCATATTTTGATTGTAAAGATGAACTCGAAACCTTGTTGCCAACCATCGTAAAACCGCCTTTGTAGTCAATGTCGACACTATTTTTCAAAACAACATCATTCTGCAACGACATAAATCTTGGGTAAACCGTCGGAGCATTTTTAGCCCGTTTCTTGCTCACAAATTCAAAGATTCCTTTAATCGGAGCATTCAATTTTTGGGGGTTCGTAATGGTCGCAAATTCCGAAGTGATTTTCGGATTTCGTATCTCCATATTGTAATTGTTTAGGTTTACAAAGACCTCTGGCAACCCCACATTTTCCCACGAAAAAGCCCCGCCCGTTCCTAATAAAATACCTTCTTTTATACTCAATATTGGAGAAGTATTTTTTAGAATAACGGAGTCGTTTGCAGTGGCAATTACTAAGTCAATTTTAAAGAATTCAATGACAGGTCCAGGGTTCAAAAATTGGGTGGCAGGTTCTTCAACTGGGATTTGTATGGGTACGGCATTTCCACCCGTAGGCAAGGGTGCATCCCAATCTTCCCAGGCATTCTTTTTCTTTTCGGGTTCGGGATTATTTGTGGGCTGATTGGACGCAATAGGCTTTTCTTGCTTATTTATTTCAATCTTTTGTTCATTAAACCTAAACCCAAATGTACCATTTTGAACGTATAAGCGGTTAAAATTTGTGAAATAAAGGGATTGATTGTTGAAGAATAATCGGCTAATATCAATGTAGCGAAGGGTAGTTTTTGCATCTCCCGTTTCAACAGATTTACGAAGCGTTTCTAAGAAATTATCCAATAATGTTTGGGGCATTAAAGATTTATTTACCCCCAGAATAATGGCATCAAAAAGCCCCACAAATTGTGGTGGTTTATAGCCTTTTTTGAACATAAAATTAGACACACTCGCTAACTTACTTTTCTGAGAATCAGTAAGTTTTCCAGAGTTCCAAAGTTTATCAAAATTTTCAGCGATTGATTCAGCCTGTGAATTATTTGAAAGAGCCAAAAAGTTCTTAGCATCCGCCAAAAATTCTTCGGGTTTTTCTGACAATTTTAGTCCTTGGGCATTTGAAAAAAAATATCCTAACATGAGCATAAAGCTCAACAATAGCGATTTGGTGTTCATAGATTCTACGGATTATACTCCATAAAATTAACGAATTGTTCGGTTTGATATTTGATTTTTGCAACGATAAAGAGTTGGTTGGGTCATTAGTGGTCTAATTTGATGATTTACTGCTTAAACTGATTTACACTCTCTCAAAAACAACCGCTGCCCAATTGTTTTTTTCTTCCACTTTCGTTTTTACCAATCCCGCAGCATTTGCCACATTTTCAATGTCCGCAATATCATGCACATAAAAACCACTCACAATTAATGTTGATGGAGTAAATTTCATAAATTCTACGTATTTGGGAATATCACGCATCAAGATATTACGGTTAATATTCGCCAAAATAATGTCATATTTTTCAGAAGGTTCGCCTTCAATTGTTCCTTGACGAATGGTAATGTTCTCGCAATCATTTAATTGATAATTTTCACGAGAATTTTCCGCCGCCCATTCTTCAATATCAAATCCTGCTACTTCCAACGCTCCTAATTTAGAAGCAAAAATTGCCAAAATACCCGTTCCACAGCCCACATCAAGCACTTTTTTGTTTTTGTGGTCAATATCTATTTGCAAACTCAACACCATCGAAGTAGTTTCATGGTGTCCCGTTCCGAATGACATTTTTGGATTAATCAACAATTCATACGCCACATTGAGGTCAGGTTCGTGGAAGTTTGCACGTACTCGTACACGCCCATTAGCCGCCAAAATTGGTTCATAGTTCTTCTCCCATTCTTCGTTCCAATTCTTTTTTTCTAAGGTTTTGTAAGAATAACTAATTGGAGTCATTCCTAAATATCGCTCCATAATTTCATCCACAGCATTTTCTGAAAAAATATCTTCGGTAATGTAGGCGTTTAAAGAATCGGATTCTTCAGTAAAAGTTTCATAACCAATTTCACCCAATTCTGCCATGAAAATATCCGAAAATTCAGGATTAATATTTAGTTTTAATTCTATGTGATTCATGGTTTTTGGGGTTGATTTGATGATTTTACAAATAAAAAGCCCTCAGAGACTAAAAAGTCTGGGGCTTTTACAAAGATACAATACTTGACAAAATAAATCTTATACCTCCTATCAGTTCAACATTCCATTGAACACATAAAAATCATTTAGAAAACTGAATAATTTATTTTTGAGTTATTGTGTCAGCAGTGATGATGAGTTTCCAAAAAAGCACATCTCTCAAAAATCATAACTTTTTAAAACCAAAACTTAAAAATAATATGTTACAGTTTCTGAAATACGTGTTTGCAACCATTATAGGGTTGTTTTTATTCTTTATTGTTGGCTTTTTAATTCTTGCAGGAATTGGTGCAGCAATCGGTTCGGGTGATAAAATATCGTTGAAAGACAATACTGTTTTGAAATTAGACTTGAATCGTCCCATCGTTGAAAATGCTTCTGACGATGAAAATCCTTTCAAAAGTTTAGGTGGCCCATTTGCCGACGGTGCTGACAACTTAGGTATGGTTCAACTCCGTGATGGTTTGAAACGAGCCGCTGCCGACGACCATATCAAAGGAATTTATCTGCAAGCCAATTATCCACAGGCGGGATATTCAACCTTAGAGGAGATTCGTAATGCCCTTCTCGAATTCAAAAAATCTGGGAAATTCATTTATTCTTATGGAGAAATGTTCTCTGAAAAAGGCTATTACGTAACTTCAATGGCGGATAAAATTTATCTTAATCCATCGGGTGGAATGGACTTCAACGGTATAAGTGCCGAGGTAAGTTTTTTTAAAGGTGCTTTGGATAAATTGGACGTAAAACCAGTAGTTTTTCGGGTTGGTGAATATAAGTCAGCCGTTGAGCCGTTCTTGCGTGAGAATATGAGTGATGCTAATAAAGTCCAATATGTTTCTTTATTAGGGTCACTAAATGACCATATTTTTGGACAAATTGCCAAGTCAAGAAATATACAAGTATCTGATTTAAAGAAAGTTGCCGATGAATTGACGGCTTACAAACCGCAAGGAGCTTTATATTCAAAATTGATAACTAACGTTGGATATTACGATGAATTTGAGGCAGAAATGAGAAAAACGTTGAAACGTGATGCCGATGATAAAATTGAATACGTGGGTTTTTCAAAATTTATGAAGGCGAAATCTTCAATTAAATATAATGATTCTGACAATAAGATTGCGGTAATCGTGGGTGAAGGAACCATCATTGGAGCAAAAGCCGACAAAGGAAATATTGGTTCGGATGATTGGGTGGCTGAATTAAAAAAGGCTCGTGAAGACAAAAAAGTAAAGGCAATTGTGTTAAGAATTGATAGCCCAGGCGGTTCAGCATTGGCTTCGGATGTAATGTGGAGAGAAGTAGAATTAACGAAAAAAGTAAAGCCCGTAATTGCATCAATGGGCGATTATGCAGCTTCTGGCGGATATTACATGGCAATGGCGGCAGATACAATCGTGGCTCAACCAACAACTATTACGGGGTCAATCGGAATTTTTGCTCAGTTTTTTAACTTCGAGAATTTCTTGAAAAATAAATTAGGCATCACCACCGACCGTGTGAATACCAACGCTCACTCAGATTTCCCCACGGTTACTCGTGACATGGACGAATTTGAAAAAGCGTGGTTTCAGAAGAGCATTGAGGCTGGTTATGAGACTTTTACCTCAAAAGCGGCAAAAGGTCGCAAGATGAATATTGATAAATTGAAATCTCTTGCGGGTGGACGTGTATGGTCGGGCTTAGAAGCAAAACAAAATGGTTTAGTAGATGTTTTAGGAGGTTTGGAAGATGCCGTGAAAATTGCCGCCAAGAAAGCTAAATTGAAGGATGGTGATTTTAAAACCAAGTTCTATCCACAACCAAAAGGCTTTTTTCAAGAATTTTTTGATAAAAAAGAAGATGAAGCCGAAGCCAAGATTTTGCAAGCACAGTTCGGTGATTTAGCTCCTTATGTGAAGCAACTAAAAACCTTGAAATCTCGTGAGGGTGTGATGATGTTGATGCCTGAGGTGATTGATTTTAAATAGAATAACCTTCCATTAAAAATTGCCGTTTGATAATTTCCAAAAACGCAGACTAATTTATAAAAGTCTGCGTTTTTTTTATGTAAATTTGTCAATAGACGATTTTTATATTAAATTTGTACAAAAAAATATTTGTATATTTATATTTTATAACCTTATAAATTGATTTGTCTAAGTGATATTAAGATTAAAGTCTTAGTCAAAATCTTTCAACAAAATTTAACATGAACAAATGTATTTTCTTAGACCGTGACGGAGTATTGAATGTTGATAGAGTAGATTACGTCTATCGAATTGAAGATTTTATCATTCCCGAAGGAACCATTGAAGCCCTCCAAAAACTGAAAGCTGCTGGATATTTATTGATTGTCATTACGAATCAATCGGGCATTGCAAAGGGAATTTACTCTCGTGAAGATGTCTGGAAATGCCATAATTATCTTCAAGAACAATGCGGAAATTTATTGGACGATATTTATTTCAGTCCACACCACGAAAAGTTTACGACTAATTCTCTTACTCGTAAACCAGACTCATTAATGATTGAAAAAGCAATGGCAAAATATCAAATTGACCCAAATACTTCTTGGATGATTGGTGATGCTCATCGTGATATTCATGCAGGTAAAAAGGCGGGAGTTAAAACGATTCATATTACCCATAAACCGCTGGGGTCTTATTCGGGAATTACGACAACTAACCTATTAAATGCCAGTGAGTTAGTGTTAAGTTAATGCAATTCAAGACTTTTATTTTTTGCTAAAAGCACTAAGAAACATAAAAAATGGCGACTAATCGTGATGATTATTCGCCATATTTATTGCTTTAATTCTGATTAGGAGAAAATAATTTGATTACTTCCTTTTCTTTCTATCGCTACTCCTCGGATTTTTCCCTCCACTTTTTATACTTCTACGGCTCGAATCCTTGGAACTTCGTTTCGAATCATCTCGCCTCAATGTTCTTTCTCCACCTCTGTGTACTTTACCATTTGCTCCAACCAACAATAAATCCATGCTTCTGCGAGCCAAATTACACTCTTTTACTTTCACTTGTAATTTGTCCCCAAAAGTATAAACTTTGCCATTTCGTTGTCCTACAATTCTGTAATTTTCACGATCATATTCATAAAAATCGTCTTTTAAATCTACCATTCTAATCATTCCTTCTGATGCCGTCTCTGTGATTTCTATGAAAATCCCAAATTCTGCAACGCCCGAAATGATACCGTCCCAAACTTTGTCTTCATCCATCGTACTCATGTATTCAACTTGTTTGTATTTAATAGATGCTCTCTCGGCTTCGGCTGCCATTTTTTCTCTTTCTGAACTATGTTTACAACGCAATTCCCAAGGTCCACGCTCCAAAGGTGATCCGCCATCAAGATAATGTTGCAACATTCGATGAGCCATCATATCAGGATAACGTCTGATAGGACTCGTAAAATGAGAATAAAATGGAAACGCTAAACCAAAATGTCCAATTGGATCGGTGCTATATTTCGCCTTCGACATCGTGCGAACGGCTAAATTTTCAAGAATATTTTGTTCTGGTTTACCCTCGACATCGTGCATTAAGGAATTGAAAGAAGTGCTAATTCTGGCAACTTCCGTATCAACATTATACCCAAAACGCTTGGCAAAAGTTGAGAAATTCTTGAGTTTTTCGGGATCTGGGGCATCGTGGGTACGATACACCATCGTATTGCGAGGCTCAGATTTTCTAAGATTAAAGACATATTCTGCCACTTTTTTATTGGCAAGCAACATGAATTCTTCAATCAATTTATGAGAATCTACCCTCACTTTTTGATATACTCCCAAAGGTTTTCCATTTTCGTCCAATTGAAATTTTACTTCCACCGTTTCAAAATTTACTGCTCCCTTCGCAAATCGTTCATCCCGAAGTTTGTGGGCGAGTTGGTTAAGGGTATTGAGCTCTTTGGAATAGTTATTTGTTGTTGGAGATTCGTCAATATTATCACCATCATTTTGATTATCAGTAACTAATAACGAATCACCAATAACCAATAGCTCCTCCTGTGCTTCCTCATACGAAAACCGCTTGTCCGAATGAATCACGGTACGGCCAAACCATTCCTTAACAACTTTTGCCTGTGGCGTGACTTCAAAAACTGCCGAGAAGGTCAATTTATCCTCATTCGGACGAAGTGAACACAATCCGTTCGAAAGTTTTTCGGGTAACATTGGCACGACTCTATCCACCAAATACACGGAAGTTGCTCGTAAAAAAGCCTCTTGTTCAAGGGCAGATTCGGGGGTAATGTAATGCGTAACATCAGCAATGTGAACGCCAATTTCGTAGTTCCCATTCTCTAAAAACTCGAAACTAAGGGCATCATCAAAGTCTTTTGCATCAACAGGGTCAATGGTGAAAGTATTTACTTTTCTGAAATCACGACGCTTTTTGATTTCGCTTGATGAGATTTTCGTAGGAATATTATCGGCTTCTTTTTCAATATTTATTGGAAAACTAATTGGTAAACCAAACTCCGCCAAAATAGCATGCATTTCGGTATTATTTTCCCCCGATTTACCCAAAACCTCCGCTACGATTCCTTCCATTTTACGCTCTTCCTCGGCGTATTTGGTAATCTTTACGATAACTTTATCCCCGTGTTGAGCATTTTTGAGGTCATTTTTAGAAACGAAAATATCCCCGTAAATTTTCTTGGAACTTGCCACTACGAAAGCGTAATTAGGCATAATTTCAATAGTACCTACAATTTCACTACGTCCTCTTTTAACGATTTCTATAACTTCACCCTCGGTTTTTTCCGTAGGTTTTCTCTTTTTAGTCGATATCAAAACTTTCACTGTATCACCATCAATCGCTCCATTCATATCACGAGCGTTGATAAGAATATCACCCTCACGACCTTCCACAACCACAAATCCAAAACGCACGTTCACATGATCCATCCGACCTTCCAGAAATTCTATTGAGGCATCAATCATGTAATGTCCTTCCGACATTCGAATGAGTTTTTTATCTTTTTGAAGTTCAATGATCAAATCCCCAAAAAGGTCTTTGGTTTTACGGTCATGGATGGCAAAGGCTTTATGGACTTGGTTCAACGACCAAGCGGTGTCTTCGTTCAATTGAAAGAATTCAAGGATTTCTGTCTTGAATTTATCTTTATAGACTTGTTCTTTTGTTGGTTTTTTATTTGTCATTTTTTGTTGATTTTATTTTAATAGGTGTGTCTGTTTCATGGATAACACATAGAAAGGCAATATTCATTCCATAAACTCCGAAATATCAGCAGATTGGCAGTTTAGTTCTTATATTTTTCCTTAAAAAACTCCGAATGCAACTTAATCCCTTCATAAAAAAAGAACGTCTCCCCTTGAATATTGTTCTTGCGGTTTTCGTCAATCATTTGTTGTAAAAACTCTGGGCTTGGAGTATATTTTCCTACTTTCAACAAAACTCCCGGTGATAAAATATGCAGTTTGTCTTTCGGAATCTGTTGATTTACAAGGAGTTGAATCTCCTTTTGGTATTTGGCAATATCATATCGGTATAGTTGCGGACAGACCATATCCACCCAACCTTCCCGCACCCACGTAACCCAATCTTGTAAATACTGTTCTTTACTCCAAGGAAAAATACTCGGCGACATCGAAATTTGAATCTTTGGATTAACCTTTTTTAAGTCAAAATACAAGCGTTTTTGAAACTGATTTAAGCGTTCAGCTCGCCAGTTTACCCACGCTGTTTCCATGTGATTTTGAGGAGCAACTTGTCCCGTTTCAGCTTTATATTGTTTCGTAATTGCCTCATTATAACCACATTCTGAAGGTAAAGCGGGCAAACGATCATCCCCTTGAATACCATCTAAATCAGGGTATTGCACGATTGCTTCTTTCAATAAGGATAACATAAAATCCTGCACCTCTGGGTCGAGGGCATTCATCCATTTGAAACCATTTTTCACGACCACTTTTCCATCATTTCCCAAGGCAGCCCATTGTGGTTTTTTCTCCAAAATGTGTTTACCAAACCCATTATTTTCAGCCGAAAATCCATACTCAAACCAAGCATAAACTTTAATATTTTTAGCATGGGCTTCGTCAAGCATTTCACGCAATGGGTCACGTCCAGCAAGTTTTTCTTCGATAGGAATCTTGAAAGTTTCGCTCATAATTTTACTCGGATAAAGCGTTCGTCCCTTGTTCCACATTACCACAAAAATATGATTAATCCCACTTTCTTGGCATACTTTCACGGCTTCCTTGATGCCTTCTTTTGAGTACATCACCTGACTGTCCACGTTGGTAATCCACACGCCACGAACGGGAACGAAAATTTTAGGAGTAATTTGTTGGGTTTTGCAGGAATTGATACTGAGAGAAAATAAGGTCATCAGAGAGATGAGTATGCGAAATTTCATGAGTTTTATTTGTTAGTTTTTCTTAATTTATGTGATATGTTTAGCTTCAAAACCACTCCAAACATCCTTCTTCAACAACTCCTTTCACCACAAAATTATCATCAAAAATAACCATATTCGCTTGATAATCAGGCTTTATTTTGCCGAGATAATGCTCTGAATTCAATGTTTGAGCAGGATAAGTGGATGCCATTCTGAGGGATTCTTGGAGGGGAATTTCTACTTGCTTCACACAATTTTTCACCCCTTGCATCATCGTAAGGGCTGAACCCGAAAGTGTTCCTTTTGTGTCGGTGTAATGCGTGCCTGCGTGAATGAATTTATAGTCGCCCGAAACATCGTCGGTAACGGCATCGGTAATGATGAAAAGTCTTTTACCCATCATCTTTTTGGAGATTTTAATACTGGCAAAATCCACGTGAATACCGTCTGGAATTATACTCGCCCAAGCCTCAGAATTATAAGCCGCTCCAACCAATCCAGGCTCACGACCTTGCAATTGCGACATGGCATTAAAAAGGTGCGTAACCCGCTTAATTCCTTGATGAAAGGCATTTTGAGCTTGTTTATAAGTGGCGGAACTATGTCCTGCGGCAACGATTATATCACTTTCCAAAAGCATTTTTAACTGTTCATCCGTGAATTCTTCGGGAGCAATGGTCATGTAGGTAGGTAAGCCTTCACACGCTTGGATGATGATTCTGAGTTCTTCATTCGTGGGTTTTCGGATGAATTCTGCTACGTGAGCACCCCGTTTTGGGAAGCTAAAATAGGGACCTTCGAGATGTAAGCCTACTAATCCTTTTCCTCCATTTTTGATGTAGTTTTTAGCTACGTCAATTGCTTCCAACATCTTATCCAAAAGCACAGACGAAAGCGTGATTTGAAAATGCGTTGTACCTTGTCTTCGGATTTCGAGGTAGGTTTTACGAATAGTTTCCTCCGTAGTTTTTGAGTTATAGAGACTTCCTCCACCGCCATAAATTTGAATATCTATGAACGATGGAGCAATATTAAGTCCCTTTAAATCAATTACTTGAATTTCTAAATCAAGATTTTCTTCGGAAATGAATTTGCTGATTTTATCTCCTTCAATCAACAAAGTTTGGTCTTCAACGGTTTCTTCGGAAGTGAATATTTTAGCGTTTTTTAGTGCGTACATTTTTCATTGTAGCTCGAAGTGGCACTTCGAGAATTTGAGTCTGATATTCGTCCATTCTCGAAGTGCCACTTCGAGCTACATTATTACAAATCATTACAAATTCACCATTTCAACCACAATTTTCCAAGCGTCTTTTGCTTCTTGTTTATAAATACGAAGATAAGTTCCAGATTTTCCTCCGCCCGAAATCACGCCATATACACAAACTAAATCACCCGCATTAGACGAAATTGCTTTCAAGCCCGTATAAATCAGATTTTTATTGTACACCTTTTTTAAGAATACTTTTGTATTTTGTTTACCAATAATTGGTTTGAGATTCCTTCGATATATCCGTACATTTTGAGCAAGATGTGTGTCAAATTGATTAAGTGAAGATTTTGCATTTTTCCAATAAAAGTGGTCTTTCATAAAAACCATTCGCTCGGCTAAAACCATCTGATTTTTGAGTTCATAGGGTTTAAATACTGGATAAATTTCGGTGATATTTGCATTATTTGTAATGACTTCATCGTGAGAAACTTCCATATCAATCGCCACTTTCCACGAGTTATCGGCTTGCTTTTTCCAGAGCGTTACAAAACTTCCAAACGAACTGGGTTCTTCTTCGGCATTAGTATTATGTAGTTGATAATTCCCGATAGTATAACCCAAATCCAATGAACCTGCAATTTCAGCAATAATTGGTTGCCAAGTAATAACTCCTTTAAAATCAAGGTTTTGCCAATGTTCTAAACCATTTACAGGCATTGAATTATTAAAAATAATTGACTCTTTTGATAAATATTCCAGAAAGGCATTTTTTGTACCTTTGTCAATTGAGGTTTGGGCAAATGCTTTTTCAGTTTGAATTATCTTCTGTAATTCGTCTTTTTGCTTTGGGTCTTGGGCGAAGAGTGAGATTTGAAGGAAAAGAATAAACAGAAGCCCCCCGAAGCGTCGGTCGCCCCGCACCCAATGGGAAAGCTTACTCAGCGCATTTTTATCTCTGCCGAAAGCTCCCCCATCGGGGGCAGAACGACCGGCGCTTTGGGGGACTGGTTTTCGATTTTTCATATCTTTATATTTGGTTAAGTTATTTTCTCCCCGTCCGACTATTCCCGCCTTTCTTAACATTGCGATTTTTGCGTTCTCCGCCACTACTCGATGACTTCCCAAAACTGCCTTTTCTGGCTTCTTTTCCACCCGCAATAATCTGCTTTTTCTGGGATGCTTCCTTCTGTTTTGCCTTTACTTTAAAATCCTTTTCTCATGAAATGCACCCTTGAAATCAGGGTCTTCTTTCTTTCGTTGTTCATCAATTTCACGAAGCATAATTTGCTTTTCAACAAAGGGCGTTTGCAGAATTTCTAAGTCCGAAGGTAAAGCTTCACGAGGGATGGTTTGCTTTATAATTTTCTCAATTTTACCGATGTGATATTCCTCCGCCTCCGTCATAAAAGTGATGGCTTCTCCCGAATGGTTAGCTCTACCCGTTCGCCCAATTCTATGCACATAATCTTCGTAAATTAAGGGGACATCAAAGTTAATCACATGGCTAACTTCCTGAATGTCAATGCCTCTGGATGCCACATCGGTGGCAACTAACACTTGAATATTACCTTCCTTAAAATCCTCCATTGAGTTGATTCTGGTATTCTGTCCCTTGTTGGCATGAATAACCCGAATCTTGTTCTCACCCACAACTTTTCGTCCTAAATACTTGAAAATATTATCCGCAAATTCCTTACTTCTACAAAAAATGATCGTTCGATTAAATCGCTCGTGGTCACGCATGAGCATTCCTAAAAGATTGATTTTTGTCATAAAATTTGGCACCTCATACAGACTTTGTTTCACCATACTTGCCGTAGTGGCTTGGGGCGAAACTTCCACTTTATGCGGAAATTCAAGGAACTCGTAAGACAGTTTTTCAACCCGTTCTGGAAAGGTGGCGGAGAATAATAAATTCTGCCGTTTTTTAGAAGGAATCACCTCCAAAATCTTGCGAATTTGGGGCATGAAACCCATGTCCATCATCTTATCGGCTTCATCCAAAACCAAGGTTTTCAATTCTTTAACTGGGATTTCACCTTTCAAATAAATATCCATGAATCTTCCAGGCGTTGCAACGATGATATCGATACCTTTTTGGAGCGTTTCAATTTGTGTTTTTGGACCTAAACCACCGTAAAGAGCCACGTGTCGGATGTCGGTATATTTCGCTAAATCTGTGACAGCTTTATCAATTTGCATTACTAACTCACGAGTGGGGGCAAGTATCAGCACCCGCATATCCGTTCCCTGTGCGTACTTGACTTTCATCAAAATTGGGAGGAGATAAGCGGCAGTTTTCCCCGTTCCCGTTTGGGCAATTCCTAACACATCATGACCATTCATCACCAGCGGAATTGCTTGCTCTTGAATTGGCGTAGGTGCTTGATAACCAGCTTCTTCGATGGCATTTAGTAGTTGTCGATTGAGTTCAAAATCCTCGAAAGTTATCATTTTTATTGCTTAATTTAGGGGCAAAGGTACGCAAAAAAACCTCAGTCTTTCTCAAATTGAGCAAAGACTGAGGTCAATACTATCAATTATATCTACAAAATAACCTCCTCCTGATGTGCAGGAATATAAACATCTGAGTAACCTTCTTTCAATAACTTTTCTCTAAAAATTGTCTGAACATCCAAATCCCCGTGAACCAAAAATAGTTGCTTTACCTTTGATTTATCTTGACAAGATAAAAATTGTATTATTTCTTGGTAATCCGCATGAGCTGAGAAGGAATCCATCACAAATACTTGGGCATTTACATCTAACTCCTTGCCAAAAATGGTTACCTTTTTATTACCCGCTTTCAGTTGTCCTCCCAAACTATTTGGTGTGGTATAACCCACCAAAAGCACTGCACAATTTGGGTCTTCAACGTGATTGGCAATGTGATGTTTTATCCGCCCTGCCTCTGCCATTCCCGATGAAGAAATGATGATACAAGGTTCTTTCAATTCATTTAATTTCTTTGAATCCTCCGTGGCTGAAATATAATATAAATTCGGGAATCCGAAGGCATTACCATCTCCTCTTTTCAAATAATCCAATACTTCGGGATTAAAACATTCAGGATGATTTTTCATGATTTGTGTCGCATTTACCGATAAAGGAGAGTCCACAAAAACCTTGATTATAGGCAATTTGCCTTCATCTTGCAATTGGTCGAGGGCATAAACCAATTCCTGCGTGCGGTCAATAGAAAAGGCTGGAATTAAGAGTTTCCCCTTTCTTTCTACGCAAATTTCTTGAACAATTGCCAATAAATGTGCCTTGACATCAAGCTCCGTTTCGTGTAATTTTGTCCCGTAAGTTGATTCACAAATGATATAGTCAGCTTGTGGAAAGGCTTCGGGAGATTTTAATATTTTATCATTCGGACGACCAATATCTCCTGAGAAAAACAGCTTAATTTCTTCATTATTTTCTTTAATAGTAAGTGAAATTGCGGCAGAACCCAAGATATGTCCAGTATCGGTAAAATAAATACTTACTTCATCATTGAGCCAAAGTATCTCTCTGAAATTAACGGCTTCCATCTGATTAAGCGTTTGTTCAACATCCTCTTGTGAATATAAATTTTCTAAGATTGGCTCGCCCCGTTTTACTCTTCTTTTATTGATTCGTTCCAAATCACTTTCTTGAATTCGGGCAGAATCTCCTAATAGAATTGAACATAAATCTTTAGTAGCGGACGTACAAAATATTTTACCGTTATATCCTTTCTTAATTAATCTTGGGAGTAATCCTGTATGGTCAATGTGTGCGTGAGATAAAACTACGTAGTCAATTTCTGCGGGGTTAAAGGCAAAATTTTGATTCAAATCTTGGGTGTTTATTCCTTGAAATAAACCACAATCTAACAAGATTTTTGTGCCTTTTTCAGTAATTATCAAATGCTTTGAGCCAGTAACTTGTTGAGCCGCCCCGTGAAATTGTATTTTCATCTTATGATTTTTGTTTGAAGTCGCAATGTAACACAGACTTCAGTTTGTACAAATAAATTACAGACTGAAGTCTGTATTATGTTTTAGAAATTGCAAGTTACCATTTTTCAAAAACTTATTACTAAATTGTTATGCAAGCATACTATTTTGTATATTTGGAAATATTTAATTTTAAAAAATCTTAATTATAAATATGAGTACGATGACATTAGAAGGTTTAAACCTTGATTTAACCGAAGAACATTTGGCAGTTCAACAAGCTGCCCGTGATTTTGCCCAAACAGAATTGTTGCCTGGGGTAATTGAACGTGATGACAAAGAACATTTCCCAGAAGAATTAATTCGTAAAATGGGCGACTTGGGCTTTATGGGAATGATGGTTTCGCCTGAATATGGCGGTGGAGGTATGGACACTGTTTCGTATGTATTGGCAATGGAAGAAATTTCTAAGGTGGATGCTTCGGCTTCAGTGATTGTATCGGTGAATAATTCGCTGGTTTGTTACGGCATTGAACATTACGGAAACGAAGAGCAAAAACAGAAATATCTTAAGGCTTTGGCAACGGGTGAAATGGTGGGTGCATTTGCGTTGTCAGAACCCGAGGCTGGCTCAGATGCAACTTCTCAACAAACAACCGCTGAGGACATGGGCGACCATTATTTATTGAACGGAACTAAAAATTGGATCACTAACGGAAGCTCTGCTTCTACTTATTTAGTGATAGCGCAAACTAATGCTGCAAAAAGACATCAGGGCATAAATGCGCTGATAGTAGAAAGAGGAATGCCTGGGTTTACCGTAGGACCAAAAGAGAATAAACTTGGAATACGCGGCTCCG
>ENA-OFCF01000233-OFCF01000233.1-metagenomes-genome-assembly--contig:-NODE-233-length-27108-cov-3.159797_pt1 | contig 27108 bp, 24 predicted proteins | sample MGYA00153387_OFCF01 | MGnify analysis MGYA00153387
CCTTTCAATTTAACAGGAATTCTTTATTTTCCTAGATTAGGAAATGATATGCAAATACAGAAAGATAAGATTCAAATGTATCAAAATCAAGTATTTGTAACAGATAATGTAGATGGAATTGTTCCGGAATTTTTAATGATGTTACGAGGAGTTGTGGATTCGCCAGACATTCCGTTGAATGTTTCGCGTTCTGGATTGCAGGCAGATAGTAATGTTAAGAAAATTTCAAATTACATTACCCGAAAAGTTGCAGACAAATTAAAGTCGTTATTTACTGAAAACCGCGAGGATTTTGAAAAAAAATGGAATGACATAAAAATCGTTTTGGAATATGGAATGCTATCCGAACCAAAATTTTATGAAAAAGCAGGTTCATTTATATTATATCCTACCGTTGATGACAAATTTTTGACTTTAGAAGAAATTAAAGAAAACTTTGCAGCTAAACAAACCGATAAAGATGGAAAATTAGTAGTATTGTATGCTGGAAGTAAAGAAAATCAGCATTCTTATATTCAGTCTGCAAAAGAAAAAGGATATGAAGTTTTGCTATTAGATTCGCCAATCATTTCGCATTTAATTCAAAAATTAGAGGCTGATAATGAGAATTTAACTTTTGTCAGAGTAGATTCTGATCATATTGATAATATAATTAAAAAAGACGAAACTACAATTTCTAAACTCTCGGATGACGAAAAAGAAACTTTAAAAACTTCTTTAGAAGCCTATATTCCAAAAGCATATTCTGTTCAATTAGAATCTTTAGACAGCAATGCATCGCCGTTTATTATTACGCAACCAGAATTTATGCGAAGAATGAAAGAAATGAGCCAAAGTGGCGGTGGCGGAATGTTCGGAATGAACAATATGCCTGAAATGTATAATTTAGTCGTAAACACAAATTCAGAATTAGTTACTTCAATTTTAAATAATACCGATAAAACTGCGCAAGAAAGTTTGGTGAAACAAGCTTTGGATTTAGCAAAATTATCTCAAAATTTGTTGAAAGGTGAAGAATTGACCGCTTTTGTTAAACGAAGTTTCGACTTGATAAAGTAAAATAATTCTCAAAAATGTCAGAACCTGCAAACCACAATTTTGCAGGTTTTTTTTGTTTAAAATGGGCAAATCTTCCCAATTCAAATTGGGATTTGTACCAACTAATTTTTTATAAAAATTATTGTTATTGATGTGATAATTTACAATTTCTTTTTTTTTATTGTCTAAAAACAAAGCATATTCCTGTTCGCTTAAATTTACAATTCTTTTCAATTCAGCTTTAGCAGCTTTTATTGGAAAGCTGTTTAGTTTTAGCGTTAAATCAAAAAGGTGTAGCATTTTTTCTGGTCTTGAAAGCAAAGTTAGAAATTTAATTCAGTTATGATTGAAAAAAAACAGGTTTGATTTTAATTTATTAAAAACCAAAAAAATCCCATTTCATGAATTTGAAATGGGATTTTTAATGTTATAAATTCTAAACTCTAAATTAGTTATCCTAAAGCAGCTCTCTTGAATCCGGTAACGACAAGATTTTTGTCTAAAGATTGAACATAAGCAGCAACGCTCAGTTTGTTATCTTTGATATAATCCTGGTTAACAAGTGTGTTGTCTTTAAAGAAACGCGCTAATTTTCCTTTAGCAATATTGTCTAACATGGCTTCGGGTTTGCCTTCCTGACGCAAAATATCCTTAGCGATTTCAATTTCTTTAGCTATAGTGGCAGAGTCAACTCCAGCTTCATTTAAAGCTATTGGTGCCATTGCGGCAGCTTGCATAGCAATATTTCTTGCTACTTCGTCTGCTCCTTCGACATTTGAAGATAAAGCAACCAGAGTTGCAATTTTGTTTCCTGAGTGAATGTAAGATCCAATAAATGCACCTTCTAATTTCTCGAACGTTCTGATTTCTAATTTCTCACCTATAACGCCAGTTTGCTCAATTAATTTGTCTGCAACTGTAATTCCGTTAAAATTCGAAGCCAGAAATGCTTCTTTCGAATCAAAGTTTAATGCCAAATTAGCCATTTCTACAGCCATTTTCACAAAACTTTCGTTCATTCCAACAAAGTCAGTTTCACAGTTTAAAGTAATGACAATACCAGCAGTTTTGTCAGCATTAACAACAGCGATTGCAGCACCTTCAGTAGATTCTCTGTCTGAACGATTTGCAGCTACTTTCTGTCCTTTTTTACGAAGGTTTTCAATTGCTAAATCAAAATCTCCCTCTGCCTCAACAAGTGCTTTTTTGCAGTCCATCATTCCTGCACCTGTTATTGTTCTTAATTTGTTTACGTCTGCAGCAGTAATTGTTGCCATTTTTATATAATTTTTTTGTTAAATAAGATAATCTTTAAAATAAAAAATCCAATTTAAAATTCAAAATTCCAATTTTACCAAATCATCAACACGGAGTTGAAAATTCTAATTGAACCTGGAAATTATAAATTGGATTTTATTTAATTTACTCTTCAGTTTTCGATTTTTCAACCGCTGCTGCAACTTCAGCTTCTGCAACAACTTCTTCAGCTGGAGCAACAGTTTCTGCTACCGGAGCAACAGTTTCTGCTACCGGAGCAACAACTTCTTCAGCTGGAGCAACAACTTCTGCTACCGGAGCAACTTCCGCAGCAACTTCAACTGTTTCAGAAACATCAGAAAATTCACCTTCTTTTGCATCTGCACTTCTGTTTGAAGCACCTTCAATAACGGCTGCAGTTACTAGTGAAAGAATTTTGTCGATAGATTTTGAAGCATCATCATTTGATGGAATCACATAATCAACCTCTCTTGGGTCAGAATTTGTGTCAACCATTGCAAAGACTGGAATGTTCAGTTTTTGAGCTTCTTTAATTGCGATGTGTTCTGCTTTAATATCTACCACAAATAATGCGGCAGGAAGTCTTGACATATCAGCAATCGAACCTAGATTTTTTTCTAATTTTGCACGGAGACGATCTACTTGCAGACGTTCTTTTTTTGACAATGTCATAAAAGTACCATCTTTTTTCATTCTGTCAATCGTAGCCATTTTTTTAACAGCTTTACGAATGGTTACAAAATTGGTCAGCATTCCGCCAGGCCATCTTTCTGTAATGTAGGGCATGTTGGCTGCTTTTGCTTTTTCGGCAACGATGTCTTTTGCTTGTTTTTTGGTAGCAACAAATAATATTTTTCTACCTGATGCTGCAATTTTCTTTAAAGCTTCATTAGCTTCTTCAATTTTTGCTGCGGTTTTATATAGGTTGATAATGTGAATTCCATTACGTTCCATATAAATATAAGGAGCCATGTTTGGATCCCATTTTCTAGTCATGTGTCCAAAATGAACACCTGCTTCTAGTAATTCTTTTACTTCTACTTTGTTTGACATTTTTTCTTAGTTTACGTTCTGTTGATTAGCAATGATTTATTCGATTTTAGATATTAATTTTTGGATTTTTTAAAACAAAATTACCAATTATTAACTTTTTCTAATTTTCATAAAATCATTTAGATGCTAAACTAATATTCGCCTCGGCGAACAACAATAACATTGTTTTGAAATTAATTTGAGTTGAGTTATGTACCAAAGTACAAAACGAGTAATTTTAACGTTTAGAGAATTGAAATCTTTTACGGGCTTTTTTCTGACCGAATTTTTTACGTTCAACCATTCTTGGATCTCTTGTCAACAAACCTTCTGGTTTCAAGATAGCTCTGTTTCCTTCGCCAACTTCACACATTACTCTCGCCAAAGCCATTCTTACGGCTTCTGCCTGACCAGTTGAACCACCACCATATACATTAACTTTTACATCATAGTTGGTTACGTTTTCTGTCATTGACATGGGTTGTAACACTTTATATTGCAAAGTTGCGGTTGGGAAGTAGGTTGCGAATGGTTTTTTGTTTACTGTGATTATTCCTGTTCCTTCCGAAACATATACACGTGCAACGGCAGTTTTTCTTCTGCCAATTTTGTGAATAACTCCCATTATTTTAGATCATTAAGGTTAACTGTTTTTGGTTTTTGAGCACCTTGTTTGTGTTCTGAACCTACAACAACATTTAGATTTCTGAAAAGTTCTGCTCCTAATTTATTTTTAGGCAACATTCCTTTCACTGCTTTTTCAACAAGAATTGCGGGGTTTTTGCTTTGCAATACTTTGGCAGTTAAAGTTCTTTGACCACCTGGGTAACCTGTATGACGAACATAAATTTTGTCATCCATTTTTTTACCTGTAAGGTTGATTTTTTCTGAGTTGATAACAATTACGTTATCTCCACAGTCCACATGTGGTGTGTAACTTGGCTTATACTTACCTCTCAAAATCATAGCGACTTTGGATGCAAGACGGCCCAAGTTGTGTCCGTCAGCGTCTACCACAATCCATTCTTTGGATACGGTTGCTTTGCTTGCTGATACTGTTTTGTAGCTTAATGCGTTCACAATAAATTATTTTAATTAAACATTTTTCCGCTTCGTTTTGTCGAATTTCGGACTGCAAAAGTAATCTTTTTTATTGAATATACAAAATAGTATTGAATTTTCTTTTGTATTGGTTTTCATAAGATAAAAAAATTGTAGCCAAACAAAATGCGCAATAATTTGTACTTGTAGATTTGACAATTAGTGCTGGTTTTTGACAACGCCAAAGCATCATTATTTATGAAAAAGCCGTTTGACAACTTTAGAAATGCGCTCTTTTTCGCCAGCGGTCAGGTTTGAACTGGATGGCAGACAAAAGCTTCTTTTATAAATTGCTGCTCATTTCCGCCCATGTGTGGCGATGAAAGCCATATTTTTAAATTATCTATCATTGTTTTCTTACATTTTATAGGAATGCTTTGAACTTTTTGTGTCAATAAAAAAATTTCAACCTATTTGCCCATGCTTGTTAAGTGCTGTAATTAAGTATAAAATATTTTTCTCTTAAATCATTCAATCGCAAAAACACGACATTAACAATTAAAGCAAAACTTGTAAATTGTACTACAAAAGCTATTAAATTTAATTCAGTTTTGTGTTCTTAGTTAAAATACCTTTATTTTTGTTGTTATTGTTTTTGGTCAATTTAATTTTTATGGCAGTTTTCATTATAATTGTTGGTAAGATATACCAGATGCTTTTTATTTAGAATTGTAAATTTTTGTGAATTTAGACATAAAGGTTTCTAATTTTTGCATTACTTTACAAATTAGTTTTACAAATTTAGATTTATGAAAGTAAAAGCCACATTAAAGCAAATCGCAAAAGAGTTGGGCGTTTCAGTATCAACGGTTTCAAAAGCTTTGAATGATAGTCCGGAAATCAGCAACCTTACAAAGATCAAAATACAAGAATTTGCCAGGTTAAAAAATTACAAGCCAAACATTATGGCTTTGAATTTAAAAAACAGAAAAACAAAAACAATTGGCGTTATTATTCCAAACATTTTAAATTCGTTTTTTGCTAAAGTTTTTTCAGGTATCGAAAAAGTAGCCGACCAAATGGGCTATCACGTCATAACTTGCATTTCAAATGAATCTATAAAAAAAGAAATCAACACTTTGCAAATGTTGAGCAACGGAACGATTGATGGTTTTATATTGTCAATTTCGGAGGAATCTCAAAAAAATAACGATTTCAGACATTTTTCCGAAATTATAAACGACGGCACTCCAATTGTCATGTTTGATCGCGTTACCGATGAAGTGAATTGCGATAAAGTGATTGTTGATGATTTTGAATCTGCAATTGATGCTACGCAATATCTTATAAACATAGGATGCAGAAAAATCGCATTGTTTTCGAGCATTGACAACCTGAGTGTCGGGAAATTGCGTGCAAAAGGATTTTTTAAAGCCCTCGAAAATAACAATATTACTGTCGATGACAAATTAACCATTCAAACAGAGAACATTGGCGATTTTGACAGAAAAGCAAATGTTTTATTCAATGAAAATAAAATTGACGGCATTTTTGCATTAGACGAACATAGTGCAGTTTCTGCTATTAAAATGGGGTTGAGATGGAAATATAAAATTCCTGAAAATCTGTCCATAATTGGTTTTGCCGACGGTGTATGGTCGCGAAGATTAACACCAAGTTTATCCACCGTTAGCCAGCACGGCCCCGAAATTGGGGAAGCTGCAGCCAGAATGTTAATTGCAAAATTAGAAAATAAAGAAGAGGAATATAGCTATAAAACTCAAATTATTAAAACCGAACTGCGACATCGAGAATCGTCGCGGAGGGTTTAAATGGTGTCCGAATCAAAGTTTTTAAAAATTACAAATAGATTAACATTTACATATAAAAATTAGCTTAAAGTTTAGTAATTTGCAGCAAATTTCTTTCAATGATTCTTCGTCTTCTTTTTCTTTTTATCATATTGTTTATCATAGAGTTATATGCGTTTCAAGCCATAAAAACAGTGTTCAAAATGCATTCTTTTTTATTGGTTTATAAAATTATAAGCTTTTTATTGATTCTAACGTTGTTCTTTTTATTTTCAAGTTTCGACAGAAAAGTGGGTCAAACACCAATTTCAATGTTTACCATAGGTTTATTTTTATTAATATATGTCCCAAAAATTTTAGTAACCATAATGCTTTTTGGCGAAGATATTTTTAGACTGTTTGCCTCAGTTATTAATTTTTTTGTAAACAATAATAATGAAATCAGCCACTTTCCGGATCGTCGAAAATTTGTTTCACAAGTAGGATTGGGTTTGGCGGCCGTTCCGTTTTTATCCTTAATTTACGGAATGACCCTTGGCAAATTCAATTTTAAAGTCATCAGACAGCCCATTTATTTTACAGATTTGCCTGATGCTTTCGATGGTTTTACCATTACTCAAATTTCAGATGTACACAGTGGCAGTTTTGATAATCCTGCAAAAATTCAGCATGCAATAGACTTAATCAACCAGCAAAATTCAGATTTAATTCTCTTTACTGGCGATATTGTGAACACGCACGCTCATGAAATGGAAAAATGGATTTCAGTTTTTAACACGATTCAAAGTCACAAATATGGCAAATTTGCTGTTTTGGGCAATCATGATTATGGTGAATATGTTTCTTGGGACACACCAGAGGCCAAAGCAGAAAACTTTGAAGCCATCAAAAATTTATATGGCAAAATTGGATTTAATTTGTTGCTGAACGAGCATCAGTTTATCGAAAAAGACAACCAAAAACTCGCAATTGTTGGTGTGGAAAATTGGGGACAAAATTTTAAAAAAGCCGGTGATATTAATCTCGCGTCAACAAATTTAACAGAAAATGACTTCAAAATCTTAATGAGTCACGATCCAAGCCACTGGGAATATGAAATAAAAAACCACCCAAAACATTTTCAGCTCACCCTTTCAGGACACACACACGGTATGCAATTTGGAATTGAAATTCCTGGTTTTTTCAAATGGAGTCCAGTTCAGTATGTTTACAAACAATGGGCTGGTTTGTACGAAAATCTAGATCGAAGCATCTATGTTAATCGCGGATTTGGTTTTCACGCTTATCCTGGTCGAGTTGGAATAATGCCCGAAATTACTCAAATTATTTTGAAGAAAAAGATTGTATAGTTATTTTGAAATATTAAACTTTCAAACTGCTAAACTTATTTATACATTTGTAATCTAAAATCAGTCTTAATAGAGACGGTTTGAAAACACAAAACACAATGAAATTAGACAGAAAAGATATTCTTAAAGCATTAGAAACAATTACTATTGCTGGCGAAGGAAAAAATATGGTAGAAAGCGGCGCGATTACAAATGTGCTCACTTTTGGCGATGAAGTTATAGTTGATTTGGTTTTGAATACGCCCGCAATGCACATCAAAAAACGTGCAGAAGATGATATTAGAAAAACTATTCTGGAACAGGTTGCTGCCGATGCAAAAATCAAAATCAATATAAAAGTAGAAGTTCCTAAAAAAAACGAGATTAAAGGAAAATCAATTCCGGGAATCAAAAACATAATTGCAGTCGCTTCTGGAAAAGGTGGGGTGGGCAAATCGACCGTAACAGCAAATCTAGCCGTAACTTTGGCAAAAATGGGCTTTTCAGTGGGCGTTTTAGATGCTGATATTTATGGCCCTTCAATGCCAATAATGTTTGATGTTGAATCAGAAAAACCAATATCGGTAGTGATTGACGGAAAATCAAAAATGAAACCTATTGAAAGTTATGAAGTAAAAATTCTGTCGATTGGGTTTTTTACAGCACCAAGTCAAGCCGTAATTTGGCGGGGACCAATGGCTTCAAAAGCACTCAATCAAATGATTTTTGATGCCGATTGGGGCGAACTCGATTTTATGCTGATAGATTTGCCACCCGGAACTGGCGATATTCACTTGTCAATCATGCAATCGTTGCCAATTACTGGTGCAGTAGTGGTTAGTACGCCACAGGCTGTTGCACTAGCCGATGCCAAAAAAGGGGTTTCGATGTTTTTGTCGGATGCTATAAATGTGCCTGTTCTTGGCATTATCGAAAACATGGCCTATTTCACACCCGAAGAATTACCTGAAAACAAATATTATATTTTTGGAAAAGAAGGAGCAAAAAATTTGGCTTTGGATTTAGAAGTTCCGTTTCTGGGCGAAGTTCCAATTGTTCAGAGCATTAGAGAAGCAGGCGATTACGGAAGACCAGCAGCTTTGCAAACAGGTTCGATTATCGAAACTATTTTTGACGAAATCACCCGAAATGTAGTACAGGAAACCGTTGCTCGTAATGAGAATTTACCAGCTACCGAAGCTATAAAAATCACAACGATGGCAGGATGTGCAGCTGTAAATAAAAAATAACAACTTACCTATCCCTTACGTTTAGTCCCAATAGCTATCGGGAGGGAAGAGGCTAAACTACAAATATGACAACAGAAGAATTAACAATTGAAGTTGAAAAAGCATTAGAAGAAATCCGTCCGTTTTTGAATTCCGATGGTGGAGATATATCACTTATTAGCATTGAAGATCAAAAACATGTAACGGTAAGACTTGAAGGTGCTTGCACGTCTTGTAGCGTCAACCAAATGACCCTGAGAGCAGGTGTCGAAACTACAATCAAAAAATTTGCACCACAAATTGAGACGGTAAAAAATATAGGTTAAAGTCTTTTGGGCGTTCCCTAGCGGGTCAGGCTTTCAGCTAAATCTTTTGTTCCACTTAAGTTCCACAAAAGGATATCGCCTCAATCCTTAACGCAAATTGCTAAAATCATAAAAAAAGTACAATTATAAAACCGTTGGACGTCAGATTACCGCGTCCCTCATAATTAAAATGATTAAAACAGACATACTTATTATAGGAGCAGGTCCAACAGGGCTTTTTGCAGTTTTTGAAGCTGGATTGCTCAAATTAAAATGCCATATTATTGATGCATTGCCTCAAATTGGTGGGCAATTGTCTGAATTGTATCCCAAAAAACCAATTTATGATATTCCGGGTTTTCCCGAAGTTTTGGCTGGCGACTTAATTGATAATTTAATGGAACAGTGCAAACAGTTTCAACCCGGATTTACATTGGGTGAAACTGCCGAAACTATTGATAAATTAGACGACGGCACTTTTGTTGTTACCACAAACAAAGGAACTAAACACCACGCTGATGCTGTTGCAATTGCGGGTGGTTTAGGAAGCTTTGAACCTCGAAAACCACTTCTCGAAGACATTTTATTTTATGAAAATAAAGGCGTAGAATATTTTGTAAAAGATCCCGAACATTTTAGAAACAAAAACATCGTTATTGCTGGTGGGGGCGATTCGGCGCTGGACTGGAGTATTTTTTTATCGGATATTGCGGCAAGTGTAACTTTAATTCACCGAAGAAATGAATTTCGCGGGGCATTAGATTCTGTCGAAAAAGTGCAGGAACTCAAACATTCAGGAAAAATAAAACTCATTACGCCAGCCGAAGTCACTGGACTCAATGGTGCCGAACATCTTGAATCCATTGATTTAGACCAAAATGGAGCACATCGCAATATAAAAACCGATTTTTTTATTCCGCTTTTTGGACTTACACCAAAGTTGGGAGCCATTGCAAATTGGGGTTTGAAAATTGAAAAAAACGCTATAAAAGTTAATAATGCACTCGATTATCAAACTAATATCGAAGGAATTTATGCCATTGGCGACGTAAATACCTATCCTGGAAAGTTAAAATTAATACTTTGTGGTTTTCACGAAGCAACATTGATGGTGCAAAGTGTGTATCAACGCATGAATCCCGGAAAAAAATATGTACTGAAATATACAACTGTTTCGGGTGTTGATGGTTTTGATGGTACTCGAAAAGAAGCTGAAAAAGCAGTTATAAAAGCAATCGAATAATTTTTATATTGTCAATCAGATTTGAAAACTTTTAAAAAGTTTTCAAATCTTAACCTAAAATAATGCAGGACATTACCTTAAAAATTACCGACAGAAACGGAAAAATCCATCAGATTCAGGCTCCAACAGATATGAATATGAACGTTATGGAAGTTGTGCGCATGTATGAACTTGCCGAAGAAGGAACCATCGGAATTTGTGGCGGAATGGCGATGTGTGCTTCCTGTCAATGTTATGTTCTGAATGATACAATTATTCCGGAAAAGTCTGATGATGAAGATGCGATGCTTTCGGAAGTGTTTAATGTAAAAGAAAATTCAAGACTGGGTTGCCAGATTTTGATCACTTCAGAAATTGATGGTCTGGAAATTGAACTGGCCCAGCAATAATCTGTCTCAATCAAAAAACCCTTATTTTATTTTCATTTCAATATGGTCAATTCCGTCTTCCAGATAGACCTCACTTGTTTTTACAAATCCATTTGATTCATAAAATTTCTGAAGATAAAGCTGTGCCGAAATCGTAATTTTGGTTTCGTTAAAATGATGTTTAATGCCTTCAATTCCCTTTTGAATCAATAAATGTCCCCATTTTCTGGCGCGGTAATTTGGATCAATAACCACTCTTCCAATGCATGCATTTTCAAAATAATCTTGAGGTTTAAACAGTCTTGAATAGGCAACGATTGAATTGTCAATTGTGCCGATAAGATGCAGTGCTTTGCTATCTTTGTCGTCAATATCCTGATAAACACAGTTTTGCTCGACCACAAATACGACAGATCGAAGTTTTAAAATTCCATAAAGTTCATGAATTGAAAGTGCTTCAAATTTTTTTATATAAAACTGAATAGTCGAATTTTGCATTATTTAACTGGTTAGGAATAGTTATTTTAAAAATTTCACCGATTTAATGATGGATTCTAATTCAAACATTAAATCTCGTTTTTCGATTGATGGAGCATAACAAAATCCTTCGATAATTAAAAAGCGTCTTTTTCTTCTGTCCATAATGGCATAATTTATAAAAGATCCCGACATAAAATCGCCTTTAATTTCCCACGTTCCTTTAGTTTCCCAGCATCTTCGGTTGTTTAAAATTGTTTTGAAAAAATAGGGTGCATACGACTCCTCGGTAATCATTTTTGAATTTCTAACTTTGCTGTGAATGTAAATTCCAACCATCGAATCCCGCAAACTAATAATATTGCCGACCATCTCGTCGGATTTTAAAATTGTTTTAAACGGAGCACTATAAATTAAAATATTATTATTGCCACTCAAAAAATCGCGTTTTAACCAAATAAAATTCTTGCGTTCCAGCGCAAATTTAAAACTGGAAGGCAAATTTAAACCTATTTTGAACTTTTTCTGAATTTTTTTATCGTCTAAAGGAACAATTTTATATTTTTTTTGATTTTCTTGAATTTCAGACTTTTTAATACTTTTAATTATTAAATCACTGTTTTTCTGAATGTTGTCTATAATTGCAGCATTATCTAATCCAGACATATGAATGCTTTGCTGCGGACTGGCAAATTCATTTGTTAAAAACCGGAAATCTGTTTTTTCACCTTTTTTAATGATTATAAGATTCCTGCTTAAAATCTTATCGCCATCTAACGCTTTTAAAGGATATTGATTAATATTAAAAAGTGGCTCTTCTTGCGTCAGTCCATCAACCGGAGCAGCGAATTTTTTGCGAAGACTGTCTCCAATTTCTCCATTCCAGAGTTGGTCGTTAATAATAATTGATAGAGAATTTATTTTTCCAGTCGATGCATTTAGGTCTTTTTTTTCTGTTTTGTCAGAACAAGAATAAAAAAACGCCAGCAGCACAAAAAAAATAAAAGTTTTAGTTGTCAAGATTCAAATAATTTTAAAATTTTGATTTTGCCACAAAATCATTTAGTGTCTTTTGACTGCAAATTTAACTTAAATAAAAAACTGCTTTTTCAGTATTTTTTATAATGTATCAATTTGTTCAGCTGTTTTTTGTGCCAAAAATCTATTGATTTTACTTAAGAATTTTTAATTTTTTGATTTAAATAAAGGTACTGCCGAACAAGCCTCGCCATACATAATACTTTTTGCAAAAAGCTGCAGTTTTTGTACCGCCAACACATAGGCACTCATGGGAACTGGTTTTTTGGAACACCCTTTAAGAATAACCGCTTTATTATCATAAACCGAATAATCTAATGTCGGTAAAATTTCCTGGTATAAAAAAGTTTCTAAATCTTCTAAATTTCCATTGATTGTTATTTTGGCAAAGGGAGCGACATAAACTGCAACCAAAATCGATGCCCAAGCCGGAACTATTGCCGCCGTCGCACAATTTATAGCAACAAAATTGTCTTGATATTGGTGCCAGTCATGTTTTTTAAGATGCTCTCGAAATACTGCTTCCTTTAACAAAAAACCATCAATTAGCCATTGCGAAATGTCAATTTGATTTCTTTTTCCGGCCGGATAATAGTCTTCTAAATCAAAAATTATGAGTTTTGAATTGGCAACTTTGTTGATAATTTCGTCCATAATTTTGTTAATTATTTAAAGCATTCCGAGTTCTAATTTGGCCTCTTCACTCATCAAATCTTTGGTCCACGGCGGATCAAAAGTAATTTCTACCTCACACGATTGCACTGACTCAATAGTTTTTACTTTGTCTTCAACCTCACGAGGCAGACTTTCTGCAACCGGACAATTTGGTGAAGTTAAAGTCATCAGAATTTTAACATCGTTGTCCTCGTTAATCATCACATCATAAATCAATCCAAGTTCGTAAATATCAACAGGAATTTCGGGATCATAAATGCTTTTGAGCTTTTTCACAACGTTGTCGCCAAGATTTATTGTGTCGTTAAAATCTTCCATATTATTTTAGTTTTTGGTTGCAGTTACAGTTGAGCAACGTTTGAATAATTGATTTCTAATTTTGAGAATTGTACGCCAGAGCATACATTTTTATGTTTTTTATCATCGAAACCAAACCGTTTGCTCGTGTTGCCGACAAATGTTCTTTTAGCCCAATCTGATCAATAAAGTCAAGGTTAGCATCAAGAATTGCAGTCGCTTTCTGATGGGAAAAAGTTCTGATTAAGATCGCAATAATGCCTTTTGTTAAAATCGCATCGCTGTCGGCAGTAAAAACAATTTTGTCTCCTATTTTTGCTCCATTTAGCCAGACTTTAGATTGGCAACCTTTAATAATATTATCATCGGTTTTAAATTCATCATTTATCAACGGCAATTTTTTACCGAGTTCGATGATGTATTCGTAGCGTTCCATCCAGTCGTCAAACATGGCGAATTCGTTAACAATTTCGGTCTGTATTTCTTCTATGGTCATTATTTTAGGTTTTCGATTGCGTTAATTTTATTGACTAACTTTTCGATTTCATGCGGCGGAAAGCCGTGATCAAATGAAGTGCTTTCGTAAGTTTTTTCTTTGTAAATAATTTTCAGAGTTGCAATTGCTGCTCCATCATAAAATCTTTTTTCGGTTGGTGCTTTCAGATTTTGAAGTTCGTTGAGATTCAGGTCTTGAAAGGCAACTACCAAAATGCTCCAATCTTTTTCAGAAATGGTTTTTTGAACCAAAGTATCTTTTCCCAAACGATTTCTGTTTAATTTGAAAGTTTTGTTTTGAATAACAATCTTTTGGTTAAATCCTCTTGTATTTACATTATATTCTACTGTGGCAGATTCGATATTTTGATTTTGCTCGTCGGTACATCCTTTGGATAAAAAAAGCGTAAATAGAATTATTGAAATTATTTTCATTTTAAATTATTGTTTTTGTTAATGCTGTTCAGGTCAGACCTTGCCGGCAGGAAGGCAGGAAGCTTGTAACAAATAGCTGAATTAGATCCCGAAAATAATCCAGATTAAACTTATTTCAAACGTGCTTATGATACAGCTCAATCTACTATTTTTTTACTAAATTATCATTAAAAATAGTTCAATAACTCAACTAAAAGAAGTTTTTTTATACAAATTTATTCTAAAAAATAACTTCGCATATTTGGACTATTTTATAATCATGTTTGGTATTATTTTAGCTCAACATTTGTTTTGCTTTCTTTAAAGCTTGCACAAAGATATCAATTTCCTGTTTAGTATTATAGAATGCGAAACTTGCTCGAATGGTGCCCGGAATTTCATAAAAATCCATAATTGGTTGCGCGCAATGATGACCTGTTCGCACGGCAATGCCCAGTTTGTCTACGATTGTTCCGATATCGTAAGGGTGAATGTCATTGATGTTAAAAGAAATTACGGATGTTTTTTGATGTGCAGTTCCATAAATTTTAACGCCTTCAATCGCTAGAAGTTGTTGTGTTCCATATTTTAGAAGTTCGTTTTCGTGTTGTGCAATATTGTCAAAACCAATACCGTTCATGTAGTCCAGAGCTGTTCCAAGTACGATTCCTCCGGCAATATTCGGAGTTCCTGCTTCAAATTTGTGTGGCAAATCGGCATAGGTTGTTTTGGCAAAAGTAACTTCTTTAATCATTTCGCCACCACCCTGAAAAGGATCGAGTTTGTTGAGCCATTTTTGTTTTCCGTAAAGGATTCCAACGCCTGTTGGTCCGCAAATTTTGTGTCCTGAAAAGACATAAAAATCGCAATCCAGATCCTGAACATCTGGCTTGAGATGCGGCACTGCCTGGGCTCCGTCGATTAAAACGGCTGCACCAAACTGATGTGCTTTTTGAATCATTTCTTTGATCGGATTGATGGTTCCGAGTGCGTTTGAAATATGATTTACGGCAACAATTCTGGTTTTTTTGGATAATAATTTGTCGTATTCCGACTGAATTAGTTCGCCGTTTTGATTCATCGGAATTACTTTCAGAATTGCGCCGGTTCGCTGGCACAACATTTGCCAGGGCACAATATTACTGTGGTGTTCCATGGCAGAAATTAAAACTTCGTCGTCTTTTTTTAGAATTGAAGCAAATCCGTTCGCAACAATATTAATTGAATGTGTGGTGCCGGACGTAAAAATAATTTCAAAAAGGTGTTCTGAATTGATGTGTTTCTGAACTTTTGAACGCGAATTTTCATAGGCATCTGTAGCCAACTGGCTCAGGGTGTGAACTCCACGGTGAATATTGGCATTTATTTCCTCGTAATATTTTGAAATAGCGTCAATCACAACCTTTGGTTTTTGTGAGGTGGCTCCATTATCAAAATAAACAAGTGGTTTTCCGTTTACTTTCTGGGAAAGTATTGGAAATTGATTTCGAATTTTTTGTATATCAAACATATTCTTATTTAGAAAATTTCTAAATACAAAAGTACTGAAAAAGCCATTGCATTTCTGAAAACAATAGTTAATATAATTGTAATAAGCGATTTTTTTATACATTGCATTAAAATTTTGAAATGAAAAAAACATTTAAGTTTATTGGCATTATAGTTTTGGTGTACATACTTTATTTTATTGTAACAACCTATCAAAAGCTGGATCTGATTTCGGGATTTGCATCAAAAAATGTTGCATCGGCACATTTTATAGGTCAAAGGAATTTGAAATTAATACAACAAACCGACAATGACATGTCGTTGATTGATTTGGCAAAAAATGAAATTGATGGTACTGAGAAATCAGCATCGGCATCAGTTTACGGACTTAAAACTCGGAAAGCAATTTATCGGGAAGGCTTGGGAGCAACGTTAATTGATAATAATTATGATGTTTCAAAACCATATCTGACACCAAAAAGAACAAATATCAAAATTAATTTGCCGTTTCCGTATGGAGATTTAGAACCCAGAGATACTGTTTTCTCGAACATTGATTATGATAAATTGAATCGGGCGGTCGATAATGCGTTTGATGAAAATGGATTAAAAAACAAAAGATCAAGATCGGTTTTGGTACTTTATAAAGACAAAATTGTTGCTGAACAATATGATAAAAACTTTGATAAAAATAGTAAAATTTTGGGCTGGTCGATGACAAAAAGTGTCACGCAAGCTGTGTTTGGAATTCTGCAGAAGCAAAAGAAAATTGATATTTATCAACCAGCACCGATTGTGGAATGGAAAAATGATGAACGCAAAAACATCACTATCAACGATTTGTTGCACATGAACTCGGGTTTGGAGTGGGAAGAGGATTATACCAAAATCTGCGATGCCACACAAATGCTTTTTCAGGCTACCGACATGACGCAAAGTCAATTGTTGAAACCAGCAAAATCTAAACCTAATACGCATTGGAATTATTCTTCGGGAACCACCAATTTGTTGTCAGGAATTTTGAGAAATCAGTTTAGAACGCATCAGGAATATTTGGATTTTTGGTACGCTGAATTGATAGACAAAATCGGAATGCACTCGATGATCATTGAAACCGACATGACCGGAAACTTTGTTGGATCGTCCTATGGCTGGGCAACCACAAGAGATTGGTCTAAATTTGGATTGCTTTATTTGCACAATGGAAATTGGAACGGAACTCAAATTTTAGACAAATCTTGGGTTGATTATACGCGAGTTCCTGCAAAAAATTCAGATGGAATTTATGGGGCTCACTTTTGGCTAAATGCAGGCGGAAGATATCCAGATGCTCCACGAGATTTGTATTCTTGCGATGGTTTTCAGGGACAAAAACTGTTTATAATTCCTTCGAACAATCTGGTGATTGTGAGAATGGGACTGAAAGGTCAAGAAGACGGTTTTGATTTTAATGGCTTGTTGAAGGGTATTGTTGAGAGTATTAAGAAGTAGCATTTTGTATAATGTAGCAATTGTGTTATCAATATTGTAAAAATTGTTTAATGTAAATGTAGATTTTATAAAAAAAATAATATTAAATTTAAAAATTATTGCCTGTAATTTTTAAGCGACTGATTCAACAGAAGTTTTACCTGCAAATTATCAAGATGACTCGGCTGCGACAAACTATTATCGCAAACGATAGCTCTTGCTCGGATTTAACAAAACATTATCCTCATTTCCGAACGAATCCTTTCGCGGGGCTATAAAAAAAACCTTCTTTAAAACAAAAAACCAAATCTTATTTTTAAGATTTGGTTTTTTTGTTTACTGGACTACAAACTCATGAAATTTTCAATTCAAAAATCAAGTTTTATCTCTGCAAGTTTTTGGCTTCGATGCTCATTGTCGCATGTGGCACTATTAAAAGCCGCTCTTTACTAATTAATTTTCCGGTAACCCTACAGCTGCCATAAGTTTTATTTTCGACACGAAAAAGTGCATTTTTCAGGTCGCGAATAAACTTTTCCTGACGAATTGCCAGTTGTGCATTCGCTTCTTTGCTCATGGTTTCGCTTCCTTCTTCAAAAGCTTTGAAAGTAGGCGAAGTATCGTCTGTTCCATTGTTTAAATCGTTCATATAAGCACTTTTAATTAAGTCTAAATCAGTTTGTGCTTTGTTGATTTTTTTAATAATCAGGTCTTTAAATTCTGCTAAATCTGCGTCAGAATATCTTGCAATTTCATCTATTATCATATTTTTTGTCTATTTTGAAATTAATATAACCGTTTGAATACCGTCAAACTCGATTGTTGTTCCGTTTACAATAGCATCTTTAAAAAACAAATTGCTTGTTTGCGTTTCCGATTTGATGTATTCTATATTTTTGTGCACTGCATTTTCAAGTATTTCGTTTTTTTGTAACAAAACCGTAATTTTATCGGTTACTTCAAATCCGGAATCTTTTCTAATATTCTGAATTCTGTTAACCAATTCCCGCGCAATTCCCTCTTGCTTCAATTCTTCGGATATTATTATGTCGAGTGCAACAGTAATTCCGCCAACATTTGCAACCAGCCATCCTTCGATATCCTGAGAAGAAATTTCTACATCTTCTAACGATAAAATTACTGAATTTTCTGCAACTTCAATAATTAAATTTCCAGTTTTATCTAATTCGTTAATTTGAGCATTAGATAATGCCTGTATCTGTTTGGCTATCAATCCCATATCTTTTCCAAAACGGGGACCTAACGTTTTGAAATTAGGCTTAATTTGTTTGATTAAAATCCCAGATGCATCATCCAGAAGCACGATTTCTTTTACGTTTACTTCGGCTTTAATGAGGTCTGAAACGGCTTCAATCTCGGCTCTTTGATTGTTGTCAAGTATCGGAATCATTATCCTTTGCAACGGCTGACGTACCTTTATCATTTCTTTTTTCCGCAATGATAAAACCAGCGACGAAATGGTTTGTGCTTTTTGCATTCTGCTCTCCAACGATTTATCAACAAAGTTTTCAACCGAAACCGGAAATTTTGACAAATGTACGCTGTCGTATTTTTCTGATTGTGTTGAATTTGTTAAATCTTTGTAAAGTTTGTCCATAAAGAATGGCGCAACTGGTGCTGCAAGCTTGCTAATGGTCAGCAAACAAGTATATAACGTCTGATAAGCAGCAATTTTGTCTGATTCATACTCACCCTTCCAAAAACGACGTCGGCACAGTCTAACATACCAATTACTTAGATTCTCCTGAACAAAATTACTAATCGCTCGAGTTGCTTTTGTTGGTTCATAATCAGAATAAGCATCATCAACAGTTTGTATTAAGGTATTCAGTTCAGACAAAATCCAGCGGTCAATTTCTGGACGTTGCTCTATTGGTATATCTTTTTCAGAATAAGTAAAATCATCAATATTGGCGTACAATGCAAAAAAAGAATAAGTGTTATAAAGCGTTCCAAAAAACTTTCGGCGCACTTCCGCAATTCCTTCAGTATCAAATTTGAGATTATCCCATGGATTGGCGTTTGAAATCATATACCAACGTGTTGCATCGGGTCCGAACTCCAGAAGTGTTGCAAACGGATCGGCTGCGTTTCCTAGACGTTTTGACATTTTTTGTCCGTTTTTGTCCAGTACCAAACCATTAGAAACCACATTTTTATAAGCCACTCGGTCAAAAACCAAAGTTGCAATTGCATGTAGTGTATAAAACCAACCACGAGTTTGATCAACACCTTCTGCGATGAAATCACCAGGAAAATCTTTGTTTTCGTCAATTTTATCTTTGTTTTCAAAAGGATAATGCCACTGTGCATAAGGCATTGCGCCAGAGTCAAACCAAACATCTATCAAATCGGATTCGCGCTTCATGGGCTTTCCAGTTGATGAAACTAGCGTAATTTGATCCACAACATTTTTGTGCAAATCAATTATATCATAATTTTCGTCTGATAAATTTCCGATTTCAAAACCTGCAAACGGATTGGATTTTTGTAATCCGGCAACAATTGATTTTTCAATTTCACTGAACAATTCTGCTACCGATCCTACTAAAATTTCTTCAGTTCCGTCTTCTGTTCTCCAAATTGGCAGTGGAATTCCCCAATATCTAGATCGAGAAAGGTTCCAGTCGTTAGCGTTTTTAATCCAATTTCCGAATCTGCCTTCGCCGGTAGCTTTTGGCTTCCAGTTTATGGTTTCGTTTAATTCGAACATTCTGTCGCGAACTTCGGTGATTTTTATAAACCAGGAATCCAATGGATAATACAGAATTGGTTTATCTGTTCGCCAGCAATGCGGGTAGCTATGGACATATTTTTCGACCTTAAAGGCCTTGTTTTCTTCTTTTAACTGAATGGCAATATCTACATCAACAGAGCGTTCGGGAGCTTCACCGTCTTTATAATATTCGTTTTTAACGTATTTTCCGGACAAATCACCCAAACCTTGAATGAATTTTCCTTGCAGGTCAACCAACGGAACTGGATTTTTATTTTCGTCTAGAACTAACATTGGCGGCACTTCAGGCGTTGCTTCTTTGGCTACTTTAGCATCATCTGCACCAAAAGTTGGAGAAGTGTGCACAATTCCGGTTCCGTCGTCGATAGTCACAAAATCGCCTGCAATTACTCTAAAAGCGTTTTCGGCATTTTCGTATGGCAAAGCCAGTTTCATCAATTGTTCATAACGAATTCCGACTAAATCGGCGCCTTTGCATTCTGCCAGAATTTGGTAAGGAATAATTTTATCAACTGATTTAAAATTCTCAAAATCCTGTGGCTGTTCTGATGCAAAAAATCCTTTACCAAATTGTTTTGAAACTAATTTTTTAGCTAAAATTACTTTGCATCTCAAAAAAGTATACTGATTGAAAGTGTCAACCAAAACGTACTCTATTTTTGAACCAATTGTTAGTGCAGTATTAGACGGCAAGGTCCATGGTGTAGTTGTCCAGGCCAGAAAATGTATAGCTCCAAATCCTTTTAAAAAGTCGGGTAAAGTTTCAGAATGTGATAGAAATTGGGCAACTATTGAAGTATCCGTAACATCTCGATAACTTCCTGGTTGATTGACTTCATGCGAACTCAGTCCTGTTCCCGCTTTTGGAGAATAGGGCTGAATTGTATAACCTTTGTACATCAAATCTTTTTCGTAAATTTGTTTCAAAAGCCACCAAACTGATTCCATATATTTGGGCTTGTAAGTAACATAAGGGTCTTGCATATCAACCCAATAGCCCATTTTTTCGGTCAAATCGTTCCATACACTGGTATAACGCATTACGGTTTTTTTACAAGCCTCGTTATAATCTTCTATAGAAATGTATTTTGGACTGTTTTTGTTGCCAATATCTTCTTTTGTAATGCCCAGTTCTTTCTCAGTTCCTAATTCTACTGGTAGTCCATGTGTATCCCAGCCCGCTTTTCGTTTTACCTGAAAGCCTTTTTGAGTTTTAAATCTGCAAAAAATATCTTTTATGGCACGCGACATTACATGATGAATACCAGGCAATCCGTTGGCAGATGGCGGTCCTTCAAAAAAAACAAACGGCTTATTGCCCTCTCGAGAGGTTACAGATTGTTCGAATATGTTTTCTTTTTTCCAAAAATCAAGTATTTCGATTGCTATATTTGGCAAGTCAAGACCTTTATATTCAGTAAATTTTGTGCTCATTTTATGCTTTTGTGAATTCGATTTGCGAAAGTAATAAATTTTAGTCGAAAGTAGGAAGCAGGAAGTAAAACTTTGTGTTTGCGTTAGAGATTGGATACTGATTTGTTCAATTTTTCGATGGTCGGGCAACAATTCTAGATTACAAATTGTTGGCTAACGATTTTTTTGATCTGGGATTTTGGATTTGGTAGTAATTGAATAAAGTCGGTTCAAAAGATATCAGTTAGTTTACGATTTGCGTTAGGGACAGTAGCGGAAATCTTTTTTATTGGCTATTATTGCCAATAAAAAAATTGGGAGCGGATTGCCCGACCCGGCCCGATTTTTATCGGGATGTGGGTAACGCCCAAAAAATTTATAAAATCTTAATTTATAAGATCCGAAATGTATTAATTTTGTCGAAAATGAACTATTATTATTTTGAAGGTTACAGATATCAAATGAATAAAAAAATAATTTTAACGGCACTGCTTTTTGGAATTTTTTCTATTGTTTTAGGAGCATTTGGAGCACATTCTTTAAAAAAAATGCTCACTATTGAACAGCTTAATTCTTTTGAAACAGGAGTTCGGTATTTAATGTACCATTCACTTTTTTTATTGTTTGTAGGAAATTTAACATTAATTTCTGAAAAAGTTCAAAAATGGATTTTTTATGTGACAGTATTGGGAATATTGCTGTTTTGTGGTTCATTATTTCTGCTGACTACAAAAACTGTTACGGGTATTGATTTTAAATTTCTGGGACCCGTTACTCCAATTGGAGGATTACTGTTAATTGTGGCCTGGTCCTGGGTTTTCATTAAAATTATGCGTCAAAACTAATAATTTTCCTAAATACTACAACGTTGTAATAATATAATTTTTACTTTTGCGTTTCAAAGATTGTATAATTTAATATTTATTTATGGATACTTACGCTCAAACTACGAAAACGATTTCGCTAGAAGGATTAGGAATAAAAAATGCAAATGTTCATTATCAATTATCGCCCGCTGAATTGCACAATATTACCATTCAATCAGGACAGGGTATCGAATCGTCTACGGGAGCTCTGGCAATTAATACAGGAGAATTTACAGGACGTTCGCCTCAGGATCGTTTTATTGTTCAGGATGCTATCACTAAAGATCATGTGTGGTGGGGAAATGTAAATATACCTTTTTCATCAGAAAATTTTGATAAATTGTACACAAAAGTGACGAATTATCTTTCTGACAAAGAAGTTTTTGTTCGCGACAGCTACGTTTGTGCAGACGAAAACTACAGACTCAATGTTAGAGTTGTCACAGAAACTGCATGGGCCAATTTGTTTTGCTACAATATGTTTTTGCGTCCGGAAGAATCTAATTTAGAAAATTTTGAAGCCGACTGGCATGTAATATGTGCACCGGGTTTCAAAGCAGATCCCGCAATTGACGGCACAAGGCAACACAATTTTGCAATTCTTGATTTTACCAGAAAAATTGCTTTAATTGGTGGAACAGGTTACACTGGCGAAATGAAAAAAGGTATTTTTTCAGCCTTAAATTTTATATTACCCGTTGACAAAAATGCTTTACCAATGCATTGTAGTGCCAATGTTGGAACCGATGGAGACACCGCCATTTTTTTCGGATTATCGGGAACTGGAAAAACAACTTTATCTGCCGATCCAAATCGAAAATTAATTGGAGATGATGAACACGGCTGGACAAGCGAAAATACTGTTTTTAATTTCGAAGGTGGCTGCTACGCAAAAGTTATAAGTTTAACCGAAGAAAATGAACCAGATATTTTCAGAGCTATTAAAAAGGGTGCCATTCTAGAAAACGTTGTTTTCAAAAAGGGAACAAATGAAGTAGATTTTGAAGATGTTTCGATCACCCAAAACACTCGAGTGAGCTATCCAATCTATCATATCGACAATATTCAGAAAGGCTCAATTGGAAAAAATCCAAAAAACATTTTCTTTTTAACGGCAGATTCTTTTGGAATTTTGCCCCCAATTTCTAAACTAACTCCCGGGCAGGCTGCCTATCATTTTATTTCGGGTTATACTGCGAAAGTCGCTGGAACAGAGGCTGGAGTAACCGAACCACAACCTAATTTTTCGGCATGTTTCGGAGCACCATTTATGCCCTTGCATCCAACAAAATATGCAGAAATGCTGAGCAAAAAAATGAAAGATGCCAATGTTAAAGTTTGGCTCATCAACACCGGCTGGACTGGAGGTCCTTATGGAATTGGGAGTAGAATGAAGCTTAAATACACACGCGAAATGATTACCGCAGCACTCAAAGGCGATTTGGACGATGTTGAATATGTGAACCATAAAGTTTTTGGAATTGCAAAACCACAATCGTGTCCGAACGTGCCAAGCGAAATCCTGAATCCAAGAAATACCTGGGCAGACAAAGAGATGTATGACAAAAAAGCAGTAGAACTGGCTCATAAATTTAAAGCAAATTTTGCAAAATTTGAAGAGTTTGCCAACGCCGAAATTATGGCTGGCGCTCCATTGGCATAATTAATTTTAATGTTTTTCGGTTGCTTTTACTTTAACTTATTGCCCAAAGTTGGAAAACTTTGGGTATTTAGGTTTTGAGAAGTAATGATGTGATAACTGAGGCAAAGGTAGGCTTTGTCTGATGTGTGTGACTTCCACAATCAAAAAGTTATGTGATACTTTTTATATATAGAAAAACATACAAAGCTTTATAAATAAATCCTTTTTTTCAGTTTCACGATAACAATTATCGTTTTCTATCTTTTAATAAATTTCCGTATATCGCTTTTTTTATAGTTGACGAACCTGGTAAAAATGTTTTTTTAAACGCAGTTTTTCATACTTCGCAAAATTCTGATAAATATCCTGTTAGATAAAACGTAAAAACGGGTTTTTTAAATAATACCAATTGTTATTTCAAAAATAGTCTGGTTAAAATTGAACTAAATGAAATATACAGTAGCATTATATCGAAAATAATTAGGCTATGATATAGATATAAATGGTATAAACTTTCAAAAAAAATAACTTTTGTTCAACTGTTTCTCCGTTACGTTTCGCTAACTTTGCAGTCATTTTTGATTGATAAACTATACTTTACCTTAAATTATGAAACCAGATTTATTTCAAGCTCCCGATTATTATAATCTTGACGATTTGTTGACAGAAGAACACAAGTTGGTACGCGATTCTGCTCGTGCGTGGGTGAAAAGAGAAATTTCGCCAATCATTGAAGATTATGCTCAACGTGCCGAATTTCCAAAACAAATCATTAAAGGATTAGGTGAAATTGGTGGTTTTGGCCCTTATATCCCCGAAGAATATGGTGGTGCAGGTCTTGACCAAATTGCTTACGGTTTGATTATGCAAGAAATTGAAAGAGGAGATTCTGGCGTTCGATCCACATCTTCTGTGCAATCCTCGTTGGTTATGTATCCGATTTGGAAATTTGGAACAGAAGAACAACGCAAAAAATATTTACCCAAATTAGCCACCGGCGAAATGATGGGTTGCTTTGGGTTAACGGAGCCAGATTATGGTTCAAACCCAAGCGGAATGACCACAAATTTTAAAGACAAAGGTGATCATTATCTTTTGAATGGTGCCAAAATGTGGATTTCAAATGCTCCTTTTGCAGATATTGCCGTTGTTTGGGCAAAAAACGAAGAAGGTAGAATCTTCGGATTGATCGTTGAACGTGGCATGGCAGGATTTACTACTCCCGAAACGCACAATAAATGGTCGCTTCGGGCATCGGCAACTGGAGAGTTGATTTTTGATAACGTAAAAGTGCCAAAAGAAAATTTAATGCCAGGAAAATCGGGGCTTGGAGCTCCAATGCAATGTTTGGATTCTGCCCGTTACGGAATTGCCTGGGGTGCAATTGGAGCCGCAATGGACTGCTATGACACAGCGTTGAGGTATGCAAAAGAACGCATTCAGTTTGAAAAACCCATAGCTTCATTTCAATTGCAACAAAAAAAACTCGCCGAAATGATTACCGAAATCACTAAAGCACAATTGCTAACATGGCGTTTGGGCGTTTTGAGAAACGAAGGAAGGGCTACAACGGCTCAAATCTCGATGGCAAAACGAAATAACGTAATGATGGCAGTTGAAATTGCTCGTGAAGCCCGACAAATGCTGGGCGGAATGGGAATTACTGGCGAATATTCGATCATGCGACACATGATGAATTTGGAGTCCGTTTTGACCTATGAAGGCACACACGACATTCATTTATTGATTACCGGAATGGATATTACCGGAATTCCAGCATTTAAATAAAACTCAATTTGTTTTGAAAAAAAAAGCTTTTCGATTGAAAGGCTTTTTTTGTTTCAGGTTGTCATTGCGATACCGAAACCATTCTGTAAAAGCAATCTGTGTCAGGTTTTTTTTGTTTCAGGTTTCAGGTTTGTTTATATTATAAAATTTAATTTAATTTTTTCCTTAATATAAACTTTTTTGTTCTCAACTCCAAGCTTCTATCTTCGTGCTCTAAAACTCCCGCTTCAGTCTCCCAACTTCTTTCTATCCTCACCCAACTCAAAATCACTTCCCTACCTCAAAAACATTATCCGCTTTTTTGATATCCGCCATTAAATTTGAAGCATCAATCGTGATTTTTTTAATGCTTGTTTTTGGTTTGTCAATTGTCATTGAATAGGTTGGAAATGCCCAGGCCCAATCGTTTAAAACTGTTCTTTTTGTTGTTGCATCTTCATCGGGTTTTTCAAAACTCATCATCCGCAAAGGAATATAAAAATTTTCTTTCGTTCCGTCAATATATTCTACTGTAAGGTCTATTGGCATTGGCATTCTGCCTATTCTTTCTAACAAAACTGCTGTTTTTTCGCTATTTTCAGTTACTGTTTTTATGCCATAATCAATCGTGTTTGTGGTTTGCGTCCAGTCAGTCAAATACCAATCCAAGTTGGCTCCAGAAATTCTTTCGGCAGATCTTTTGATGTCGTTCGGAGTGGGATGTTTGAATTTGAAATCGGCATAATATCTTTTTAAAGTTCGCATCAAATTGTCTTTTCCGATAAGGTATTGCAATTGGGTCAAGAAAAGTTCGCCTTTACTATACGACGAAATGCTATAAACCCGATTTTCGTCAAAACGATCGGCATGCGTGGATTGTGGCAACTCTTTTCCGGAATTGACCATAGAAAAGTAACCTTTGTATGCTCCTTCAAAGGGGTTTTCTGCTTTTTTTTCGGCAATTTCGTTTAGTCCAAAATCTTCTAAAAAGGATGTAAATCCTTCGTCCATCCAGCCATGTTTACCCTCATTTGTTGCCAAAACTTGCTGAAACCATGAGTGAGCCATTTCGTGAGCAATAACACCGATTAGTCCTTCATAAGTTCCATTTCCTAAAATTAAGGTGCACATTGCATATTCCATTCCGCCATCGCCACCCTGAATTACAGAATACTGCTTGTAAGGATACTGACCAACCGTTTGATTGTAAATTTGCATCAATTTTACGGTTTCGCCTTGTGCTTTTTTCCAGTTTCCAATAATTTTTGGATTGTTTTTATACAGGAAATGTAAAGTTGCACCGTTTGGAACCTGCACAACATCATGCAAATAATCTTTGTCGGCAGCCCACGTAAAATCGTGAACATTCGGAGCTTTAAAATGCCAGGTTAGGGTTTTTGAGTTGTTGTCGTTTTTAACTTTTGCACCTTTTTCTTCATATCCATAACCGATTGCATTTGGGTTTTGCAAATAGCCAGTTCCAGCTAAAATATAATCTTTGTCGATTGTGATTTTTACATCAAAATCGCCCCAAACACCATGAAATTCTCTTGCGATATACGGGTCGGCATGCCAGCCTTCAAAGTCGAACTCTGCTATTTTTGGATACCATTGCGACATTGAAAGTGCAATTCC
>ENA-OFCF01000235-OFCF01000235.1-metagenomes-genome-assembly--contig:-NODE-235-length-26958-cov-4.669665_pt1 | contig 26958 bp, 18 predicted proteins | sample MGYA00153387_OFCF01 | MGnify analysis MGYA00153387
CGACAGCAGCGCGCGACGACAGCGCTTTTCTCATCGCGCCGCTCCATGGGTGCTGCGCCACAGCCGAATCGAGCAGGAATTCAGCGAGATCAACGGGTCCGAACGGACGAATTGCCCACGGCAAAGGCTTGATGATGCCTGCCAGCGCCAATGCGCGGAGATACCGTTCGACGTCTCCGCCGACGATCGCGCCTGAGACAGCTCCCGCAGGTCCGGTATTTGATTGCCACTGCGCACCCAGCGGCGAGATCGCGACGTCGAGTAGAAAAACCAGGGCGACCGCCGCCCATCGTGATGACGAAAGCATGCGTGTATCTTAGTCGTTCGAAACATGCCGACACACTTCCGCGCACTGCTCGCGCTCTCGCTCATCGCGGCACCGACGCTTGCACTGGCGCAGCCATCGTCCACGACCTGCGCCAACGGGACGCTCGTCACTGCGCTGCCAGGCGGACTTGGCGAAGAGAACCAGCGAGCGCTGACGCTGCGCAGCGGCGGGCAGTGGTCGCTCTTTCGTGGTGCGAATGACGCAGCGCGCGCCCGGATGCTATCCGACAGCAACCCAGCGCCGCTCAGGGTGGCCGCCGTCCTGCCGGAACTGCTCGTCACGCATCAATCTGCGTTCCCGATGCCGGCGAACGACGGCGCCATGTGGGCTGGACGTGGCAGGTCGTACAGTCTCACCGGCGGTATCGCCCTGTGCGGTAAAAACGCGCGATGGGGCGCAATCATCGCGCCGACATATTGGTTTGCCGAGAATGCCGCCTTCGATCTGCCGGACAATCCGCAGGTCGTCCCGCCGTACCGGGGCGGGTACTCGCCGTGGGCGTCGCGGTACTACTACATGCCGCGGTCTCTCGATGCCCCGCGCCGATTCGGCCCGACGTCCTTTTCGAAAGTCGATCCCGGGGCTCTCACGCTGTTCTACCGTGCGTCGCGTGTAGAGATCGGGCTAACGACCGAGTCGGAATGGTGGGGACCCGGCCAGCACAACTCGTTGTTGATGAGCTCAGCCGCTGCGGGCGTGCCGCGCGCATACGCGCGAACAGCGCGGCCGCTGAAAGCCGCCGGTGAGCTCGATATCCGCTATTTCGTGGGTGGCATGAGCTACTCCGACTTCTTTTTCGAGAAGCGCCCTGCCGACACCACTCGCTCGCTTGCCGGACTCGCGCTGGCGTGGCGACCGCGATTCGAGCCAAACCTGACCATCGGCATGGCCCGTATCGTCATGGCGCCCATGGCGGGACGCACGTATCTGAAGCATCTGCTGGATCCAGTCATACCGGTCGGCACGCCGAACGCGGTGGGTCGTGGCGACTCGACGCAGTATCCCGGTCGGGATCAGTTGTTCAGCCTGTTCGCTAACTGGAGACTGCCGGAAGATGGCGGCGAGGTCTGGGTAGAGTGGGCGCGTGCCGAGCTGCCGGAAAACATGAATGACTTTCTCGAGTCGCCCAACCATTCGCAGGCACTGACCATCGGGCTGCAGCATGTGCGGCCGGTCTGGAGAAGGGACTGGACCGTTCGTGTGGGCGGCGAGTACACGCAGACGAACCAGAGCTCGAGCTATCGAGAGCGTCCGACAGGGTCCTGGTATACGAGTCGCGCGGTGCAGGCCGGCTTCTCCCAGAAGGGGCAGGTCATGGGCGCCATGATCGGCCCGGGCAGTGTCACCCAGCGCATCGGCACAGACTTCGCGAATCCTCGCCATTCTATCGGGCTGTTTGCCTACCGCATCAAATGGGACGACGATTCGTTCTACACCATCCCGCGACCGAACGGCAACGGCCTGTGCAAACACGACGTCAGTCTTTCGTGGGGTGCCCGTGGCGCCACCTTGACGCGGGCTGGATGGCTTGAAGCGACGGTCACCAGTCAGCGACGGCTCAACGTGTACTGGCAGGCACTCGGGCTTTGCTTTCAGAACGAGGAACTGCAGATAGACAAGCGCAACCTGTCGATAGAGTTCCGGTTCCGGCCCCGGTTGCGCTGAGCCAAACCAGGCCTTGCCACTGTCGATGCACCAACGCACATCGTGGTCGACGCTGAGTCCAAAGTTGTGGGGTCCGGGATCGTCGGCTGTTCGTAAGCCATTAATTGATGCGCCTATATCGTGGCGCAGCGCTACGTTCCGGCACGCGAAGCAGCAGCGTCTCCACGCGGCACCCGCCGCAGGAGTTCCCCGCACGCCATCGACCTCACGAGTGTTCTTGCCGACCGTACCACCGGCTTCCGCCGTCACGTGACGCCACTGCCGCCCCCGTCGGGACGGTCGCGGACGCGTCGGCGGATTGCGGACGGAACGCTGTTGTCGGTCACGGCCGACGAGTCGATGTACAGCGGCATCCCGCTTGCCGAAGCTCTGCACGCCCGCGCGCCGCACGCCGTCTGGCGCCATGTCTGGCGCACCGTACTTCGCGTGATGGTCCTCGTTGGCGTCGACCTGCTGACGCTCGAGTTGCTGCAGATCGTTCTCTCCGCGGCTCGCGATCAGGCCTGGTTCGGCCCGCGCATCGCCGCCGACCTGGCGAGCATCGTTCCCGCGGGCACCGTACCCGCACTTCCATTGCAGGCCGCGGTGCTGCTGGGACTCACGATCTGCGGCGGCTACGTCGGCGGGGCTCGCAAGCGCCACGTCAGTTCCGTTGCCATGGGCGCCGTGCTCGGCGTGCTGTTCGTGACATGGACGGATCTCTTCACCCCGCCGGTGCTGAGCCGCCTCACCGGCGTGGTGTTCGTCTCCCTCGCGATTGCGGCGACACTCGCCACGGTACGAGCGGTTCTCGATATCGTGGTGGAGCGGCTGCGGCCGCGCGCCGCGCTGGCGCTGCGTGCGCTCCTCGTGGCTCCGAGTCGCGACCTGCGTGCCGGCCGGACGAATCCGGCCTTTGCCGATCGTACGGAATTTCGCTTCGTCGGCGAAGTGGACACCACGCACATCGAGCAGACGGAAGGCCCCCTCGGCCCGACCAGCGCCATGATGCGGCTGATCGACGAGAAGCGCGCCGACACGGTGGTGCTGTTCGGGCACCTGAGCGAGCCGCTGGCGGAACGGATGGCGCGCGTGGCTGACGCCGCGGGCTGCAACGTCGTCTGTCTGCCGCGCACGCTGAACCTGCATGGCTTCGAGCCGCAGCTGGTGTTCCACCACGGCGATCCGCTGATGCGGCTCGTGCGACCGGGTGAGCGCGGCCGCCAGCTGGTAGTCAAACGCATCATGGACATCGTGATCTCGTCGCTGCTGCTGATCGCGCTCACGCCGGTGTACGTGCTGGTTGCGTTGGGCGTGCGAGTCTCGTCACGCGGGCCGGCGCTGTTCCGGCAGGTGCGCGTGGGGCAGGGTGGACGACGTTTCGACATGTGGAAGTTCCGGAGCATGGTCGCGCAGGCGGAGTCGCAGCGGGAGCAGCTGCGCGGGCAGAACGTGTACGGCGAAGAACCGCTGTTCAAGATTCCGCACGATCCGCGCATCACCGCGTTCGGCACCTTCCTGCGACGCACGAGCCTTGACGAGTTGCCGCAGTTCTGGAACGTGTTGCGCGGTGACATGTCACTGGTGGGGCCTCGTCCGCCGCTGCCGGACGAGGTGGCGCGCTACAATGAGCGGCACTTCATCCGCCTGGATGTACGTCCGGGGCTCACGGGTCCCTGGCAGGTCTCGGGTCGCAACCGGATCATGCACTTCGAGGATGTGGTCGAGCTGGAATCGGCGTACATCGCCAACTGGTCATTCGCGCGCGATGTCATGATCCTGGCCCGGACCCTTCCGGCGGTCATCCGGATGGACGGCGCGCAGTAAGTCCCGTGGCGCAGCGGCACCGCCGGACGTGACGACCTGCGTCGTCCGACCGTCTCGTAGGCATGAACGTCACCGTCAGAACAGTTGGGCGCGGCCTCGAACGTAACGGTGACCGCTCGCTCGCCGAACGCGCGCCCACGGTTCGTCGCAGCGTCGGTGCAAGCGGTGCGGCTGCGTCACACGTTCTGAAATGGTCGTCGCTGCCATCGCTCACCCCACGTCGCGTGTGGGTGCAGCGTCGCACGCTGCGGTCGCACACCGGCATCCGGACTCACGCCGCGTCGATGCCGATGCAGCGTTGCGCAGATCGTCAGCGCTTCTGATGCGTCCTATGCGCATGCGCATGCGATTGCTCACCTCCGTGCTGCTGCTTGCCGGCTGCCTCGACTCGTCTGACGGCAGTGGCGCGGAGGCCGGTACGCTCCGCGTCGTGGCGCGTCCGGCGGCTGTGTTCAGTACCGCAGCGAAAGGCGTGAACACGCTCGATACCGGTGCCAGCGCTCAGGTCAGCATGTCGACGCGTGCACTGCACCATCCATCCCGAACGGTCGTCGTGTCGCCGTCCACGCCGACAGCGTTCGATGTTGTGCCGAGCATGCCTGCGCCAGGTCGACCCACGCCGGCGCTCGCCTCCTGGACATTCTGCAGCACCACGGGCGCCGTCTGCGAATTCCTCGGGCTGCGTGATGTTCGGCTGATTGCATCGAACGGTGCGGCCGTCACGCAGACCGCATTCGGTCATGTGCCCTGCGCCACGAATGCTTTCCAGCATCGTGATCCAGCGCCCGGACAGGCGCAGCGCTGCGAGTATGGTCCCCTGAAGACGACACAGCTGACGAACCCTGCCCCCGGTGCGCTTGGCATGGGATCGGTCGTGGCCGTGGCTCACGGCGTATCTGGCGTCGCCGTGCAGCGGACGCGCGCCGCGAGGTGGACACCGACCGCGACCGACGGCAGCGGCTCCTTCCGCACGACCTGCCAGTTGACCGGGTTCCAGTTCAATGATCTACTTGGCGCATCGCGACGTGCGACCACGTCCGCGCTGCGCGTGTTTTTCGGGAACACCGGCGCTGATCAGAACTCGACCGCGACATCCGTGGCGAACAGTGGCAACTCGTCCTGCCGCGGCGGCACGCTCGATCGCACCCTGTACTCTTTCCCGGCACTCGTCGATTCGCGTAACGGCGAGGTGCAAGTTCCGTCAGCCGGCGTGTTTCTCTACAAGACGGGCTTCAACATGGACCCCGCGTCCATTCGTCCGCTGCCAGGTGGCCTCGTGATGATTGCTGGTGATGCGAGGGCGCGCGGCATCCAGCAGTACGTCGCGGAGTGGCTCTGCCGCGACCGGTATGTTGCGAACACCGGCCTGATTCCGCAGTGCGACGTCAGTGACCAGGTGCAGCTCTGGGTCTATTTTCCGCAGTGCTGGGACGGGCGCAACCTCGACTCGCCTGACCACAGGCGTCACATGGCGTATCCCGTGTATCGGAACGCACCGGCACGCAGCAGCTGCCCTGCCACGCATCCGGTGCCACTGCCGCAGGTCACCGAGATCCTGCATTACGACGTGCGGGCCGGCGCCTCGCTGGCGACTTGGCGTCTGTCGACGGACGACTACAGCAGGTCGACGCGTGGCGGGCTCTCCGCACATGCGCAATGGATCGGTGGCTGGGATAGATCCACGCAGGCTGCGATCGTGACAAGTTGCCTCAATCGCGCCGTGGACTGTGGCGTGGGTGTCATCGGCAACGGCACGGAACTCTGGTAGCAGCAGCTGCATCACCGGTCACAGCGGCCGCACTCATGGTGACAGCGGTGTCGCGTCGTCATCGCGTGCTGCGCCACTCGTGGGCCCGCCGCGTCGTCAGGTCGCGCGCGCAACCAGTGCGGAATTGGCCGTCCGCACGTCGGCAAGCCCCAGCACATCTCGTATTTCGCTGTCGAATCGCGCCGTGGAAAAACGCTGCGCATTCTCGCGGCAGGCCTTGGCCGTGATTATCGTCTCGTGAGCCTCGAAGTCGTCCAGGGCGCGCACGACGGCGTGCGGCGTCTGGGCACCGAAGAACACGCCTGTCGGCGAGTCGTGCGTCAGTCCGCGAATCGTTTCCGTCGCCGCGCCGCGCCCGAACGCGATCACCGGTGTGCCGCACGACTGCGCTTCGAGCGGCGTGATGCCGAAATCCTCCTCGGCCGCAAACAGAAACGCGCGCGCGACCTGCAGGTGCGCGCGCAGTTGCGGCAGCGGCAGGCGACCCGTGAAGTGCACATTCGGCGGCGCGCCGGCCGCCATCTCGGCGCGTGCCGGCCCGTCACCGATCACGAGCAGTTGCTTGTCGGGTCGGAGCCGGAACGCCTCCACCAGCAGGTCGACGCGCTTGTACTGCACGATGCGTCCCGCTGTCACGAATGTCGCGGTACGCGGCGCTTCGCCGGGTGTGAATCCGTCGGTGTTCACCGGCGGGTATACCACGACACTGTCGCGGCCGTAGCAGCGCTTGATCCGCGCGGCAATATAGGAAGAGTTCGCGACGAACTCCGTCACGCCATCCGCACTGCGCCGATCCCAGTTGCGAAGCTGCGAAAGCACAAGCCGCGCCGCCCATGCCTTCGGCCCGCTGAAGCCGCTCGTGTCCAGATAGGAACTCTCCAGGTCCCATGCATACCGCATCGGCGTGTGGCAGTAGCACACATGGCGCACGCCCTTCGGGACCGTGATGCCCTTCGCGATTGCATGCGAGCTGGAGACGATCAGGTCGTAGCCGCTGAAGTCCCAGGTCTTGATGGCCATTGGCATGAGCGGCAGCAGCAGACGATACTTCTCTGCGAGGCGCGGCACGTGCTGCAGCATCGTCGTGCGCGGCACGTGACCCAGCAGGCCGGCGCGGTACTGGACCGGCAGCACGTCGATGCTGGAATAGAGATCTGCCTGCGGCATCAGCGCGAGCAGGCGTTCCAGCACACACTCGGCACCCGCCCAGGTGGTGAGCCAGTCGTGAACGATCGCCACGCGCATCAGGTGAAACACCGGTCCAGGTGCGCCAGTGCGGCGGCTGCGGCGTGCTGCGGATCGAGGGACATGTCGACAAAGCTCAATGACGCGAGGTCATCGGGGAAGGCGACGATCCCCGATGCGTCAGGATTGTTCAGCACCACGGTGGGCCGCGCATGCCCGATGGCAAGATGCGCCACCATGGATTCCACGCCGACGGCCGCCCGTGCGCGCCCGGTCAGCGTAACGAGTTGTCCGAAGCTCGTGGCACCCATCGCATCGTGCAGTCGATGTGCCGGGATCAGCGCCCGCAACGGCGCAAAGCGTGCACGATCGCTGGCGCTGCCCACCAGCATGACCGGTGCCCTTTCGGCCAGCTGGGGCAGCAGCGCTTCCCAGAGCGCGAAGGGCGCCTCCTTCACGGTGTTGCGACTTCCGGGCTGCACGATGATCGGTGCATCGGGCGACAGGGGTGCTGCCTCCGGCAGGACAGGTCCGCGGTAGGTGGCCGCCGGCAGTCCGAGCACGTCGAGCGCGTGGAGCCAGTTCTGTCCCAGTGACGCCTGGGGCAGGTATGCAATCCTCGCGTGATACTCCCAGCTGCGACCGCGCAGGCCGAACCCGACGCGCACGGGCACTGCACTGTCTATGGCCAGGTCGATCGTGCTCGGCGAGGTGCAGCGGATGTCCAGGTACACGTCGGCGCGCAGTGCACGCAGGCGACTGGCGGCGCTGGCACGCGTCTCCCGCTCCATGCGAAGCCGCGCGGGCCATGAACGCTCCGACGACTGCAGCCAGGCGGCGTCGTAGGTCACGAGTTCGTGCACGTAGTCGTGCGCCACGAGCCACGCGCCGACTTCGCTGGCCCACGATCCGTGCACCAGTACCAGGCGGGCATCCGGCAGGCGGTCGCGTAACGCACGAAACAGTGCCGTGGCCTGAACGAGGTCGCCGAAGTGATCGGGCTTCGCGATGACGATGGTCGCCGCGTGCAGATCGGGCATGGGAGGGGCGACGGGCGCGCGGCTGACGAGTCGCCGCGCCTGATCGAGAATCGCGAGACCAGTCACCAGTGGAGCCGGATACCAGGTCGGCAGCAGATAATCGCACCCCAACATCTTCATCAGTCGCGGACGCGTCATCGCAATCGCAATCGCGACGCGTCGTGCAGGTGCACCCCGACGACGAACGCGCAGAATGCCCACAGGAACGTGACCGTCGGCGCAGGAAAACTGAACAGGCCAAGCGTCAGTGCAAGCACACCGGTCCGCAGCGCAACCTTGTGCGCGCCGCGTGTCGCAGACCAGACACGGGCGCCGAAGAGCAGGATCAGCGACGAGCCGAAGATGCCGGTCTCCGCCGCCAGTTCGACCCACGAGTTCGCGGCGATCGGCTTCACGGGCCGCGTGACGTCGAACACGTCGGTGAGCTGATACGGACGGTAGTTGAATCCGTACTGCGAGACACCCACGCCGAACAGCGGATGCGCAGCCGTCATGCGAAGTCCGGCAACCGTGAGGTCGAGGCGATCCAGCCCCGAAACGAACTGCGTGCCGGACAACTTCGCGATGAAGATCGTGCTCAGATAGCCCGTGGCGGTCAAGGCACCCAACAGCGTCGTCGTCGCAAGGACGATGGTCGCGATGATCCTGAACTTTGCACGGACATCGCGTGATCGCCGGAAGCGATGCGCGGCGAGCCACGACAGCATCACCACGAGCCCCGCCACGTTTGCCGTCGAGAAGGTGATGAACACCGTTGCGCCAATGAACCACGCCGTTTTCCGGTGTCCGTTCCAGATCGCGATGGCGAGCGAGACGAGCAGGTAGAGCGAGAAGAAGTTGCCTTCCTGAAATGTCCCGCCGCGCAGCACTTCGGCACCACCCAGCGTGATGCGCGCTGCCGCGTCCATGCCCGGCAGCAACGGGGCAGGCAAGCCAAGTGCGGAGGGAATCGTGAGTGACCAAGCGTAGATCGACGCGCATACGGCGCTCCGGCACCAGACACGTGCAACGCGCTCGGGCGACGCGTAGGTCTCGGTGGCGACGATCACGAATGCGAACACCGCCAGGCCCCAGTAGGCAAGCTTCAACAGGCCGTCGCCGACCGGACCAGCTCGCGACTCGAAGCCACTCGTGGTGAACGAGTCCAGCCGAAACAGCAGCCGGTACACCAGCACGATCGTCGCGAGCATCAGGAACGCGCAGAGCGGTTCGACGTACGGACGCAGCCCAGGTGCAACACGCAGGCGCGACTCTGCCAGAGCCACCAGCAGCAAGCCGCCGAGCACCACTTCGTAGATCTTCAGCGGGAAGCCGATGGGTACGGTCAGCGCAAACGTCAGCGGCAGCGTCGCCACGACCGTCAATGCGGCGAACGTGCGCAGCGGCATGGAGCGAACTGACGTTGGTGCAAGTGCGACCGTCGTCATCGCACGCACGTCAGCCAACCGCGCGCCTGACTGACCCGGCCGAAATCGTGCCCAGTGCGCGCGACTCCACCTGCGCGCGCTGTCGCACCGATGCGACCACTGCCGCGCCGAATCCGACGAGCAGACCGATGGCGCCGCCGGCGGCACCCCATGGAAGCGGGCGTTCTTCAGGGCGATCGGGGACCATGGCGTGATCCACGATGGCGATCAGCGGCGTGTCCTTGACTTCAGCCACGCGATTCTCCTCGTACGTGCGCGTCAGTCCGAGCAGGACGCCTTCCTTGATCTGCACCAGTCGATCCAGCTCGTCGTAACGGGCCAGCAGGCGCGGGCTGTTCGCCAGCGCGCGATTGGTTTCGAGGAACGCCTGCCGGATCCGCGCAATCGAGTCCAGTTCCGTGCGCGCGGTCAACAGGCGCATTTCGGCAAAGCGACGCTGCTCGGCACTCGTGCGCTGGCGGCGCTCGAGATTGAACTCGTTCAGCAGCACCAGCATCCTGTTCGCGACTTCAGCCGACAGCGCCGGGTTCTGCAACGTGACGGTGAGCTTCACGATGCCGCTGCGACGTGTCATCTCGATAGTCATCTTGCGCCGCAGCGAACGTGTCGCGTTGCCAAGCTTCTGCGCCGCCGTCTCGCCCTTTGGCTCCAGCAGGTCGAGCAGCGTGCGCTTGGTGGTGCCCGACGCCACATCCGAGTACGGACTCTGCAACGCGGACACGAGCAGTTCCTGGCTCGTGAGCACATCGGCGTAGAAGTCGCCGCTCGGTCCATCCGAGAGCTTACCGAGCGATCCGCCGTTGTCGCCCAGCAGTGAACCGATGGAGCCGATTGCGCCTAGAATGCCGCTCGAGTTGCCTGATATGGCCTGCTCCGGTACGAAGCTCGTCGTGGCTGCCCATGACTTGGGCCAGACGATGGCGAGGCTCGCGGCAAGCGCGGCACCGAGCACTGGTGCGAGGGACCACCAGAACCAGCGCTCGACCAATCCGCGACGAAGCTCCGCCATCGAGAATTCCTCGACGGTAAGCGGCGCTGGAGCGGGATTCGAGATCGGTGGCTCTGAAGTCACGGCGTTCCGGACGGATGGTGATGGTATGTCGTCGTTGCAGGGCGTGGTGCAGGCAATCCGCCGGCGAGCACCAGCCGCGCCACCGCTGCCGCGCGCTGCGGGTCACCGGTGCGGAGGCGATTAAGGGCAGCAGCAAACAAGCTCGAATATACGGCAGGCAGCGCCCGCGGGAAAAACCGTCGGCTGAGCCGGAGGCGCGCCGAGATGCCACACAGGTCGGCCAGTGCGCTCCGGCGGGCGATCGTGGCGTGGCCAGCACCGATGGTCGCGCCCTCGCGATGCCAGACCAGCACTTCCTCGAGCAACGCCGAGCCCCAGCGCGCCGCCGCACGGCACGTCCAGTCGAGTTCCTCGCCGTACATGAAGCCTTCCTCGCTGAGCAGTCCGACATCGCGCAACGCGGCTGCCCGGATGATCCATGATGCGCCATAGACATATCCGGGCATTCGCGCATCACGCAGCAGCGGCTGCATCACGCTCGCGCCGTCGTGGATGCGATGACTCGTGGCCAGAAAGCGATTCCACCGGCACCATCCCACCGACTGCACGATCGTCGGCCGATCGTAATAGCACACGGTGGTGCCGAACTGGCCGATGGTGGCCGCTGCGTCGATCAGCGCGCGATGCACGGCTGCGCATGCGGCGGGTGCGACGACGGTGTCGTTGTTGAGCAGCCAGACTGCATTGATGTCCTCGTCGCGCAATGCGACGCGAATGCCTGCGTTCATGCCTGCGGCAAACCCGGAGTTCGCGGTCAAACACAGCAGCGTCCAGGACGACGCCGTCTCCACCTCGTGACTCAACCCGTCACGCACCTGCCAGCTGTCACCGGCACCGCGCAGCGGCCACCAATGCGATGCGACGGCGTCGTGCACTGGCCGCGCCACCGCAGCGGCAAGCTGGCCGTGCATCCACGCCTCGAGCCGCGCGAGACTGTCGTCCGGTGAGGCATTGTCCACCACGATCACGCGCACACCGCCGGCGCGCACGGCCGGCACGAGGCTCTGCAGACACGCGGCCGTGTCGCGCCAACCACCGTGCTGCAGGACGATGACCGCCAGCGTCGCCCTCATCGCGTACCGCCGGCCCGCTCGAGCACCAGCCGCTCGGCGCTGTTGCGCTGGCTCCAGAGTGCCGCCGGAATCGCAAGTGCCATCAGCCCGGCGGCGATCAGCGGCGTGCGGCTCGCGACGTCCGCCGTCGCGCCGATCCACGCCGAAGCGCCCACCATCGCAATGCCACTCGCCCCGAGGAAAAGTGTCGCGGACGACAGCGGCGCGACGGATTGCGCACGCCACGCCAGCAGCGCGGCGTCGAGCACGACGCGGAAGGTCCATGCCGCCGCCGCGCCCACGATGCCGTGGCGAGTCACCGCGTACCACAGCAGCAGCACGAACGGGCCGATCTCGATCAGGTGCAGCGTCGCCGTGGCGCGCGCACGTCCACTGGCCTGCAGTATCGTGAACGGCACGGCCGCGATGCAGTTCGCCGCGACGCCGATGGCGAGGATACGCAGCACCGTCACGCTCGCGCCGGCGTACTGGGCGCCGCCGGCCAGTTGCAGGAGCCAGGGAGCCAGCAGGGAGGCGATCGCGCAGACGGGCGCGACCAGCACCGTCATCAGCCGCACACTGGCCGTGTTGAGCGCAACGACGTGTTCGGGTGCCGAGGTGTGCAGGCGCGCGATGGCCGGGAAGAGCACCATGGTCAACGCGCCCGGCACGATCCACAGCTTCGTCACTGCCTCCCACGGAACCGCATACAATGCCACGGCGCTGACCGAAACGAGCGATCCGATGAGGAACCGGTCTGCGAACGTCATCAGCGGACTGAGCACGTTGCTGACGGTCATCCACGCGCCGGCACGCAGCAGCGGTCGCAGGTGCGCGCGGGAGGGCGCATCGTCGCTGCACTGCGGAATCTCCGTGCGGGCGAGCGTTGTGTAACGCCACCAGGCCCAGACGCGCACGACCGCCAGCGTCGCCGCAATTACGCTCAGTGACGCGGTGATGGGCAGCAGCAGCAGTGGCACCGCGAACGATCCGATGCTCACCGGCAGGCGCACGAGGTTCACATCCCGGAAACGATGGCGCGCCTCGAGAACCGCGCGTGGCGCGCTTGCACCGGTGACCGCTGGTACCGTGAGCGCAAACAGCATCGCGCTCACAAGTGCATCGGTGCGAAGGTCTGTGGAGACACCCAGCACGCGTGTCACGTACCATGGTGATGCGAGTGCACCCGCGGCACCAACCAGCGTACCGACGACCACGAGCATGCGATGCGCGGTGTTCACGAATGCACCGATTGGCGCGTCGAGCGGCGCGCCTGCATCAGCCGCGGCCACCAGCCGTGTCAACGCGCGCCCCAAGCCGAAATCCAGGAGCGCCGCATAGCCAAGCCAAGCCCACGCCAGCGCCAGAAGGCCCAGACGCTCGGCGCCCAGAACGCGAGTGAGGACCGGCAGCGCCACCAGCGCGACCACGAGCGGCGCGGCACTCGTGACGAGACTGAACGCACCACTCCGCAGCAGCGACGGTCGCGCCGCCGCCTCTGCACGTGACGCTGGCTCGTCGTGCATCGGCGACGTGTTAGCGCGTCTGGATGACGATCGTCGCGAGCGACGCCAGCACAGCGGCGAATGTCCCGATGATTGCCGCGATCTGCGTGCGTGCCGCCAGGTTGTCCTGTCGCTCCGTGCGATCACGCTTCGGCACCGTGACCACGGCACCCGGTCGCGGTGTAGGCTGACCATCGGGCAACAGGAATCGACGCGAGACCGCATCGACGCGCCCATTCGGCTGCGTGACGTACGTGCGCGGCAGGTCGGCATCCAGTCGGCCGCCGCCTGCGGCGCGGATGTAATACTGCATGTCCCTGCCGCGCACGAACGGCAGCGCCGTCGGCGAATTCACGGCACCATCCACACGCACCACGGCGTCATACCGCGGAATCGTGATCGAGTCGCCATCGAACAGGATGATGTTGTCCTGCTCGCGAGCATCCTTGAGCACAGCCGGCAGGTCCACGCCGATGCGGCCCACGCGATTGCGTCGGCGCGAGAAGTTCACGCCGTCGGCGTAGGCTTCGGTGGTCAGGCCACCGGCGCGACGGATCACGTCGTTGAGGCGTTCCGTCTTCCGCACCAGGGAGTACGAACCCGGGAACCTTACTTCACCGCCTACGAACACGGTACGCTGCAGCTCCCAGTCGGGCTGACGCAGGATCAACAGGTTGTCATACGCCTGCAGTTGCACGTCGGGCGTGCCGGACGCGGCACCTGGCATGCCGGGCGGACCCGAATAGCGACCATCACGGCCGCGCTCGAACAGATAACTGGAATCCAGCGGCACGCGCATCGTGGACGCCGTGTTCCCGCCGAGGCGCGTGTTCGGCATGCGCGCGATCTCCGCCTCGGTCAGCAGCGCGCTCTCTTCCAGGCCGCCCGCTTCCAGCACCAGATCACGAATCGTCATACCTTCGCGAAACGGGTACTTGCCGGTGCGGCGCACCGCACCAGTAATCGCCACGAAGCGCAACGGACGGAACTCGCTGCGACCGAACACGCGGATCTCGTCTTCTTCCTGCAGGATCGGATCGTTCACGACGTTGCCCATCGTATCGGCCAGTACCGCGCGCAGCTGCGTGCGCGTGGAGTCGGAGCCGAGCCGCGTGATGTTCACCTGCCCCAGATAAGTGTCGGGCTTCAGGCCGCCAGCCTTGCGCAGTGCATCGCTTAGACGCATGCCCTTGCTCAGTCCGACGATACCGGGTGTGAATATGTTGCCTTTGAGCGTCACGCGATTCCGCACGCGATCCGCCACCTTGAGCACACGGATCACGTCGCCATTGACGAGCGCCAGTGCAGGAATCTCATCGCCATCACCGGCCGCGACATCGAGCACTGCACGATCGCTGCCCGGCGACGTGCGGTCACGCGCGGCCGTCAGACGTTCGATCTGGATGCGCGAGCGCGCCGCGGTCGGAAGCAGTCCGCCTGCCACGCGCACGATCTCGGCCAGTGACCCCGACGCACCGACTTCGTACGTGCCAGGACGATTCACTTCACCAAGCACGCGCACGCGACCCGAGTGCACCGGAACGAAGATGATGTCGCCATTGAGCAGGCGCGCGTCGCGCGATGCATCGCCGCGCGTGAGGTAGTCGTACAGGTCGATTGTGCTGACGGTGCGACCATTACGGCGGATCTGAATCGACCGGAGGGAACCGTTCATCGTCGGTCCACCGGCAGCGTACAGCGCGGTCAGGGCGGTGCCGGCGGCCGAGACGCGATAGCTGCCGGGACGCGACACTTCGCCGACCACGAAGATCTGGTTGGTACGCAGTCGTGCGACGGAGATGCTGAATCGCGTCGACGCGTCGGCACCGCGGCGGATACCGGAGAACGATCGGCCGAGGCGCACATACAGCAGGTCCTCGAACTGTGCGAGCGTCAGGTTCGCCACGTTGATCTGGCCGACCTGCGGAATGACCACGAAGCCTTCACGTGTGACGTCGAGCGTGTATGCCTGTTCCACGTCACCGGTGAGGATCAGCACGAGGCGGTCGCCTGGTCCGAGCCGGTACGATTGGTCGACGGGCCCGGCAAGGTTCGCATCGAACTGTGACGCGTTGCGCTGCGAGAACAGGTCCATGCCGAACACCTTCAACCCACTGTCGCGCTGGATCGAGTCGGTGCGCAGATACAGGTACTGTTCGTACGGCGTCATCCGGCGTCCATCGCGACCACGCGCGTCAGTGGGGATGCGACTGTCGAGGGTGGAGTCGAACGGCGTGACCAGCGAATCGCCACGAAGCCGACGGGTCCGATTCGTGTCACCGGGGAAATCGAAGTCGCTCGAGTCCGCAATTCCCAATTCGCGCAGCGCCTGGAACACGTCGGAACCGGGTGTCATCGCGTTGCCACCAAGTCCCGCCGCTCCAGCCGCCGCGCCAGCCCCCGTAGTACCACCCGTGGTGCCTGCCCCCGAGCCGGCACCAGTGGCATCGGGCGAAGCACCCAATGCCCCGCGGCCCTCGCCCTGCAGGTACGAATCAAGGAGGTTGTCGGGATAGCCCTGCGCACGCAATCTGGCCCGGATCTGATCAGGGCTGAGCCCACTGCCGCCAATGCGCTGACGAAGCTGGTTGAGCATGTCGGGGCGGCTCTGAAGCAGCTGCTGCGCCTGCTGGGGCGAGACGGTCTGGGCCTGAGCACCCACCGCCACAAACAAAAAGACCCCGACCGCGACGAGCGGCCGAAGGAATGTGCGAGTCATCGCTGTCTGTATGGCTGAGAGACCACGAGCGGGGGAAATATGGACGCGCAGGGACTCGAACCCCGGACCTCTGCTGTGTGAAAGCAGCGCTCTAACCAGCTGAGCTACGCGTCCTTGAAACCAAGCTGCAACTCTAGTCCGGCACCGCGGATTCGCGGGGAGTCAAGAGACCGCAAGTGTAACCGTTACATCAAGTTCGGGAAAGGGGGACACATGTCGACAGCGATCGTGTGCGCTGACGAACGGTCCCGTCGTGCCGCGACCTTCATAGGCCAGGTGGGATTCGAACCCACGACCTGACGGATTATGAGTCCGCTGCTCTAACCGCTGAGCTACTGGCCCTGACTGCACGTGCAGCAACAAGATACCGAAAATCGTCCCCCGGCATAGTCCGCTGCTGCTGGTGAGATGTCTGGGGAGCGCTGCCACTGCTGCTCGAAATTTTTCTGCGGAACGCCTCACGCTAAGGTAAATCCTGCAGCGTGTGAGCGATGCAGGCCCATTTACGGTCAGGGCGGGTCAGCATACCTCGAGACGTCACTGACGGCATTGCCCCCTGCCGGTCGTAGTAGCGGATCGTCTCGATGCTGACACCGACCGCAGCGGCAAAAGTGCCGATCAGCATTCCCGATGTTGCTGTTCGTTCTGTGGCCTTGACTCCGTACTTGGATACGAGCGTATGGTATTGCATCCAGCGCAGTGCTGCACCTGTCCCCGTCCCGACATTCGTGAAACTCCAGTCGCGCCTTACGTGCCCACTCTGTCGCCACATCGAGGAACTCACCATGCCAACCGACGCCTGCCGCTTTTTTCACGAATGCGCGGCCTGCAAGGTGCTACTGCGGCCAAGCGCAGGGGATTGCTGCGTCTTTTGCTCCTACGGCAGCGTGGTGTGCCCGCCGATGCAGGGCGGTGGTGGCAAAGCATCGTGTTGCACACCGACAGAGAAGTCATGACCGGCACCGACGTGGTGGCACCGCGCGGTGAAGGCATCGCGGAAGCCGCGGATGGCGCCGGCGTCATCGGGGCTGTACTCGTCGCGCTCTGCTGCTGCGGAACGCCCGTCGTCGTTGCCACCGACACATCGATGCGCGGAGTTTGAGCCCCGTATGAGTGTCGCTGGCCGTGCCGCGTCACTCATCCTCAGCTTCCTCGGATTGCAGTTCTTGCTGCTGATCGGAGGACCAGTAGCGCACGAGCGAGAGATCGACGCCGACCTTGGTCGCGAGACCCTTCAGGCTGCCCGCGCCGGAGGGGTACGCCTCCACTGCCTTTCAGACGATCACTGACAGTTGTCTGCACGCGCGCATGACTGCGGCTGCAAGCGGCCTGCGCTGCAATGCGATGAAGCGTCGCGCTGCTGCGACCGCAATGCAGCGTCGGTTGGGAAAGCCATCACGATCTGAGCGCATTCACGTCAGTACGACCGCGCCAAGCAACACCAATCACACTCGCGCCGCGCAGGCGTATTGGATGAGACGTTCGGACTCATCAGCGCGCTCGATGCGAGGTGGTACGGCGCGTCACGGTTTCCTCGCCGTTCGCGCACCCAGACGGGGCGATCAACGAGTCCGACGCGGCTGCTGGTGGCTCAGCGGCCGCCCTCGACGCTTATCAGTCGAGCCATGTATGCCCTGATCCGCGATGCGTTCGTCCCGACGTCGCTGCCACCAAGCCGTGAGACCGAGCGCATGTCGACTACGCTGCCGCCGCTCAAAGGCCGGACGCGAATCACCACGTCGTCCTTGAAGCCGAACCACCGCGTGGTCGCCGTCGCCTCGATACGGCCCGAGGCCGAATCGGTGGCGACCATCGCCCATCCCATGCTTTCCGCGACCGTGCGCGCCTTTACGAAAGCCTGCCCCGGCGCCAACGGCAGTGTGATCGGCGCCAGGTCAGGGTAGCCTGCCCGCTGGAGCACTGCCACGCTGTCGCCTCCGTACACGGCAGAATTCTTGGCGTCCGCACGCAGCGGAAGCACTGCCACGAACGTCGGCGGGTCGTGTGTGTCAGTCGTGATGTCGTGAATCGGCGGGACGGTGCCCGCCAGCTGCTTCCAGCGAAACGGGATCATCGCCGCCGCAGCGCCGAGGCACAGCGGCACGATGAACGTTGCGACCGCACGCATGACTGGCCGCGTCATGGCAATCCCAGCACAGGAAAGCGCGACCGTGACGACGCCGAGGTAAGCCGCCCACTTAATCATCGCGAACGCGCTGCCCAACTCCCACATACCGCCGCGATATCCGAATCCCGACGCGCTGAGCAACGCCGCCGCGACGAGTCCACACGTTGCGGCTATGACCGGGAGCCGGCGCTTTCCATTCACGATGCATCCTGCGTAAGGGCGACATTCTGACACTTCGCGGCAAGAGTGAAGCTACGCACACGGTGCCTCGGGCCGTACCAGCGCGTCGACTTGCGGGCGCCGCAGAATCGCCTTGGTCGTCCGGATCACCGTTCCGGCCCGTCGTCGACGGGGTGGAGCGTTCACGACGATCACTGACGCCTGTTTCCTTGTGCGTCGACCAGAGCCTCGCGTCACACTTCGCCTGCACGAAATCGTTGGCGCGCGCGCGATCATGCAGCGACTTCGCGCTGTCCGCCGACTGAAGGGCCGCCTGCACGTCGCGCTGCGATTGGTAACGCACGGTCACACGCTCCACGAGCAACGACCAGAGCTCGCGCAGCTCACCCACGCTGAGATCCGGATACTGCTCCCGCCACCAATACAATGTGTCCTTGGTCACACCCAGCTTCCAACAGATCTCGCCGGCGACCGTGCCGCATTGAGCCTGGCATAATGCCGGTAAGATCTGCTCGGGAAAAAGCGGCTTTTCTTCACCGGACCTCCCGCCCAGTCAACCGGGCCTGTGATCACGATGCGCCTCGCTTCAACAAGACCGTGGCCACCAACCGTCCGGTCTGAAGGTCCGAGTAGCCCCTTTAGCGACGTTTGGCAGCCGTGCTGGCCGGACGAGTCGTTACGGTCGAATCGACGTACACTGCAGCGCCCACGCGCGACCGGTACAGCGTGACTGAATAGCCATGATCTGACCGATCCGCCGCGACTGCTGCCGTCACGCTCTCGCGTTTTACCAGTACGGCTGATGGCGCCGGTCCGGTGTGCAGCAGTTCGTGTAAGACGCGTGCTGGCATCGCCGCTGGTACTGGCACGCCCAGCAGATGAAGTACGGTCGGCGCGATGTCGGCATTGCTGCTTGGAACGTTCGAGCGTGATGCGCGACGAATGTGCGGGCCGGCCGCGATCAACGTGGCGGTGATGTCGTACGGACTGGTGGTGCCGTGGCCGGCGGTCCCGGCCTGCTCGGTACGACCTCGAAAACCGGCGGAGTTCACGGCGTGCGACCAGTTGGCGGAGAACAGCACGTCGCCAGCGCGAGCATGATTCCAGCCAATGCTGGCAAAAGACAGCGTGCCGGGTTCGAGGCCGGTCCCTGCAGCGGTACCCCCCGGTGCCGAACGAGTGAAGATTGCGCCGACCGATGGTGCTGATTGCAATGCGCGTACGACGGCAGCGCGCGTAGAGTCGCCACCACGCCGAACGTAGATAGCGCCACCCGCAACCGTCACCCGGTCACGGAACGCGGCCAGCACCGACGCAATCGGCGCGTCACGTCCTGCGTGGCTGGAAAAGCCGTGATCGGAGACGACGATGACATCGACCTTGTCGGTCAGGCCGCGCGCCTGCAGGCCGCGGAGCATGCGTCCGAACTCGCGGTCTGCCGCAGTGATGGACGAATCACCGATGGCGCTGCCGATGCCTGCACCGTGCACAGTGTGATCAGGATCCGAGAGCCACAGATACGCGACGTCGACATCGAGCGAATCGATGCCAAGCTGCAGCACCGCGTCGACGGCGCGTGCGTTGAGGCCGAGGTTCGGTGTGGCATCCGGTGGTGCTTCGCCCAGCACCGCGCGAGAGAGACGCTGCAGTGACTGCGGGGCGGTGTACTCCGCATTCACCGTCGATGCGCGCCCAGCTCCAGCCAACAAATACGCCGATCCCGACGACCCGGCGCTGGCGACGAGTACGCGCCGTCCCGCTGCGGCCAGTAGCTCAGGCATGGTGGGAGCGGTCAGGAGCCTGCCGCCGAGCACCGAGTCGGCGTGCGCCATCAAGGCGCCGTCACCGGTATTGAGCCCACGCGTACTGTCGACGCCGGGCAGGAAGATGGTGTTGTCGAGAATCCCGTGCTGGCCGGGACCAGCACCGGTGGCGAGCGCACTGGCGTTGACGCGAGTCACCGTGGGGAACAAAGCGTGATGCGCGAAGGAGGCGACGCCGCGCTGCGCGAAGGCATGTAGTGACGGCATGCGCGCAGCGGTGACGTAGTCCGGCCGCAGCCCATCAAACACCACGACGACGGCCCGCAGTCGAGGCGGAGCAGCGTCCGTTCTGGATGCCGGCGTCGGCATCCAGGGAGACGACAACCATGGGACCATGAACAAGGCGCGTATGACGCCTGAACGCACGTAAGCCCCCATCAGAACTTGTACCTCGCACCGAGCTGGATCTGGTACGGACTGCCGCTCTTCACCGCGGTCCCGACCTGCTCGTTCACGCGGTACGTGTACTTCCGTGTGGCCTGATTGAATCCGCTCACCGCCACCAGCTGCTGAGCCGTCCCGAGGTTGTACTCACCGCCCCACTTCTTGTTCAGAAGATTTTCGAGGTTGAAGATGTCGACGGTCAGTTCGACGGCCTGCCCCCGGCCAAGATTCAGATCGCGCGCCACGCGCACGTCGGTCTGGCCCCGAAATGGTGACCATCCGACATTCCGCGGTGCGATCTGACCGAGATACTTGCGGATGACGTCGCGGGCCCGGTTGTTCGGATTCGCGAGCACTCGCTGCATCGCGGCCGCGATATCGGCCGGTGTGGACGGATCGTTTGGGTCGAAGACGAAAGCGAGGTCGTTGTTCAGGGTCCCATCGCCATTTACGTCGCCGTTGATGACCAGTGAAAACGGGCGGCCCGATGTGCCGACGTAGCTGCCTGTGACCCGGAACCCGTAGATCGGCGGCAACAGGAAGGCCGCGACGTACTTGTCGCGGAAGGCATTGTCGCTGGGGCCTCGCGAGCCACTGAGATCGCGCGGATCACCGGTGTTCTGCGAGAACGTGGACGTGATCGCGACGCAGCAATTGAACGACGAGTTGTCGACCGTACTGTTGCGCGTGTACGAAAGTGACACCGACGAGCGGCGCGGCAGAGCCACCGACCCCTGCAGCACCACCGACTTTTGTTCAAGCTCGCTCGATCCCACAAGCTCGAGCACACGTCCAAGATCGGTGTGGATTCGCGTGTCGGCATTGTTGGTGCGACCCAGCGCCGTGATCCGGTTCGCCGGCACGAATACACCGCGGCCCCCTTCGATGGTGAAGAAGGGCGACTGCACCATATTCTTATCAAAATACTGGAAATTGTCGACGGTCTTAGCGTAGTAGCCGAAAACGCCGAGCTGCATCGGGCCGATCCGGTACTCGTAGCCTGCGCTACCCTTCCAGGTGGTGGGCACCCGGAAGTCCTTCCCGAAGTAGTTGATGTAGGCCGGGATCGACGAGGGCGACACGCCGGCGGGAACGCCCGGCACGGTCGAGATGTCCCGCCGGTAGCTGGGGAAATCGGGGCGCGGCGCCGCATTGCCGACCTGGATGATGTCGACGGCCTCGAGCCCACTCTGCAGGATGTGGTTCACCTGCACGTTGTATGGCGGCTGGCTGCTGAAGCGACCGACGCCGGCGCGCAACACATGCCTGCCGTCATTGCGCACGTCCCACGTCGCTTGCGCGCGGGGCGAAACGATCCAGTTCGACGGCTTGACGTCGGTCCTCGCGCCAAGTCGCTGCTCGACGAGCGGATTGTAGGCTGCCGCATCGAGGAACATCACACCATCGAGGCGCAGGCCGGCCGATGCCGTCAGGCCGTGACCAAGATTCCATTCCGACTGTCCAAAGAACGACAGGTCGGCGACGGTGAAGTCGGCCGTCGTACCGCCATCACGCAGCGGCACTTGGCGACTGTAGCGCGCCGGAGCGAGGGCGTCGAGCTGCGACAGATTGTCGAACTCGAACAGCCCGCGCTGCTCGACCGGCAGGTAGCGCGCGACCTTCGAGATGATGTTGTCGGTGCCAAGGGTGATCGTCTGGTTCGTCCCCGTCCAGTACAGGGTGTTCGCGAGCTGGAACTGGCGCTCTTTGTATTTTTCCGGAGCCAGTCGGTTACCTCCGAACTGCACCGTGGTGGTGCGGTTGGTGCCATTCGGCAGACTCGACGCGATGCGGACGAACCCACGCGGAATTTCGGTGCGCGCGTTCCGCTCGCGTTCGAATTGCAGCGCCTGCAGCTTGAGTTCGTTCACGAGCGTCGGGCGCAACGTCGAGCGCAGCGACAGCAGCGTGCCGTAGCTGTTCACCTTCGCACCGCCACGGGACTCGGCGTAATGCAGAATCTGGTCGGGGCCAATCTCCTCCGGGTCGGAGAAGAGCGTCGTGTTGTTGCGCAGCGTGAGGCGGTTGTGCGGTGAGACCTGCCAGTCCACTCGCCCGAAGAAAGCGCGGCTGAGCGGCTTCCGAGAGAAGAGTCCGAACTGCTTGTTGGTGGTGTCGAGCCCGTACTTCTGTGCGAGGATCGAGGTCATGCGAGTGAGCGAATCGCGCGAGATGCCGAGTTCGAGCTCATCGGGGGCCCCGCGCACATTCGTGATTTCCAGAGGAAGCGTCTGGTCGGTCTGGTCATAGACCGTGAAAAAGCTGAGGCGATCCCGAATGATCGGCCCGCCGACGCTGAAGCCCTGCTGCCTCACCGTGAAATCCTTGGCGGGCACGCCGCGGAAATCGGCGGTGGTGAGGGCCTGATTGCGATAGTACGAGAAGGCGGAACCGGTGAAGGTATTGCTTCCCGATTTCGTCACCGCGTTGATCAGTCCACCGCCTTGCCGCCCCTTGCTGACATCGTACTCGTTAGTCACGATCTCGAACTCTCGGATCGCTTCCACGGTCATCGTCAGCGGGCCGGAGAAGGTCTGCCCGGTGTTGTTCATCTGCGCGCCGACACCGTCGATACGGACATCGGTGCTCATCGGTCGCGCGCCACCGAGGCTGACGCCGTTGCCCGAGAGTGGCGACAGCTTCGTAAGATCCTGGAACCGGCGATTCTGATTCGGTAGCTCACGAACCTGCTGCTCACCGATGCGCGTCACGGCGCCGTTGCGCTCGATTGTGCGCGACGCCGCGGCTTCCACGGTGACTTCCTGCAACTGTGTCGTCGCCGGCAGCATCCGGAATGACGTGGTGACAACGCTACCGATGTTGAGCGTGACCCCATTGCGCGTCGACGGTCGGTATCCGACGGCCCGGACGGTGATTCGGTAGGGGCCGCCGAGCGGAAGCTGCGTGGCGACGAAGCGTCCTTTGTCGCTCGAGCGCAGGGTGGCGCTGAATCCTGACGAGAGGTTGCGGACTTCGATTGCGGCGCCGGCGATTACGGTGCCAATGCTGTCGGTGACCAGGCCGCGAACGCTGGCGTCGGTCCCTTGCGCGTGGACCGGATGCAACGCAAAGGCGAGGGGTAGCAGGCCGAGCATGACGGTCATGCGCGCCCGGAGCGCGCGTAATAGGCGTGCAACGAACATGAGATGGCGGACGTGGCGAGTGGCGAGCGAGCACCGCGCGGAATGGCGGACCGGATTGAGAAAAAATCCTCGCCTTGTGTCACGCCTTCGCCACGTTCACGCTTCTGAGCGGAAGAGGTTCCGCAACGTTCTTCGTGACGTAGGCTGGCGCCTGCGCGCCGTGATCCGCGTGCAGCCTGGTGCAGCCAGCTTGATTGTTTGATGGGACACTGCGTGTGGAAACAACCGCCTCACAGCGCCACGTCAGAGCAAGGGTATCGTCGACCGGTGTTGGTTGACGGTACGCTGCTGTTTGGCTCAAGTACGGAGTTGTGTTGGTATCGGTCCTCTCGGGTCGGAAATCCGCCCGGCTCCGCTACCGCCAGAAGCACGCTCGGCTCACCAAAGATTCGAGAACGGCGGCTGTACTGCGCCACATGGGGCGGTCAGAACAGCGACGCCTTCACCCGCGCCCACGACGGCTCCAGTGCCACTCGCACCCGCCCTTCGAAACGCGTTTTCACGGCGTCAGGCACTCGCAGATCATTCCGGCTGCGATTCACGCCGGCATCCGCCGTCACTTCGATTCCGGATCCGACACGGAACGCACCGCTCGCCGCGGCACGTAGCGTCTGCACCACCACGCCTTCGAAGATCGTCGGCCATGAGCTGCGCCTGACCTCGGCCGGATACGGTTCGCGGTAATCGCCCGCACCCTGCCGTCGATACGCGACATACACCCGTACTGGTGCGGGTAGCAACGGACCGATATCCACTCCCGCGCGCACTTCGTCGAAGTCGCTGTTGCGCTGACCCAGGCCCACCGTGCGGCTGGTGTAACGTTCGAAACGATCGGGCGCGCGATAGGTGAGCGAGGTCACGCGGGTGTAGCTCGCGAATGCCCGTGTGCCGGCAACCAGTGGCACGCCGTCGAGTGTCATCGCGAGTGCCACGCCCGGCGGTTCGCCGCACAGCTCGCAGTCGTCGATCTGGAAGTCGTCGAGGAAGAGCTGGCCACCCAGCATCACGCCGTTGTGTGCACGCCAAAGCGCATCAGCGCCGAAGCCGACGTTCACCTTGTCGCCCTCGCTGTACTGCGACAGGAACAGTGGCGCAACGGGATTCGCCAGCGATGGTTGAAAGCCTCGCGCCACACCGCCGTACACGATGCTTTCGCTGATGCCCGCTTCCAGCCGACCCAGCCTCACGCCCAGTCGGTGCGCGGTGAAGTAGCGCTGCGCGAGCGTGTCGGTCGCAAAATTCAGGATTTCGTCATCGAGTCGCGCAATCACCGACGACAGGTGCAGCTTGTCGGTGCCGATCCGGGCATGCACGTGGTCGTAGGTGTACGCGCCGTTGCTGAGCATCAACCCGAGCTGCCCGGGCAGGCTCCATGATCGTCCGATGCGGCCGACCTCCACGCTCGCGAACTTCGAACCGACGCCGATGTAGCCGTCCTCCGTGCGCGCCGACAGTATGCGGTCACGACGTCCGAAAAACTCGGGATCGACGCGCATCCGTCGATCAGCCAGCACACGCGTCGCGCCGGTGAAAGGTCCCGACTGCAGCAGCGCACGCACCGTGAATCCAGGCGCCGTGGTGTTGACGCGATCCGACTGCATCAGATCACGCGTACCGCTGGTTTGCGCGACGCCGTAGCCGCCCAGGCTCGCCGTGAACACGCCGGAGTCGGCGTGCGTGATGCCAGGCGCGTACTTGTCGGCCGCCTCTTCGATCGCGCGCAGCCAGCGCTGACTACCTGCGTCGCGCAGCGACCCGCGGGCGCTCGCTAAGGCGGCGCGCACGGCACCGACGGTGTATGGCCGTTCAATCACCGGCAGCTCGCGCAGCTGTCCGCGCGCCTGCAGGGCGTCGATGTACGTGTAGGCGATGTCGTCCAGCGGGAGCAGCGCGCGCTGTGCACCGAGCGGGGCAGCGGTCAGCAGCAGGCCGGTGACCAGCGGGGCAACTCGACGCGCAATGTTCATCGGTTCATCTGTGCCAGGGGACGGCCTTCACGCCGCCGCTCCGAAACTCCAGCGCGGGTGACGGAAAGTGATAGTGGCGGAGGCCTTTCTTGATCGTGACCCACCACGGCGCGTTGCCGGGCAGCTTGAGCGGGTCGATGTCCAGCGACAGCATGATGCGACGCTGCGCCCGAATGTCGGCACCCGTCGCTGGATCGATGAAGTCGGTGATCGTGTGGCCGACCGAGAAACGGAGCAGGTCGGGCCAGTAACGCTTCGCGCCCTTCGGCAGCAGTGTGTCCACGTCGACTGACAACCAGTAGGTCTGACCGCTGTAATCCACCGTCGGACGCAGGTCGCCGGGAATGAGGTTCGCCTGCGTGTTCTTGAGCGCTTGCGTGCGCGCGTACGACAGAGTGGGCATCACTGCGCGCATCGGCTTAACGAAGGCGTGCGACAGCGAGATACCTTGGCCGATGGTGTTGAAGAGCAGGTCGGGCGGCGAGAAACCATATCGCGCCTGCGTACCGTCCCACACTTCGATCTGCATCTGAAACGCCGCAGCGTATACCACAGCCCACAGCGTCGCCTTCTTCTCCGACATGCATGCTGCCTCGAGCAGCTCACGCCCGCCCTCGGCAAGCAGGTAGCCGCCGATCGCGTGTCCAAGCTTGTCCTGATCGCGAAAATTGCCGTCCCAATCGTAATTCAGGAAAAATGGTGCGCGTTCACCTGACCACCAGGCACGGCGGAAGTATTCATATAACGCGAGGTTGCCGCCAAGGAACGTGCCGGCGACGGCGGTCTGCGCAATACGCTTTGACGTGCCGTTATTCCGGCACCATTGCGGCGTCGTCGCGACGATTGCCGGTGTGCTATCACGCCCTGAGATGACGGTCGGGATCGAGAGCACGCGCATCGTGGCAGAATCTCCCGGCACGCGCAATCCGGACGCCGGATCACCTTGCGCCGATGCACTCGTGGCGAACGACAGGCCGAGCGCCGTGACGATCGTGCGAATCATGTGACGAGATGGAAGGAATCGTACGCGGCGAGTACTTCTGCCGGTGTGACGGTCGCGGCGCCCAGCTTGCCCACTTCGACGCCCGCGGCGTAGTTCGCGATGACAGCCGCTTCGCGTGCGTCAGCTCCTGCAGCGAGCATCAGCGCCAGGTACGCCGTCACGGTGTCACCCGCACCAACGACATCGTACACCTCGCGTGCGGTGGTCGGAATACGTGTGATCTCGCCACCGCGCGACACCAGTGCCATGCCATGTTCGCTGAGCGTGAGCAACAGATGCGCCACATCCAGCCGCGCGAGTGTTGCCGGCAACGCCGCCGGATGATCGAGATCGACTGCTGCACCGAGCGCCTGTTCCAGCTCCCGGCGGTTCGGCTTGAAGACCGTCGCGCCCCGGTAGCTGAAGAAGTTGCGGAACTTCGGATCGACGACCACGGGCACGTTCCGTTCAGCAGCCAGCGCAATCGTGCGCTCGATCACCTGCGGCACCAGCACACCTTTGTTGTAATCCTCGAGGATCACGGCATCGGCGGTGGCGAGCGCCGCCGTGAGCGCCGCCAACACGAGCGTTACATCCGTCGCTTCGAGGTCTGCGTCTTCTTCCTCGTCGAAGCGCAGGAGCTGCTGCGCGCGGGCCACGAGACGGGTCTTGGTGGTCGTGGGCCGCGCGACCGTCACAAGCGCATCGGTGCCGCCGCCAATGCTGCAGTAGATCGGAAGAGCACACGTCTGAACTCCAGTCACCGATGTATCTCGTATGCCGT
>ENA-OFCF01000236-OFCF01000236.1-metagenomes-genome-assembly--contig:-NODE-236-length-26946-cov-4.052657_pt1 | contig 26946 bp, 21 predicted proteins | sample MGYA00153387_OFCF01 | MGnify analysis MGYA00153387
GGGAAATTCTGATGGACAAACAGGATCTTCACCAATCACCCTCGCCAAAAGCCGCCGTCATCAGCGTCCTTGTATAGGGATGGGCCGGATTGGCAAAGACCTGCGACGCATCGCCTGCCTCGACCACGTCGCCCTGTTGCATCACCATCACCTTGTGGCTTAGCGCACGCACGACCCGCAAATCATGGCTGATGAACACATAGGCCAGCCCGTATTTCACCTGCAAGTCGCGCAACAGATCGACGATCTGCACCTGCACCGTCATGTCCAGCGCGCTTGTCGGCTCGTCCAGCACGACCAGCCGTGGCGCGCCGCAGACCGCCCGCGCCGATCTCGATGCCCACTCCAACGTCGTCCTCATCCAATCCATCAAACTCAATTTCCCCCCACGCCCCCTATGAATCTCTCCGCGGCTACCTTGCTCAGAATGTGGGAAACCGGATCGGCGCTCACCGCCGCCGAACGCCCGGCGGCCTTGCTGGCGATGTTTGCCGGCGAGACTCTGGACGCCATCGCCCACCTGCCCCTCGGACAGCGCGATACCCGCCTGCTCCAGTGGTATTGCCAACACGCCGGCACCCGCCTTGAAGCACTCGCCGACTGCCCCGGCTGCCGGGCACCGGTGGAGCTGAATTTCGATGCTGCTGACGTCGCCCGCCCCGCCTCGGTGGCCCGCGCGCCTGTCGTCATCAGCGAGGACGGTTGGGTGCTCTCGTGGCGACCGCCGGACACGCGGGACTTCTGCCACGCTGCCAGCGCGCCCACCGCAGAGGGCGCGCGCGGCCTCCTGCTCGACCGCTGCCTCACGATTTCGTCGGGCAGGGAAAATCAGGCTCCGCCCGCGGATCTCATCGCCCGGCTCATGAATCTTGCCGCTGCCGCCGACGCTTCGTCGGACATTCAACTCTCCCTCGCCTGTCCCGCCTGCGGTGCGGAGTGGCAGGCACCATTCGATATCGGTGCGTTCCTCTGGGCGCTGGTCCAGTCGGAGGCGCTACGGCTGCTCGCTGAGGTCAAGGAAATCGCCGCCACCTGTTCCTGGAGCGAGGCGGAAATTCTTTCACTGTCACCTGCGCGGCGCTCCGCCTACCTCCAACTCACCCGTGGCGCATGAGCGATTTCCTCGATCACCTTGCTGCTAAGGCCGTCGCGCCGCAGCCCGCAGTCAGGCCGGTGATCCGCACCGTTTACGAGGAGCCGGCAGCCGCAGCGCGAACTCAGCAGTCCGCACCCATCCCGTTTCCCACCTGGCAACATCCGCCACCTCCTCCCATCGCCGTGCCGCTGGCCGGCTCGCCGCTCAGCTTGGAAACCTATCTGCGCCAGAAAGCCACCCGCTCCGCGTAGGCAATCCCTCAGCCACCGCCGCCGTTCTTTGGCAGCTGCTCCGGGAGCAAATCAGGCCCAACTGCGAGCCGGCTTAGATTTGCAGCGAGGAGCCGTGTCCCTCCGAGCGATCGGCGAAATGCACCGGTTTGGAGGAACCGGCACGCAGCCAATAGCCGCCCGGTTCTGACCGGATTTGTCCTTGAGTTCACAGCGGAGCGCGTGGAGTCTGCGGCAGGCGATGAGGTTGTTTCTCAAATGGTTGATGGTGTTCTGCGTGCTGACCGGGCTCCATGCCCGGGCCGTCGCTGCCGATGCCAGCCATTTCGGCGGCTGCTCCCACGTGGAGGAAGTTTGCTGCGAGCATTCTCACCAGCACTCCCCCGAGGATTCCCACCGGGAGGGTCAGAAATGCCCGCAAGACCACCATCACCACGAATGCTGCACGACCGCACAGCCGCTGACGGTGGATACCGACTCATTCCGCCACCGCGGCGTCCCCACGTCTTCCCGACTGGGTGTCTGCCGCGAAGGTGAAGTCGCGCCTGAGGAGCCGTTGCTGGCTTCGGAAAAACCGCCGTTGATTTGAGGGGCTGTTAGCCGTTCTGCCGTGCCCTCGAGGCATGGCGTCCTCCTCGCTCGATCAACCTACTGGCTCCGCGCACTTACGACGCGTGAACTTTTTCCACCGCAAGACCATGTCCAAATCACTTATTACGGCACTGCTGGCGCTCGTCGCCCATGCCACACCGCTCCCCGCGGAACCCTCCGTCGTCGTCACGCTCGCGAGTGTAGGAAACCGTGTCCGCGCCCAAAACCCCGATCTAGCCGCCGCCCGCCTTCGCATCCAGGAGGCTGTCGGGCGCATGAATCAGTCCGGCCGCCTCGCGAATCCGGAAATCGAAGGCGGCCTTGAGCACAACCCGCGCTTCCGCGAGGGGAAACTCGAAATCGGTGTCTCCCAACGCTTTCCGCTCACTGACCGGCTGCGATTGGAAAAGGACGTCTCACTCACTGAGCTCAAATCCTCCGAAGCCGAAGTTCGCGAAGTTGAACGCCAGATCATTGCCAAAGCCCGCGAAGCAATGGTCAAAGTGTTAGCCAGTCGCCAGCGCCGCGCGCTGCTGCGCGAGCAATCCGGCGTATCCAAGGAGTTCGCAGACTTCCTCGCTGAGATTGCGGCGAAAGGTGAGGGTTCGGCTCTCGATGCCGGCCAGGCCAAATTGGAGGCCACCAGCCTCTCTATGGAAATCCGACAACTGGACGCCAGCGAAACCGCGCTCGTCGGCGAACTCAAACCTCTGCTAGGCATGCGTCCCGGCGAGGCGCTCAATGTAAGCGGTTCTTTGCCCAGTCCGTCGCTGCCGTCCAGCGCTGCGGATCCGGCAAGACGCCCGGACTTCCAAGCGGCGAAGCTCAACGCGCAAGCCGCCGCCCAAGGAGTGGCACTCGAACAAGCCCGCCGCTACGACGACGTCGAAGGTGGACTGTTCGCAGCCGCCGAACGCTGGGAGGACGCGCCTGAGGGATACCAGAACGAAGCAATCATCGGCCTGCGCTTCAAATTCGCGCTGCCCTTCTGGAACAAGAACGAAGGCTCTATCCAAGAAGCCGAAGCGAAGAAAGAACGCACGGAAAAAGAAGCCATCGCACTCGGCCGTGGCATCCGCCTCGAAGCAGAAGCCGCACGCGCTGAAATGGTGGAATGGACCCGTTTGATTACCGAAATCGACAGCACCCTGCTGCCTCTTGCCGATGATCAAAGCAAACTCGCCGAAGACGCCTATCGGAACGGTCAGGGCGAAATCCAGTCCGTCCTCCGCTCCCGCGAAAAGCGCCTGCAACTCTCCGCCGCCAAGCTCGACGCCCTGCGCGAATTCCATCTTGCCCGCGTGCGCCATGAATCAGCCATTGGCAAACCTTAAACCTCACACCCTCCGATCTTTCATGAAAATTACCTTACTCTATCTTTCACTCGCCCTGCTGGCGGGTCTCTCTTTCCTAAAAGGAGCTGAAAATACTAACACCGACACCATCGTCCTCGACGAGAACGGCGTCAAAAACCTCCGGATCGAAACCGTCGAAGCTGAGGAAACCGACTTCGAGGAAACCATCTTCGCTCTTGGACGCATCGCGGAAATTCCCGAGCGCCACGCGGTGGTCAGCAGCCGCATCGCCGGACGCGTCATCGGTCTGGAAGCCTACGAGGGCGACACCGTGAAGGCGGATCAAATCGTGGTCCGGGTCGAAAGCCGACAGGCCGGGAATCCACCACCGACCATCGAATTGAAAGCTCCGCTCGGCGGGCTGGTTGTGCAATCCCACGTGAGGATTGGCGAACCGGTGGAGCCGGACAAGGAGCTGTTGGACATTTCCGACCTCAGCGAGGTCTATGCCATCGCCCGTGTGCCCGAGTATCACGCCGCTCAACTGAAACCAGGATCCAAAGCCCACATCATGGTTGCCGCCCTCGGCAAGCAGTTCATCGAAGGCGAGATGCTTCGTTTCGGCACTTTGGCAGACCGGGAGAGCGGCACCATCGACGCCGTATTCCGGGTGGCCAACCCCGACCTGAGGATGCGCCCGGACATGCGTGCGGAGTTCTCCATTGTTCTCAGCCAACGCAGCAACGTGATGAGCGTGCCCCGCGCCGCACTTCAGGGAGATGCCAGCAGCCGCTTCGTTTACGTCAGACATTTCGACGTTCCTAACGCATTCATCAAGACCCCGGTGCAAGTGGGACAAATGAATGATCGCTTCGTGGAAATCGTCAGCGGCCTTCTGCCAGCCGATGAAGTTGTGACCCGCGGTGGTTATTCGCTCTCCTTCGCCGGTGGCGGCAGCATCTCGCTCAAGGAAGCGCTCGACGCGGCGCACGGCCACGAACACGCGGTAGATGGCGGGGAACTCGCCCCCGAGAAGAAGGCCGCGATGGCCGCCGCGAAAGGCGGAGGGGATGTTTCGGCGTCCGGCGGTGGCAGCAGGCTGTGGATGTATGTCAGCGGCGGTCTTTTTGTTCTGCTACTAGCCTCCTTGTTCGCCAAGAAGCGCGGCACTTCATCCGATGAGGAAACCGAGACTTCTTCCGCCACCAACCCGAAAGGCCACTGACCCGTGCTCAATAAAATGATTCATTGGTCGCTCGCCAATCGGGCGATCATCATCTGCGTGTCCATCCTGCTGATGGTCATGGGCCTGCGCACCGCCACGCAGCTTCCTGTCGAGGTGCTGCCGGATTTGACGAAACCCACCGTCATTATTCTAACGGAAGCTTCCGGCCTCGCGCCGGAGGAGGTGGAAACCCGCGTGACCCAGCCCATCGAAAGCGCGCTCATGGGGGTTTCCGGCCTCACTCGTCTGCGATCCAATTCCGACGTCTCTCTCTCCCTCGTCTATGCCGAATTCGGCTGGAACACCGACATTTACAAGGCCCGGATGCTCGTCCAGGAACGGCTCCAAGGCGTGCGCCAGCAATTGCCCGAAGGCGTCGAGCCGTTCATGACACCGGTCGCCTCGCTGATGGGGGAAATCCTCCTTGTCGGCGTGCGCTCCACCATCAAGGAGGGCGAGCCAGGATACATGGCTCCATCCGATGTGAGAACACTCGCGGACTGGACCATCAAACGCCGGCTGCAAAGCATCTCCGGCATTGCCGAAATCCTCAACATGGGCGGCGGAGTCAAACAGATCGAGATCCAGCCGGATCCTTACAAGATGCAGGCGCTCGGCGTCAGCTACGAGGAACTGGAAAAAGCCGCCGAAGAAGCAACCACTAACACCACCGGCGGATTCCTCAACACCGGCACGACCGAAATCATGGTGCGCAACCTCGCCATGACCGTCGAGCTCGGCGACATCGCCAACACCGTCGTCAAGAAAACCAACGACCGCGCCATCGCCATTTCCGATGTGGCCAAGGTCGTCTGGGGCATCGAGCCGATGCGCGGTGACGCCACCGTTAGCAAGGTTCCGGAAACCTCGCCTACCTACGGCGTCATCATGTCCATCACCAAGGCTCCAGGATTCGACACCCGTGCCTTGACAGAGGAAATCAAGAAGGCACTGGAGGAACTCGGACCGACCTTCCCGAAAGGGGTCGAGACCACGCTGCTTTTCCAACAGAAAGATTTCATCGACCACGCCATCGGCAATCTCATGGAAGCCATCCGCGACGGTGCGATCATGGTGACGGTGATTCTGTTCCTGTTCCTGCTGAATTTCCGGACCACCTTCATCACCCTCACCGCCATGCCGATGTCCTTCGGCATCACCATGCTCGTTTTCCTCGGGCTCGACATCAGCGTGAACTCCATGACCCTCGGCGGCCTCGCCGTGGCCATTGGCATGGTCGTGGACGACGCAATCGTTGATGTGGAAAACGTCTTCCGAAGACTTCGGGAAAACGCCGCGCTGGAGAAGCCCCATCCGCGTCTATCCGTCATCGCGAAAGCATCCGGAGAAGTGAGAAACTCCATTCTCTACGCCACCATCCTCATTGTCCTCGTTTTCCTGCCGTTGCTCGGCCTGACCGGCGTGGAGGGCAAGCTGTTCGCGCCCATCGCCATCGCCACCATCATTTCGATGATCGCGTCCTTCGTTGTCTCGCTTACGGTCATCCCGGTGCTCTGCTCCCTCCTGCTCAATCCCAAGAGCGGCCACGAGCACAAGGACGGCCGATTCGTCAGAGGGCTGAAATGGTTGCTGGAGCGCACCCTGCTGCGTTGGGCGCTGAACCAGCCAGTGATGGTATTGGCCGTCGCGCTGATCATGCTCATCGCCTCATTCTCACTCTATCCGATCATGAACAAGGACTTCCTGCCCAAGTTCCAGGAAGAAACCGCCCTCATCGCAGCCACCTCCGCACCGGGAACTTCGTTGGAGGAAATGAACCGCATTTCCGATGTCATCGAGCAACAAATTCTCTCGGTCAAAGGAGTGCGTCAAGTCGGCCGCCGCCTCGGCCGCGCGGAACGTGGCGACCACGTCGTGCCCGTTTCGACCGCCGAGTTCGATGTGGATTTCACCGAGGAAAGCGGCCGCACCCGCAAGGTGATCCTCGAGGAACTCACCGCGAAAGTTCGGACCGTGCCAGGCGTGTTCGCCGTCGTCGGGGGGCCTCTCGCGGATCGGATCGGCCATATGCTCAGCGGCGTCTCGGCTCCCGTGGCGGTGAAAGTTTTCGGTCCGGATCTCGCGAAGCTGCGGGAAATCGGGGTCGAAATCCAGACCGTCGCGAAGACAATTCCCGGCTTCGAGGATGCCAAGCTCGATGTGCAGTCCTCCATTCCTCAACTCCGCATCGAGGCCAACCGCGACCGTGCGACCGCCTACGGCATCGCACCCGGCAAGCTGAACGAGGAACTCTCCGCCCTCGTCGGAGGCAAGGAAGTCGCCGAGCTGCGGGACGGCCAGCGCTCGGTCAATCTCGTCACGCGCCTGCCTTTGGAATGGCGGGATTCACCGGAAAAAATCGCCCAGCTCCCCATCCAGGTGTCGGAGAACCAACACGTTCCGCTCTCCCTCATCGCCGACGTGCGCGAGGCGAAAGGGCCTAACGTGATCTTCCGAGAAAACAGCCAGCGCCGATTCGCCATCGCCATCAAGCCGACCGTTAGAGATGTCTCGAATCTGGTCGTGAAATTGCAGGAACAGGTTGCCGCCAAGGTGAAACTGCCGGAAGGCTACTTCATCACCTTCGAGGGCGAGTTCCAGGCGCAGAAGGAAGCGACCAAGCGCATCGTGTTGTTTTCGTCGATCGTATTCATCGCGGTTTTCATGATGCTCTACGGTTACTTCAAGAGCGCCTCCTTGGCTCTCCAGGTGTTGATCAACATTCCGCTCGCCGTCATGGGCGGATTGGTTTTCACCTGGTTCAAGCTGAATAACATCAGCATCGCCACCCTCGTTGGCTTCATCGCCGTCGGCGGTGTGGCTGCAAGAAACGGTATCATGATGATCTCGCACTATCTTCATCTCATGCAGCATGAGGGCGAGAATTTCACCAAGCAGATGGTCATCCGCGGCACCCTGGAGCGCTTCGTTCCCGTCATGATGACGGCGCTTTCCGCAGGCATCGCACTGATTCCCTTCGTCCTCGCGGGGGATCAGCCCGGGAAGGAAATCCTTCACCCCGTCGCCGTCGTCATCGTCGGCGGTCTCATCTCTTCCACCCTCCTGGATATGGCTATCACCCCGGCGATGTTCTGGCTCATCGGCCGCAAGGCGGCAGCAAAATCCATCGAACTCGAATCCGCCGCATCGCACTAAATGTGGCGGCGGTTTCCAATCGCCACGCCCTAGATCCAATCTCCAAAACCAACAAACATCATGAAAACTAACATCATCGCCCTCACGGCACTTATCTCCACCCTCGCCTTCGCCACCGCCGCGGAAAAAATGAAAGCCCCTAATGGTGGCCGCATCATCGACACCGTCGAACCTCACGCCGAGTTCGTGATCAATGCAGACAAAAAAATCGAGATTCGCTTCCTGGATGACGAAGGCAAAGTCATCGCGCCCGTCGCTCAAGTGGTGACCGTCACCATGGGCGACCGCGCGAACCCCACCAAACTCGCTTTCGCCAAGGAGGGTGACAAACTCTTGTCCGACAAAACCATTCCGGAAGGCAAAGAACTCCCCGTAGTCGTGCAAATCAAGACCACTCCGGATGCCAAGTCGGTAAGCGCGAAGTTCAGCCTTAACCTCGCCAAGTGCCCGACCTGCGTATATCTCGAATATGCCTGCACCTGCGACCATGGCGGGGACGAAAAAGGCCACGAAGGACATAAGCACTAATCCGCCCCTTCAAGTCCGGGGACCGCACGCGGTCCCCGGATTCATTTGAAATCCTTTCCCATGTCCGACCACCACGCGTCCAAAACCGCAGCCCCATCCTGCGGCTGCGAACATGGCCACGATGAAAGCCCGCTGTCGCAAGGTGTCCTCGTAGCCATTTCCGGCATCCTGAGCGGTGCCGGACTGGTGATCGGCTGGATGGCCATCGGCCCCACTTGGTTAGAAACGCTGGCCTTCGCCATCGCCACCCTCGCTGGCGGACTCCTCGTTTTTCCCGCTGCATGGAAAGCTCTGTTAGCGAAGCGGCTGGACATGAACGTGCTCATGACCGTGGCCGTCGCGGGGGCGTGGATCATCGGCGAGCAAGGGGAAGCCGCCGCCGTGGTTTTCCTTTTCTCTCTATCAGAACTCCTCGAGTCTTGGGCCGCCACCCGTGCACGGCGCGCGGTGCAGGCGCTTTTAGAACTTTCCCCACCCACCGCCATCGTCATCGGGGCAGGTGGCACGGAGTGTGAAACCGCGGTGGCGGATGTGGCAATCGGCGCGGAAATCCGAATCAAAAGCGGCAGCCGCGTCCCACTGGACAGCGTGGTGATCTCAGGAAATTCCTCCGTCGACCAGGCTCCGATCACCGGTGAGTCCGTGCCGGTCGACAAGGCACCCGGCGATCCCGTCTTCGCGGGCACGGTCAATCAAGAAGGATCTCTCACGGCTCGCGTGACCAAGGCAGCGGGAGATTCCACCCTCGCCCGGATCATCCAACTCGTCGGCGAGGCGGAGGATCAGAAGCCGCCCACACAGCGCTGGGTGGACCGCTTCGCTACAATCTATACGCCCGTTGTTTTCATCGCAGCCATTCTCGTCGCCGTGCTACCCCCGCTGCTGATGGGGCAGGAATGGAATCCATGGATCTACCGGGCGCTGGTTTTGTTAGTCATCGCTTGCCCGTGCGCGCTGGTCATCGCCACACCGGTGAGCATCGTCTCCGGTCTCACCGCCCTCGCCCGCCGGGGAGTGCTGGTGAAAGGCGGAATCTATCTGGAGGCGGTCGGGAAACTCCGCGCACTCGCCGTGGATAAAACCGGCACCATCACCCAGGGCAAGCCGCAGGTCACCGGTGTCACCTCGACCAGCGAATTCTCCGAAGAGGAAATCCTCCGTTTCGCGGCCTCGATCAACAGCCACTCCGAACACCCGCTCGCGGTCGCCATCGTGGATGCCGCCCGATCACGCAATCTCGATTTCGAACCGGTGGCCTACTATCAATCCGCCACTGGACAGGGAGCCCGGGCCACCATCGGCGGCCACCCATATTTCATCGGGAATCACCGCATGGCCCATGAAGCCGGAGTTTGCAGCCCGGAGATCGAGGCCATCCTGGCTGGCATCGAAGCGAAGGGCCAATCCCTCGCCGTACTCGGCCACACGCCGCATGAAGGATGCGTGGGCAAGATCCTCGGCATCATTGCCATTGCCGATACCTTGCGCCCCGAGGTCACCGAAGCGCTCCGTCTCATTCATGCCGCCGGGATTGAGAAGATCATCATGCTCAGCGGTGATAACCAGCGCACCGCCTCCGCCATCGCCGTCACCTTCGCACCATCCTTCGCCCCGGCCGCGTCCCGCTCCAGCACCCCAGCCAACGCCGTCAACGCCACCTTCCGCGCTGTCCCACGCCGCTTTTCCGCTGCATCCAGCGCAGTCGCAATGGCCGTCGTCCGCTCCGCCGCCAGCCCGCTATCCCGCACCAGCTGATCCAGGTACGCACGCACCACCACGAACGCCGCCGGCCACGTGATCTTCGGCTGGCTCTGCGGATTGAATTCGCTCCACGTCACCAACTTGGCCGCCGCGATCTCGTTCGCGCTCAACATCGGCCCCGGCACCAGCTCCAGCACGTCCAACCCGCGCGCCATCTCCGAGCTGTAGATCCGCCCGTTGTACCAGTACGCCCCCCAGCTACCGCCGATCGTGCCGCGCGTGCGACTGTTCGCCGCTCCATCAGCCGCCGGCGCATCGATGGGACCGCGATCGAAATACCCGAGCTCCACCGGCTTGTCGGCATCGGTGAAGTCGATGATGTCCACGCCGCCCTGATACCACCCCTGCACCATGATGTCGCGGCCCGGCACGGGTATCAGTGAGCCGTTGTGCGACACGCAGTTCTCGTTCGCGCCCTGCGCGGTCGGGATCTTGAAATAGGCGCGCTGCGTGAACTTGCGATCGGTGCCGATCACCAGCGTGGTATTGCCGCCCATCTCGAGCGGATGAATGGCCTGGCAGTTCGGCGACGTGCCGCCGCCCCACTCGTCGGTGAAGACCACCTTCCGGCCGTCGTTCGAGAACACGGCCGTGTGCCAGAGCGAAAAGTTGGTGTCCGCCACCGCATCCAGCCGCACGGGCTGCTCGGGATTGCTGATGTCCACCAGCAGGCCGTAACTGCCGCACGCACCGGCCAGCAGGTTCATCGCGGGATATGCCGACACGTCATGACAGTTGCGCGGGCCAGCCGACGCCATCTCGGCCATCATCGCGCTGTCGGCACCTGCAATGGCGCGGGCCGGACGCGCACGCCCACCGCGTGCCGGCGCGGGACCGAGACCGGTGAAGATCCGCGCACCGCTGATGACTTCCGCGTCCTGCGGACGGTTGAGCGGCACCTTGATGATGTCCAGTCGGAACAACGAGTTCGACTCGTCCGCGGGATTCGAGCCGTTCCTGCATCCCGCCAACTCCGTCGCGTCACGCGCGCCCTGCTGGCCCGAGACGTACAGGTACACGATGTTCCTGTCCGTCGGCGATGGCACCACCGTGTGCGTGTGTGATCCCTTGCATGTCTCGACGTTCTTCACCAGGCGCGGCGCGCGCGGATTGGCGACGTCGTAGATGCGCACGCCGGTCATGTGCTCCGACGGGTCCTTCACGCCACCCTTCGCGCAATCCTTCCGGTTGCCGCCACCCTCGGCCGACACGAACAGCAGGTTGCCCACGATCGACGGATCACCCTGCGATGTGATGCACTCCACCGCCGAGAGCAGTGCAGGCTTCGCCGGATTGCTCACGTCGTAGATGGAGAAGCCCGCGAAGTTGCCGACATAGACCGTGTTGCCCCGGAACGCGAGGTCGCTGTTCACGAAGGTCAGCCCGCGCACCGAGTCGAACACGGTCGGCTTGCCCGTGTTCGAGAGCAGCGTCATGCCCGAGATCGCGACGCCCGCATCGCGCAGACCGGGCGTGAGGCCGTTGCGCGGATCGGTGGCGCTGGGGTAAGTCTGCGCGCCGAGCGAGGGTGTCGCGGCGGCGAGGGCCAGCAGGAGGGCAGGCGCGGTGGTGCGCAGGCCACGAAGCATGGACATGTGGACGAACTCCAGGGTGAGGGTCAGCGGTCGAGCAGCATCTGGCGCATCAGGCCGATCTCGGCCATCTGCGTGGTCTCCACGTCATTCGCGAACACGTTGATATCCACTTCCTGCGCGGCGCGTGGCGACTTGAGCAAATCGGCCACCATGCTCAGCGCGCCCTGATGATGCCGGATCATCAGCTGCAGGAACAGCCGGTCGAAGTCAGCACCGCGCGACGCCTCCAGCTGCGCCAGCTCTGGCGCCGTGAGCATGCCGGGCATCGTCATCCCGCGCCACGACGACGTGTCGGGCGTGAACTGCTGGTAGGCGCGCAGCCAGTCCTGCATCAGCGCGATCTCACCGGCCTGCGCAAGGTCGATCTTCTGCGCCAGCTTGAGCACGCGCGGACTCGCACGGCGCGCGGCAGCCATGCGCGACATCACCACGGCCTGCGCATGGTGCGCGATCATGCCTTGCATGAAGCGCACGTCGGCCTCGGTCACGATGGAGCCGGCGGGAAGCGTCACCGGCGGCATGCCGGCGGCGTGATCATGCTGATGGCCGGCCTGCGCGCGCGCACCGGCGGTGGCGACGAACGATGCGGCGATGACGATGACGAGACGACGAATGGACATGACGCAGGTGTGAGGGCCGGCTGCAGCGTACCCGTGATACGTTGACGGGGTGAGTGCCGCTGTGATACCCCCGACGCCTGTGATCGCGTCCGGAGCACCCATGCGCGACATGATGCACGACACGCCGCCGCCTCCCTTGCGTGACCGATCGACACGCTGCTACTCTCTGCAGTGTACGACGCGGCGATTTCTCGCGATTGCTGGCCGCGCAACAAATACAGCTAAACCGCCGCCCAGCCTGCATCACGCCCGGGAGCGGTCATCGCTCGCCGGGCGTTTTCGTGTCCTGCACCCGTAGTTGCAGTCCTGCAGTCGCACTCCGTCGCGATTTGACCGGCCAGCTTGTGGCGCGACGCTAAACACGACCACTAAAGCGGACCACGAATGCGCCGAGGCCATCGGTGCATCACCTTCTGCGCCAGGTGGCGCGGAGGCAGGCAGATGGAAACGACCTTGGCGCGTACGCGCGCCACCGCACGCCACGCTCGCACCGCCGCATCTGCCGCACCCGCGGCCACGGCGGCGCCGCCACAGCCACCCGCGCCTGTACAGGTGCACACCACTCCCGCGTCGCACGCCAGCACCACCCGGCGTTCGCTCCTTCGGCCACTTGGCATCGTCGGGTACGACGCCCTCGAGCCGGCCCTCCTCGCCGCACTGGCCACTGAGGAACCGCTGCTGCTGGTCAGCGAGCATGGCGCCGCGAAGACGCTGCTCCTGCTGCGCCTCGCGACGGCACTTGGCCTCGAGCTGCGTCACTACAACGCGAGCTTGCTGCAGTTCGACGATCTCGCCGGCTTTCCGATCCCTGACGAGCAGGGGCAGATCCGCTACGCGGCACCACCCGGTGCGATCTGGGATGCTGAAGTCGCCTTCTTCGACGAGATCGGTCGCTGCCGCCCCGACGTCGCGAACAAGCTGTTTCCCATCATCCACGAGCGCCGCATCCAGGGCGTGCCGATCACGACGCTGCGGCATCGCTGGGCGGCGACGAACCCACCGATTGATGCGCACACCGCGACATCACGCTTCAGCTACGACGCGGTGGAGACGCTCGATCCCGCGCTCGCCGATCGCTTTTCGTGGATCGTCGCGCTGCCGCACTTCGGTGACTTCAGCGACGCCGACCGGCGCGCGATCATCAGCGGCGTCGGCGAGCAGCCCATTGATGGAGCGCACGCCACCGTGCGCGAGCTGGTGAGCGCGGCACGCGCGCTCATCCCCGGCATTCGCGCCAGTGCCGGTGGCGAGATCGCGACGTATGTGGACGTGCTGGTGTCCAAGCTCGGTGCCGCGGGCATCCACGTCGGTGGTCGTCGCGCGGCGACGCTCTTCCGCAACGTCGTCGCAATGCGCGCGGCGCACCTGGCACTGGGCATGCCCGGCGACGCACAGGCCTGTCTCGCCGCCGTGCTCGCGTCGGTGCCGGACACCGTGCGTCGCGTCATTTCGCGCGCCACGCTGCAGGCCGCGCATGAAGGGGCGTGGCAGCAGGTGTCGCTCGCCGACGATGATCCGCTGCGCACGCTGCTGGGCGTGCGTGAACCGCTGCAGCGTGTGCTGCTCTCGCTCACGCTGCCGGGACTGCCGCTGCTGGCGCGTGGTGATGCGCTCTGCACCGGACTGGCGGCGCTGCCGCCGATGGATGCGCTGACGGTCGCGTGGTTCGTGCTGCCGCACCTGCTGGCACAGCCGATGGTATCGCTCGCAGCGACGGAGACGGTGGCCGGCATGGTGAGCAACATCGCCTTCATGGGCGTGAGCGTGAATGGCTACCATCCGCAGCGCACCTGGGCGCTGGCGGTGCGCTCGGCGCTCTCGAAGACGACGCTCGGTGATCGTGATGCGGAGTTCCTGCATGGAGTGATCGCGACGCACGCGACACCTCGCGGACAACTCACCGGTACTGCGCTCCTGACGCCGCACGATCTCATCACGCACCTGATCTCGCTGCGTGACGTCTGCGCCGTCGCACTCGGCCAGTGCCGGGGCGACCGGTGATGACACGCCGCAAGTCGACCCCCGGTACCGACCATGTGCCGGTGCTGCACAACTGCGGACCCACGTCGGCGTCCGTGTATCGCACTGGCTGCGTGGGAACGCAGGCGATCATCGAGCCGCGCGCGCTGGTATGCGCACTGCTGGCCCTGGCGGGCGTGCCGGAGTTGCCTGCCGTGATGTTCAGGCCAGTGCAGGAATGCCAGTTGCACCCCGCCCTCGTCGCCGCGGCCGCAGGCGTGACGCTCGATCTCGCAGCGAAGGCGCTGAACGCGACGAGCATGGTGGACGATCGCGAACTGCTGGCGCGAATCGTTGGCGGCCGCCGCGCACTTGGCCCCTCGCGTGCCGCCTATCCGGCACTCGCCATGGAACGCCTCGAGCAGATGCGTGAGTGCACCGCACGTATCTGCGGCGGCACGCGACTGAATGGCGTCGTGCGCTGGTCGGACTCGCACACGGCGGCCGTGGAGCTCAGCTCGTCAGCAGCAGTCGATCTGCGCACCGCCGCGACCATCGCGTTGCACGGCATGACGCTGCTCGCCTACGCGTCGCCCCCGATCTTCTCGCTCCGGCGGGCGCCATCCCTCGCGTTCTTCCGTATCAAGGGCGGGCTCGAGGTCCGCAACTTCGGACATCCGGTCGACGCATGACGACACACGTCTCGACGGACGCCACGACACTCGCCACGAGACACGTCGCCCCCGTGACGATCACCAACGTCGCGCCGCTCCCGAGCATCGACGACCTGCTCGCCACCGTGCTGTCCACCGCCGGTATGCACACCCGCGCGCTCGATGCGCTGCTCACGGTGTCGCGCGTGGAATGGAGCGACGAGGTCGCCACGGCCTGCATCGATTGCTGCGAGCGCCCGCGGCTGCGGCTCAATCCGCAATTCATCGCACGGCATTGCGGCACGCCCGAGCGACTCACGATGCTCGTGCTGCACGAACTCTCGCATGTGACGCTGGGCCACACGCGGCTCTTTCCGCGGCCCACGGCGCTGCACAACATCGCTTTCGACGCGATCGTGAATCGCACCGTGCTGTCGCTGCTGGAAAAGGCCGGCGCCACGGTGCACCGCTACGCTGCACTGCCCATGGATACGTATCGCTCGGATCAGGCGCCGGAGTTCATCCTGCGCCCACCACCAGGGTGGCCCCACGCACCGGACTGGCCGGCTTCGCGCACGCTGCCCGCAGAACTCCGCCGCATCCATCGGATGCTCTACGGCGCGGAGATCACCGACTCGGGACTGCTTGGCGTGACGTACGGCGAGATCATCGAGGCGCTGCGAACGAACGTGCCTGCAGACGACGTGACCGGCATCGTGCTGCTCGGTGCTCACGGCGTGACGCCTGCGGAGCAGGTCGCGCTGGCCGGCACGCGCGATGCGGAGGTCGCCGACGTGCTGCAGTCGCAGCTCGCCGCGTTGAGCGGGCAGCATCCCGGTGAGGGTGGCGTGCTGTCGCAACTGCACGTGCGCGATGCCGACCGCACGCCGGCGCTGGAACGTGCACTGCGCATCCTGCTGCGTCGCGCAGTGCATGGCGACGGCACCGCGGCGCGGCGCGTGAAGTGGGTGTCGCGCGACGTGACCGTGGTGCATCGATTGCACGACCGGCGCGCGGCGAGTCGTCATCATGCCGCGCGTCGGCTCGGCGTGCCCGCGCCACTGCTCTTCGCCGGGCAGGTCACCGAGCGCAGGATGCGACCCGGCGACGTCACGATCTACGTGGACGTGAGCGGCAGCATGAACGCGCTGCTGCCGTTCCTGTGTCGTTCGCTGCGTGCGCTGCGCGCCGAGATCACGCCCACCATCTACTGGTTCTCGACCACGGTGGTACCGGCACGACCCGGAGAGCTGGAGACGGGATGCATGCCGACCAGCGGCGGTACTTCGATCACCGCCGTCATCCGGCACATCGCGACGACGGTGCCCGTCGGCACGCCGGTCGTGGTCCTGACCGACGGACACCTGGAACGTGTCGCCCCCTCCACACACGCCCCGATTCGCGAACGTGGCACGCACATCCACCTTGGCGTGATCGGTGATGGTCCACTGCACGATGCTGCCGATTGGGTCAACAGCAGCACACGCCTTCCCTCACCAACGGATTCCCGATGACGCCGATCGCACCTGTATTGCACGCTTTGCCATCCACGGGTCTGCGCTTCGCCGAGGCCGTGCTGCCCGGTCATCCCGACAAGCTTTCCGACCAGGTCGCGGACGCGCTGGTCGACCTCGCGCTGCACGTGGACGATCGCGCGATCGTGCAGGTGGAGGTGGCAGTGCACGATCATCGCTGTCACGTGAACGGTCGCATCAGCACGGCCGGTACGCCGCTGGATCGCGCGCTGGTGGAAGCCACGGTGCGCGGCGTGTACGAGCGTGCTGGCTTCGGCGTGCCGTTTCCCGGCGTCGGTGATGGCCTGGACTACCAGTGCCCGCACCCGTCGAACGTGGAGGTGGACCTCACCTGCGTGATCGACGTCGCGGATGCTGACGAGCAGGCCGTGCGCGAGCTCTGCGACGATCAGGCGATCCACGTGGGGTATGCCATCGGCACGCCGGAGACGGACTGGCTGCCGATGGAACAGCATCTCGCGTTGACGCTGCGCGATGCGCTGCTGCGCCGCACGGTCGAGGACCGCACTCTGGGCGCGGGTCCTGATGGCAAGTTGCTGATCGCGTTGCGAGCGGTGCCCGGCATTCGTGCAGGATTCGTGCGTTGGGTGCCGGTCTGGGTGGTGAGCAGCGTGCAGCACATTGTGGCGGCGAGCGTGGTGAAGCTGGAGCGCGCGCTGCGCGAGCTGTACACGCAGGTGCTGGTCGCCGAGTCGGCACGCATGCCCGACCTGCTCGCACCGCCGCCGGCTGACTTCGTGGTGCGTGTGAACGAGTCAGGCCCCTTCGTGGAGGGCGGTCCGATCAACGACAACGGTCAGACCGGTCGCAAGCTGGTGATGGATTTCTACGGTCCGCACGTCGGCATCGGCGGTGGTGCGCTGAGCGGCAAGGACCCGTGGCGATTGGATCGCGCCGGTGCGCTTCGCGCTCGGCAGGTCGCCGTGGCAATGGTGGAGACTGGCTTCGTGTGCGAGGCGCGCGTGACGCTGGCGTGGGGCCCGCGCGACGAGCGACCGAGCGGTGTGGTGGTGGAGGCCGATGGTCGCGTGCTGCCGGCGGATGTGGTGGGGCGCTGGCTGTCGAAGTTCGACCTGTCGCTGGCGGCGACGCATCGTGACCTCGGGCTCGCACGGGTGAACTGGGAGAACACGGCGCGAGCGGGTGCGTTTCGCGGAAGGCTGTCGCCACGACTGCTGGCGACACGCGAGGTCGGTTCACAGGCGTGAGCGGCCAGGTGAGGTAAAGAGTCGCATGCAGCCGCTCAGCTTGACTGGTTCCGTGCACATGCAAACCTTAGGCAGCGCGTTGCCTTGCAGCACAGAGGCACGCCGTCCCACCCAGGTCGTCGCCGTCCGACTGCTGCACTCTCGATTCTGTCCGGTCATCATCGCCTCCCCGCGTGGTTGCCATGCAGTTTCGCGTTTCGAGAGCTGCTGCAGACACGACATGTGCGCCGTGCTCCACACGAGCCCGGCGCCAGCGCCCACTCCACCTGGAGATGCGACATGTACACAGCTTCGTTCGCCCGTCGACTCTGCCGATCAGTCACCATCAACGCCATCGCCCTCGCGCTCGGCGCCGGTCTGGCCACGGCACAGACCACCACCGGCAGCATCCGCGGATTCATCACCACATCTGACGGCGCACCCGCCGTCGGCGCGACGGTTACCGCCACCAACGTCGCCAACGGCGCCCAGCGCTCCAACATCGCAACCGATCGCGGCTTCTTCGTACTGACTGGCCTGGTGCCGGGTCAGTACGACGTGGCGATTCGACGCGTCGGACTGCAGCCGCAGACGCGGCGCCAGACAGTCGGCATCGGACAGGTCATCCAGCTCGACCTGGTGCTCGGCAGCGTCGCCGCACAACTCGGCACGGTCACTGTCGCAGCGACACGCGGGGTGGATACACGCACCTCGGAAGTGGCAACGAACGTCACGCAGGCGCAGATCAATGCGTTGCCGACTTCCGACCGCAACTTCCTCGGACTCGCCTCACTCGCGCCCGGTGTGCGCATCTCCGGCGAAGGCGCCGAGGGCACCACGCGGACGTTCAGAGCCGGTGCGCTCGATGCCGGCAGCATCAACGTCTTCATCGACGGCGCCAGCCAGAAGAACGACATCACCGGCTCCGGCATCGCCGGCCAGGACGCCAGCCGCGGCAACCCGTTTCCGCAGAATGCCGTGCAGGAGTTCCGCGTGATCACGCAGAACTTCAAGGCAGAATATCAGAAGGCATCCAGCGCGATCATCGTCGCGACCACGCGCTCCGGCGGCAACCGGTGGTCGGGCAGTGCGTTCGGCAACTACGTCAACAACGACTTCGTCGCGCTCGACAGCTTCCAGCGCCGCAACCAGTCGGCCAACCCGACAACGTTTTCGCGGCAGGACTATCGGCGCTATCTCGCCGGCGCGACGCTCGGCGGACCGATCATTCAGGACAAATTGTTCTTCTTCGGTTCGTACGAAACAAACAATCAGAATCGCGGCCAGAACGTGAGCTTCTCGCCCATCCCGACCGGCGCACAGATTCCGGCCGAGGTGGTGAACCGGTTCAACACCAACGTCGGGTCATTTCAGTCGCCCTTCAGATCGAACCTGTTCCTCGGCAAGCTGAATTACACGGCGAACGAAAACACGAACTACGAACTCAGTTATAACGGCCGCTTTGAAACCGACATCCGGAGCTTCGGCGGCGCGACGAGCATCGAGTCGGCCGAGAATGTGCGCAACAAGGTGAACAGCGGCGTGGCGAAGCGCACATGGGCCAGAGGCGCGCAGCTGCACGAGACCCTGCTCAACTTCTCGCGCTGGAACTGGCAGCCCACACCAGAGAATCGGTCGCTGATCGGCCTGGACTACCAGGGAATCGGGCGACTCGGCGGACGTGACGGCGGGCAGAGCTGGGTGCAGGATCGCTATTCCATCCGCCACGACTTTACCTACAGCGGATTTCGTGCCGGTGGTGATCACCTGCTGAAGATGGGCGGCAACGTCGATCGCCTGAACTATTCCGCCAGCAAGACATTCGTGCGCCCGCCGGTTTACATCTTCAATGCGTCCGAAAGCTTTGCGTTTCCGCGAACGGCACGTTACGGCGGCGGCAATCCGGACATCGAAGCGAACAACAATCAGGTTGGTGCCTACCTGCAGGACGACTGGAGCGTCACGCGCAAGCTGACGTTCAACCTCGGCGTGCGCTGGGACTACGAGTCGAACCAGTTCGACCGCAACTACGTGACACCGGCCGGTGTGCGCGCCGACCTTGATTCGGTGCTGCGCAACCGCGGCTTCAACCCGAGCGAGTACTTCAGCACCGGCAGCGAGCGAAAGCCGTTCTACGGCGCCATCCAGCCGCGCGTCGGCTTCTCGTATGCGCTGGACGAGGCGGGGCGCACGACGGTGTTCGGCAGCTGGGGCCTCTTCTACGACCGCAGCAACTTCAACAACGGGCTCGACGAGCGCTTCCGACTGCAGTACGCGATCCGCGAGTTCCAGTTCTCAGCCAACGGACAGCCGCGCGATGGTCGCCCGACGCTCGCATGGAATCCGAGCTACCTGACCGCGGCCGGACTCGAGTCGATCATCGCCAGCGGCAGCGCACCGCAGCCGGAAGTCTTTCTGATCGGCAACAGCACGCGGCCACCAAGTTCGCAGCAGTACAGCGCCGGGATTCGGCAGACGCTGGCCGACTGGCGTGTTGCGGCGACGTACAGCAACGTCGCCAGCAGGAACGGCTTCACGTACATCTTCGGCAATCGTAACACGAACGGGACCTGCTGCGCCGACAACTCGGCCAACTACAGCAACGTGCTGCTGAGCGACAACAGCCCGAAGACCTGGTACCAGGCGCTCATGCTGCAGGTGGACCGGCCGTACACCTTCATCGCACGCGACAAATGGAACTGGGGCGTCGGCCTCGCCTACACGCACGCCCGTGGACGCCAGCGCGGTGGCGACCTCTTCTCGCTGGATTATGCCACGGCGAGCCAGTACCCGAAGTTCCCCACCAGCATCGACGTGCCGAACCTGCTGGTCGCGAATTATATCGTGGACATGCCGGTGCTCTGGGGGATTCAGTACTCGGGCGTGATTCGCCTGCACTCGGGTGACCCGTACAACATTCGCGACGAGAGCCGTGGCAATGGTCCGGGGCAGGGCAAAACGCTGTTGAACACCGGCCGTCCGCCGAGAAAAAGCTTCATCGTCCCCGGCAACATCTGGGGCTTCCGCAATGTGGACATGCGCCTGCGGAAGGATCTGGTGACGTTGTCGTCGCAGTACCGCCTCGCGATCACCGGCGATCTGTTCAACGCCTTCAACTTCAACAACCTCGGATGCTGGGAGGGCTACATCCCGCCACTTCCTGCCACGAATGCCAACCTTGGTCGCGCAAACTGTGTCGTCTCCGACGCCCGCCGCTTCCAGGCTGGGCTCTCGGTGGACTTCTAGCAGGTGATCGTGGCGTGCCTCCGTGAGCACGGCGACATTCTCCAGCTCCGCTCACACGGAGACGCCGAGCCACGAAGGGTTCGATCGCGTGACTGCTGTATCGGTCACGATGGAAGAGACCCGTGAAGGGCTCTGGGAAGTACGACTGCGTGCACGCACTTCCCAAGGCCCTTCCGGCGCATCCACGCATCGTGCGCACGCCTCGAGCCCGACGCCTCCGCGGCACCGTGTCTCCGCGTCAGAGGTGTAGCCGTTGGGCATAACATGGCCCATTTGAATCGTTGCACGTGCGGTGTACGATTGCATCATGACTGACCGCGTCCTTGCGCCGTCGTCGCGCTGGTTCGCCGCCGCATTCGTGCTGTGTACGGCCTGTCGCGGCGCAGCGCCGTCGTCCGCCCCGTCGCCGCTGCAAACTCGGGCCGTGGCGTACACGCCGAGCGCACGTGAACTCGCGCTCGCCGACACGGTGGTGGAGCGCACGTTCCGGTGGTTCTGGGATACGACGGATTCCACGACCGGGCTCGCGCATGATCGCTGGCCGACGCGCGACTTCTCGTCGGTCGCGAGCATCGGCTTTGCGCTGACCGCTTATCCCATCGGTGTCGAGCGACGCTGGATCACGCGCAAGCAATCCGCGCGACGCACGCTCGTCTCGCTGCGGTATCTCTGGACGCTGCCGCAGGGGCCACAGCCGGCTGGCATGGGTGGGCACAAGGGATTCTTCTATCACTTCCTGCGATATGAGGATGGGCGGCGTTACAAGGATGTCGAGCTGTCCACCATCGACACGTCGCTGCTGCTCGGCGGCGTGCTGTTCGCGCAGAGCTACTACACGCACGATGACAGCACCGAGGTCGCGATCCGCGCCGTGGCGGATTCCATTTATCGACGCGTGGACTGGCGCTGGGCCATGGCGCGCGCGCCTCTGGTGTCGATGGGGTGGAAGCCGGAGAGCGGCTTCCTACGCGCCGACTGGACGGGCTACAACGAGGGCATGATCGTCTACATCCTCGGACTCGGCTCGCCCACGTACGCGCTCAATCCCGACTCGTGGCATGCGTGGTCGCGCACGAATCCGTGGCGCAGCTATCGCGGCTATTCGCATGCAAACTTCTCGTCGCTCTTCGGGCATCAGTACTCGCATGTCTGGATCGACTTCCGGGGCATTCAGGACCGGTGGATCCGCAAACATGGCATCGACTGGTTCGAGAACTCGCGTCGCGCGACGCTGAGCCAGCGCGAGTACGCCATCGCAAACCCGCAGGGTTTCACTGGGTATGGCCGCGATATCTGGGGCCTCACCGCCAGCGATGGACCGGCAGACACGGCGGTCACGATCAACGGGCGCCCCGTGCGGCTGCACACCTACTGGGCACGTGGTGCCTCGAACGATGGCGATCGCGACGGCGGCGAGCGTGATGACGGCACCATTGCGCCGACGGCGGCGATCGGGTCGCTGCCATTCGCACCGGAAGCCTCCTTCCCTGCGATGGTGGCGATGCGCGAGCGCTACGGCGCCATGCTTTTCGGGCCGTACGGATTTCGCGACAGCTTCAATCCGTCGCTCGTGACCCGGATGCCTGTGCGCATGGGCCGCATCGAGCCCGGACTGGGCTGGGTCGCGGGCGATCACCTTGGAATCGATCAGGGAACGATCATCGCGATGCTCGAGAATTATCGGTCCGAGCTGGTCTGGAAGACCATGCGCACGAACCCGTATCTCGTGACCGGGCTGCGTCGCGCCGGATTTACGGGCGGCTGGCTGGACAGTCCTGTCGCCCGACCGTGATTGGGCACTGACGTGGCCTCGACGCGGCTTTCATCGTGCCGCGCCACAGCGCAACCACACGCGTCGAAACGGCCGGACTCGTTGCTGTAACAATTCATACGGACGGTGATGGTGATCGACACCGACCACTTCAAGGTCGTGAACGACACGTACAGCCACCATGCCCGCGTCGCCGTGCTGCGTCACAACGCCGCTGACATTGCCGCGGCCTCGCACGCAATGGACTTTGTCGCACGCTTCAGCAGCAAAAAGATTCGTGATGTTGCTGCCGAGCACCAATTCGTATTTGCCGAGCTCGTCGCGCAAAGTTTGATCACATCGGTGGCGACACAGGTCGTCGAGATCGGCAAAAAGTCGGTTCGCTACACCGTCGTTGCCGTTATGGTGCTGATGGATTCAGACCTTAGCGGCAGCGACTGCTTGATGCAGCGAGCGGATCAGCACAGCACGTGGCAAAGCCAGATGGGCGCATTCGCGTGGTGCGATGGACCGACGAGCTCAAAATTACCCCCGTCATGAGCGTCGTCACAGCGGGCTGAGACGGCTACTAGCGAGTCCGGCCATAAACCGTTTATGGTATTGTTCCGTGTTTTAATCCGGCTGCAGCGCCGAACGTCGGCACGCACTGTCACGCACTGTTCCCTGCTGACATCGCAACATTTGACTGCATCTGACGGACGGAGCCGTGGAGGGTGCAGCTACGATGGCGTGAGAGTTGCCTCTCGGCGTGGTCACCTGCGTACACATGCGCAGGCTTTGGCCTAACCCTCCCGACGGAGAACGCCGATGGTCAACTTCACCACCGTACCAACACGGTTGTTTGCCGCGTTGTCGTTCAGCGTGCTCGCCGCTGCATCGACTGCACCAACGCTGCAGGCACAAACCACGACCGTGACGTTCAATTCGCTGACCGAAAGTTCACCAGGCTCAGGCACGCGCTTTGTTGGCAACTGCTACACGGAAAGCGGATTTCGCTTCACGGCTGTCGGACTGCCATGCACGGGGGCTCCATCCGAGAATGCATTTGTTGCAGGGGGCCCGAACAGTCCGGTCTTCGGTGGAGGCACGACGCCGTCACTGCTGCTGAACTCGCCCATTGCAACCCTGATCAATGTCAATCGGGTGGACGGGGCATTCTTCACGTTCAGCTCGATCCAGCTGGCACCGTTTGATGGTGCGCGTACGACCGTCGTATTTACCGGCATGCGCGTCGGTGGCAACGTGAGCCGCACTTTCACGCTCGGCGGTGCGCAGATGGGATTCATGACCTTCTCGTTCGCTGATCTCTTCACGAACATCAGCGCCGTCCAGATCGCCGCGACCAACGAGTTTGGGGAGCCACTGGTCAAGTTCGACAACTTCACAGCCATGGCGCCGTCGGTCGGCGTGATTCCGGAACCGCAGACGTATCTGCTGATGGCCAGCGGAATGTTTGGAATTGCCGTAATCGCGATTCGCCGGAGGACGCGCGCATGAATACCACGCATGATGATGTCTCGGGTGCTGCAACGCATCCGGAGCCCGCGCGGAATCGCCGAGAGTTTCTGCGCTATGCCGGTTTGACTGGTGCCGCCGTCGCCTTCGCCGGTTGCTCGAGCGGAAGCCCGGAATTGCTCGCACCCGCCAGCACCCCTTTGGGTGCCGTGATCGGTGTGGATGGTTCAGTGACACTCGATTTCTCGAATGAGCTCGACGTGCTCAATTACGCGTACGCTCTCGAGCAGCTCGAGGCGGCGTTCTACGTGCAGGTAGTAGCCAATGCCTCATTCGGCACGACGTTCGCAGCCAATGAGCAGCGTGTTCTGCGCGACATTCGCGATCACGAAGTGGTGCATCGCAATTTCTTGGCGGCTGCGCTCGGCTCAAACAAGATCCCGAATCTCACTCCCAAGTTCGGCACGATCAACTTTGCCAATCGCACCAGTGTGCTGCAGACGGCAAAGACTTTCGAGGATCTTGGTGTGAGCGCCTACAACGGGGCGGCGCGATACCTCAAGAGCGCCGAATACCTGACGCTGGCGGGCAAGATCGTGTCGGTCGAGGCGCGTCACGCGTCGACCATCCGTGACATTCTGAATCCTCGCAGCGGCGACTTCGCCCCGACAGCATTCGATCTGGCGAATACGCCGCAGACCGTGCTGACGGCAGCAGGCCCGTTCATCGTCGAGTCAATCACCGTCATCAACACCTAGGAGATACGAGACATGTCCAACTCATCGGATGCAACTCGCGTCCTCGACTCGATCGACACCGAGATTGCCGAGCAGTTGCTCTCACGTCGTGCGGCACTTGCGCGTGGCGCGAGCACTACGGGCGTCGTGATGGCTGGCCTGCGCATGGGCACCGTGCCGGCGGCTCTGGCCGCGCTGTCAACGTCCGCCTTCGGTCAGGGCGGTCGTCTGCCAACGGTAGTCACTGGCGTGTTGAACTTTGCACTCCGACTCGAATATCTCGAGTTTGAGTTCTACAATCGTGGCCTTGCGGCCGCCAGGCTGATTCCAGCGGCCGATCGCACGATTTTCACTACGATTCAAACGCACGAGAACGTGCATGTGGAGTACCTGCGCACGGCTCTCGGTGCTTCTGCGCGTCCAAAGCCGACCTTCGATTACACCGCAGGTGGCGGAAGCGGCACTGGTCCATTTGCAGATGTCTTCACCAACTACGCGACGTTCCTGGCCGTCGCGCAGGCATTCGAGGACACTGGTGTTCGCGCGTACAAGGGCCAGGCGCCGACGCTGCTGCCGTACAAGGATGTGCTGCAGGCCGCATTGACCATTCACTCGGTCGAGGGACGACATGCTGCCGAAGTGCGTCGGCTGCGCGGCAACTTTGCGGATAACGAGCCGAATCAGGGCTGGGTCACGCTCGCGCTGACTGACATTCCGGGCACCGCTGCCGTGTATGCCAATGAGCAGAACACCATGCAGGGTGGGATCGACGTCACGACCATCGTGACGGGGATCGCTGCGAAGGAAGTCTCGGAGGCGTTCGACGAGCCACTCACGATGGCAGAAATTCTTGCGATCGTGACGCCGTTCATCGCCGCCTGAATCACAGTCATGAGTCGCTGCGCGCATGTCGGGATACCGGCATGCGCGCAGTCGGCGTGGTGCGCTTTCATGCTCCGGATGCGCTCAGCCGCGTTCCCGTCACCATTCAATGCTCGAGGAAAGAAAAATGCACACCAGATTGCCCGCCATGTGCCTGCTGCGGCCGCGCCTGACGCGACTCCCGGCCACGCTGATGTTGTTCACGATCACCGCCTGTTCAACGGGCGGGCGAACTGCCAGCGATACGACGACAGCCATGCGCACCGACACCACGACGCGTGCCGACAGCCTCGGTGGCATGTCGGGCTCGGTACGAGCCTCCACTGAGCAGGCAAAAGTGTTGGATGAACTCGCAGCCCTTGGTGGCAAGCCGCTCGATACCTTGTCGCCTGAAGAAGCGCGTCGTCAGCCGACACCCGCCGATGCGGTGAAGCGCGTGCTTCAGAAGAACGAAGCCTCCGTCGCGCCCGAGGCCGTGGGCAAGGTTGCCGACCGCACCATTGCGGGCCCGGGTGGTGTGCTTCCCGTGCGCATCTACACGCCCGCCGGCACCGGTCCGTTTCCAGTCATTGTGTACTTCCACGGCGGTGGCTTTGTGGTCGCTACCATCGACACCTACGATTCGTCGGCGCGTGCACTTGCCAACGCGGCTGGCGCGGTGGTGATGTCAGTGGAGTACCGCAAGGCGCCGGAGCACAAGTTCCCGGCGGCCCACGATGATGCCTATGCGGCTTACCTCTGGGCCGTACGCAACGCGTCGCAGATCGGCGGGGACAGCACGCGCATCGCGCTGGTTGGTGAAAGTGCCGGCGGCAACCTCGCACTCGCGACGGCCATGCAGGTTCGAGACAGTACCGGCGTGCGAGCCCCGGTCAGCATCGTGGCCGTGTATCCCGTGGTGGGCAGCGACACGACGACGGAAAGCTACACGCGCAATGCGCTAGCCAAGCCGCTGAACCGCCCAATCATGACTTGGTTCTTCCGGCATTACACGCGGTCGTCGGCCGATGCCACGGATCCGCGTCTGAACATCGTGGGTGCAAACCTGAAGGGGCTGCCGCCGGTCACGATCATCTCCGCCGAGATCGACCCGCTGCTGAGTGAAGGCGAGCAGCTCGCCTTGAAGCTGCGCGACGCCGGCGTCACGGTGAGCCAGCGCATGTGGCCGGGTACGGCGCACGAATTCTTCGGGCAGGGTGCTGTGGTTCCCGCGGCGAAGGAAGCGGTGCAGTATGCCGCTGACGCACTCAAGGCCAGCTTCCGGAAGTAGCGGGAAGCGCAACACGCTGCACTGTGTGTGCGGGCTGCACGAAGTTCGCGCGCAGCATCCGCGACGGTGTACGCTGGAGCAGTGGCTGCCGCATCAGGTGCGGCTACCGCTTCTTCGCCAGCATCGTCCGGCGGCAGCTCGCAGCGCGGCAGTG
>ENA-OFCF01000237-OFCF01000237.1-metagenomes-genome-assembly--contig:-NODE-237-length-26940-cov-4.575153_pt1 | contig 26940 bp, 36 predicted proteins | sample MGYA00153387_OFCF01 | MGnify analysis MGYA00153387
CTCAGACGGCTAATACTTACGCAAGAACATAAACGGGTTATCATTGGGTAATATTTCGTAGAGTCTCTATGCAGATTTATAGAAGTTTGGATGAGGTCGTAGAAGCAGGTTCGATCGCCCCTGATAGCATTATCAATGCGGATTGTTTGGAGGCGATGAAGGTTATCCCAGATAAAAGCATTGATTGCATTATTTGCGATTTACCCTATGGAGTCACTGCCCTGAAATGGGATTCTGTGATCCCTTTTGACTTGCTATGGGAGCAGTACAAGCGGATTATTAAGCCTAATGGGGCGATCGTACTTTTTGGTAGTCAGCCGTTTACGAGTGCGCTAGTGATGTCTAATCCTAAGTGGTTTAAATATGAGTGGATTTGGGATAAAAAGAATCCTAGCGGACATTTAAACGCAAAAAAAATACCATTGCGTCAACACGAAAATATTGTTTTATTCTGCGAAAATCGCATTAATTATTACCCTCAGATGAGAACTGGGCAGTTAAGGGTGAAAGGTGGTGGAAGACCTGAATTGAATAAAGGCTGTTACAGATTCCACTTAACGCCAAAGATTTCCAACGATCAATACTATCCAACTTCCATAGTTGAACTTTCAGGGTCGAAACAACTTGGCACACTTCACCCCACCCAGAAACCCGTTGCACTCATTGAATATCTCATCAAAACGTACACTCTAGAGAACGAAACAATCCTAGACAACACCGCAGGGAGTGGCACACTAGCGATCGCCTGCATCAACACTAACCGCCGTTACATCTGCATAGAGAAAGACCCCGAATACTTCGATGTGATGCGCGATCGGATTGAGAACCACGACCCCAACGCTCTGACGCCACCCAAGAAGACTAGAAAACCTAGAGCCATTACTGAAGGGCAGCTAGCGCTTTTTGGGTAGGTGAAAGTTTGCGGGGCATTGCCTAACCCAGTCCCTCAAAATGCCCCGCAAACTTTGAGGCCGGGTCAAGTTAGAAATCCTTCGGGTCGCATGGTTTCAAGCCTTCGCGGTAAGGTGCTGGCACAAACTCATTCGTGTCATGCTGCACATTTTTAGAGGCGGAAAAACAATTGATGCCCATGGTCAACGCATCACCTTCGATGAAGCGTCGATCGCTAAAATCGCGCGGGACTACAACGCCGTATTAGCAACCAATCCCGGATTAGATGCGCCCATTGTGATTGGGCATCCGATCGACAATGCGCCTGCCTACGGCTGGATTAAACGGCTGGTGGCGAAGGGGCTGGATTTATTTGCTGAACCTCAGCAGATGGATTCTGCGTTCCAAGAATTGGTGCAGCTTGGCCGATACAAGAAAATCTCAAGCTCCTTTTATTTGCCCGGTTCTCCAGCCAATCCGATCGAGGGCTACATGCTCCGGCACGTTGGCTTTTTAGGAGCAATGCCTCCGGCGATTAAAGGCTTAAAGTCTACGGTTTTTAGAGAAGAAGCTCACCCATTTCTCACACTCGATTTTGTAGAGGATTCCAGTATGGACGATTTAAAAGCCGCGCTAGAAGCCATCTTCGCGTCGCTCATGACCGCGATGCCTGATGCCATCCCCCAGGAACAGGTGGATGCACTGATGATAGCGATCGATATGATGGCTGAAGAAGAAAAAGGCGAGACGATTGACGAGACTCAAGACCCTGCCTACACCGAACAGCAAACGGCGCTTGATCGTCGGGAAGCTGCGATCGCGGTGAAGGAAAAGGCGATCGCAACTCAGGAAGGAAAAGTCATCAAAACGACGATCGCAGCCTTCTGCGAGGACATGTGCAAAGTCGGCAAGATGAGCGCCGGGGAAAAGCCTAAAGCCCTCAAACTCCTAAGCCTTGCGGCAACGGCCCCAGCGGAATATTCAGAAGCGGGTGAGTCGGCGCTACAAATGGCGATGTCCAGCTACCGCGATCGAAAACCACTCCTCACGTTTGGAGAGGTGAGCCGTGATGTTCCCGGCCAGAGCCTTTTAGTTCCAGAAATGGGCGATGCAAACTCTGTCACCGTCGCCGCCGCCGCTCGTCAACGGATGCAGACCGACGCGACGCTTTCCTATGCCGAAGCGGTCCGTGAAGTTTTGGAGGTTCAGTAATGTATTCAAATCAACAGGTGATTCTCAGCCGAATCGCCGAAGAAGATATTCCCGCATACCGGGTGGTCACACTAGGAACAGATCTCTCGAAGGTAAAAGTGCTGACGGCGGTGAGCGCTGCGATCGGCGTTTCAACCGATCGGGCAACAAAGGCAGGTGAGCGCTGCGATTTCGTGGTTCATGGCCCTCACAAAGTCCGCATGGGTCCAACGCCTCAGACAGTGGCGGGATGGGTGCAAGCGACTCCAGCGAGTAGCGGTGCCGTTTCGATCGCCACTGTCGGGAGCTTGGCTATTGGGAGAACCTTCGGCCCATGCCTGTTACCCAACGACCTCATTGATATCCTTGTCCACCCAACCCTGGCCTAAACAATGCCTACAATGCTTCCCAATCCGGTGTGGTCCGGATTTGCCGAGGGCTACCGGAATAATCGCTACATCGCAGATCTAGTCCTTCCCCGCGTTCCTGTTGCGGCTGAATTGTTCGAGTGTGACTACTACGACATTCCTGAATTTCTAGTCGCACCGAACAACGAAGTCGGGCGTCTCGATCGGCCTCCACTCGTGGACTTCAAAGCCAGTCAACGTCAGTTTCGCACTAAGAACTATGCAATGGATTCGCCGTTGCCTCAGTTTGATTTGGACCTAGCGAAGGCTCAGCGGCAGTCGAAGATTACGAAATATGATCCAGAGAAGCTGGCGATGGACGGAATCGCCGAGCTGCACGAACTCGCCCGTGAACGTCGGGTGGCTGGCATCATGTCTAACCCGCTGAACTACCTGCCATCAATGCAGCAGGTGCTTGCAGGTCCAAGCCAATTCACAGATCCAGCAGCTCGCCCAAAGGATTTGTTGATGGCCATCATGGACGGGATGCTTTATCGCCCGAACAAAATGGCAATGTCTCGTTTGGCATGGACCGCACTGCGATCGAATCCTCAAATTGTCGCAGCGGTCTTGGGAAATGCGGGATCTGAAGGGGTTGCGACAGTCGAACAAGTTGCGAAACTTTTAGAGCTTGACGAAATTTTGGTCGGTGACAGTTTCGCCGCCATCTCCCAAAACCGTGATCCATCCCGACCAACGGAAATGGTAAATCGGATTTGGGGGAATGATGTTGCCTTGTTCTACTCAAATCCAGCAGCTCAGGCGATCGCAGGATACAACCAATTCACCTTTGGCTACACCGCTCGGTTGAACGGGGTTGAAATTCTCACCTTCCCTGACAACTACATGGGTGCAGGCGGCGGTCAGGTTGTGCGTATCCGTGAACGCTGCATCGAAATAATCACAGGTAAATTCTGTGGTTATTTGCTGCGCAATGTTATTCCAGCTTCGACACCGTTTTCTATGGATCGGGTGATGTAAATGTACGAAATGCTCGTTAACTATCGCCATGGGGCTTATTACCCGATCGGCACAATGTCAGCGCTCTCGGATCTCTCGAAAGAGGCGATCGAAGAGGGTATCAACTCGGCCTTTTTTAAACTTGTCGCACCTTCTGTTCCCGTTACGAAACCCACTAAATAGCCATGCCCTACGCCACTCAACCTGAATTCGTCGAAGCGTTTGAGATGCGGGAAACCGTAGCTCTGACCAACCTCGAAGACCCAACAGCCATCGCGATTAACACCGTTCGGCTCGATCGGGCTTTGATTGATGGTGCGTCGGAAATTGATAGTTATTTATGGCGGTATCAATTGCCGTTATCGACCGCGATCGATTGGTTCAAGCCCTGCAATTTAGATATTGCAATCTATCGGCTGTATCAGCATCAAGTCCCGGATGACGTACGCAATCGGTATCTAGATTGGATTAAAAAACTAGAGATGGTCGCCACCGGAAAGCTTCGGCTCCCCGCGACGGCGATCGCTGAACCCACGGCTAATACGAGCTTTGGGAAATCTCTAGTTTCTAAAGGCGATCGGATTTACACCAATACTTCACTACAAGGATTTACCAATGGAATCGACTTCTGAATCCAAATCATCAAAAAAAGATGAGATGAAAATTTATCTCTTAGAGGCTTGGCACGACGGCGAGAACTCTGTCGATTATGCCGCTGGGCGGGCGATCACGGTCACGAAAAAGATCGGTGAAATGCTGATTTCACTCGGAACGGCTGAACCGGAGGTCTAATGCTCCAAGAATGCGAAGCGGCGATCGTCGCTAAATTGCTCCTAGAACCGCTACTCGTCAGCAATCTACGGATTACAGCATTCCCCGAGACCCCACCTAATGACGCAGCTGATATTCGGGGTGATGCGGTGTTGTTTGTGCGGTTCTCGGGTCTGGATTTGGGAGAAGGTGGCGCGTCTCGGTGTGAGTTTGTGCAGGCCGGAACGATGAACTTTGAATTACATTTCTTGGTCCGCGATTTGAGAACGCATACCAGGGGCTATCAACTCATGGAAACGGCGCAACGATCGATATCGGGGCTGAGGCTGGAATCGGAGGACGGTTACAGTTTCGGTTTACCTGGATTGCAAATGCGATCGACGAATCTAGCCGGATGGATTAAGAAAAGCGCCGTCTGGCACTGGATACAAAGCTACGAAATACCTACAAGATTTGAAGGGGAAACATTATGACGCTATCGATCGGTATGGGCATCGGGGCTTTAGGAACAACGGACCTTACGGGGACAAGCGCTAGCGCTTTCCTAAACCAAAAAACGATTCCAGTTCCAATCCTGGAATTTGACTACGAGCGGAAGGCCAAAGTTGAATTTGCGAAAGCCTATGTTGCGGGGAAGCATACGAACCTGGAATCGTTGGAGGCTGAGGTTGAATACAGTCTTAAAATCAAAACTCAGATTTCAAATTGGGCGATGACCGGACTATCGCAAGGTCTCTTCCAAAAAACGTTCACAGCGTTCACCGTGCCCAGAGTTCACAAGGCCAAAGTGAATGGATTGGGTGTGGCGATCGTCCCTGGTGTGATTGCGGCAACTTTGGTGATTGCATCTCTTGATGCCTTTGGCCCATGGGGTCAAGCAGGAGCAATCCCCCAAATTGACCTAACGACTGGAGCGGGTCAAGTGTCCTTTCCCGTAAGCTATGCGGGTGCGACTGTGACGTTCTTCTTCGACCGATCGATCGCATCAGCCAAGGGCTACGGCGGACCTGGAGCCTCGTCTAAAATCGGCCAAATGCAGTTCATTGGTGAATTGTATAGCAACACCTCGATCAAATCTGGGGATAGCTTTATTTGGATCCCTCAAGTCTCGCTGAAAAACGAATCCGCAAAGCTTTCCTTCACCGGAAAAACAGTTGAGTATGAGTTTGATTTGCTTCCGACGATTCCGGCTGGCTGGGACGAGCCTATCCTGCTTGTTGACGGGACCAGCATTCTCACCACCTAATGCACTTAGATCTGACGACGATCGATCACACCTTTGAGGCGGCGGATGGCACTGTTCGCAGCTTCAAAGGGTGTTCTTTATCAGGATTGATTGAATTCAATGTGCGTATGGATGAGTTGCGATCGGCGCTAGATCCGTATACCACTGAATCTCTGCAAGACGTTTATCTCAGTAATGCACGGGTTCGTTGGTTGTGCGATCGACTGCTAGAACTCAATGGCATCAAACCCAATTGGGTGACGCCATTACAGCTTTCTGAACTGCTATTTGACGGGCTACTTGTCCAGGTCAATCGATTAAAACAATCAGCCGCGCCATCAGACGGACCACCCATAACAACGGCTCAGCTAGTCGCTCAGACCATGCTTGTTACAGGTGGCGACCTCCAAGCTGCGATCGCCATTGTCGAACAGCTTTCAGCTCAAACCGCGATCGACTTAATTGACGCGATTGTAGAAACGAAAAAGACACCAGAAGAACTCGAAAAAGATAAATTTAAGGACTGGAAAGCGAAACGCTTAAGCGAACTTGAGGAGTAATGGCAAATATCCGGTTTGGGATTCAGTTTGTTAGTGATGGGGCGGGACGGACGATCGCTGAATTATTGGCCGTCCGCGATGCCTCAATCAAGATTGCGGACCAGGCTCCGGCTGTGGCCCAGCTTGCAAACTCTCTGAGCACAACCGGAACATCGGCGAATAAATTAGCGGCGGATTTAGGAAAGTCACCCGCTGAACTCAATCAGGTCATCAGTTCCCTTAAATCAATGCAGGCGGCGGGCGCCTCAACGGAGCAGCAGATTCTAAGCCTTGCTGCAAAATTTGGCATTACCGCACAAGAAGCTAAGCGATTACAGGAAGCGCTTGCGGGTGAAGGGCTGCGCCGATCGAGTGAGGCGACGATCGCGGCTGCTAATGCTCAGACTCAGCTAGCCGGAACGCTGGGCCTCACGCGTCGTAATGCCGGAGAGTATGCGCGGGAATTGGGACTCACGGCCCAACAAACTATCCAAGCGACCCAAAGAATGGGCGAACTGGACAGGTCGGGCGCGACGACGGCGACGAAGTTCAAGCTACTCAATCAAGAATTTGGGTTGACTCGATCGGGCTTTGAATCGCTGAACGCCTCCTTCAATTCCCAGACTAGGGCGCAAGAACAACTGGCCAAGGCGCTGGGGTCGTCGATCGGCGAGGCCAAGAAATTTGCCACAGAAACGGGACTCAGTGCCTCCAAATCCGCAGAGGCGATCGCCCGATATCGGGAACTGTCGTCAGTGGGTGCGACGTTGGCAGAGAAGCAGCGCATACTGACGCAAGAAGTGGGTTTGACGAATGCACAATTCGATCGGGTTCGGGGTGCCACATTGGGTTCCGCCGAGGGGATGGCTGGGTTGACGGCGGCGGCGGCTGGAGTGGCGGCAGCGCTGGGTAGCATCGGGCAAAAGGGGATTCAGGCATTCGTCGAGTTTGACGACAAGATGCGGACGTTTGGGGTGATTTCCGAGGCGTCGGCCAAGCAAACTGGACTGGTTCGGGACGAGGTGGAGCGGCTGGGAATCACCACCCAGAAGACGCCGAAAGAAGTCGCTACGCTATCGATCGAGCTGGCTAAAGCCGGATTTAAGGCTGGGCAGGTTAAGGATGCTCTAGGCGGGATTGTGCTTGCATCTCAGGCAACGGGTGACGACTTGCAGCGGACGGGTGAAGTGATTGGGAACGTGATTAACCAGTTTGCTGCGGGGCAAGATAAATTCAAAGCGACGGACTCCACGAAAATTGCAGATTTACTAGTCGCAACCTCCAATGCTTCGGCATCCGGCGTCAACGACATCGGTGAGGCTCTAAGTTACGTGGGAACCCAGGCGGCTCAGTCGGGGCAATCGCTGAAAGATACACTGCAATCGATCGGGCAATTGGCCAATGCAGGGATTAAGGGCAGCTCGGCGGGGACTGGGCTTGCTGAAGCGCTGCGCCGATTGAAACTAGCATCGGCCAACGCATCGACCGAGCTAGACGATCTCAAATCCAAGGGTGCAAAATCATCGGTCGCGGCTTTCAAACAAATCAATGAGTCAGTTCGGGATGCGACGGGGCAGTTGTTGCCGCTGCCTGTGATTTTGGAGAAGCTGAAATCGAGTCTATCCAACGTGGGACAGGCCGATAAAGACCTGATCATGAATTCCTTGTTTGGGGTTCAGGGTGGCCGCGTTATTCAATCCCTTCTCACAGGTTCCACGGAACAAATCAACGGACTTAAAACCGCGTTAGACAATTCGAGCGGCGCGGCTAAACGGGCAGGTGAAGCGTTAGCCCAAGGGCCAGCAGCCGCCTTAAAGCGCCTTGAATCTTCCCTGAATTTGGCATTGGTGAAGGTTGGGGAATTCCTGAGTCAGGCATTTTTACCACTGGTTTCAGCGGGTGAGTTGTTAATCAATACGTTCAATAGCCTTCCTGGTCCAATGCAGGGTTTTTTGGTGGCGACGGGCGCGATTACGGCGGGGTTGGCTTCGGCAGTGGCGATGGTGGTGGCTTACAACGCAGCAAAGGGCCTGTCGATCGTCCAGGATACGTTAGCGGCGGCGGCATCAATCCAAGAGTCTACATCAAGGGTGGGCGCTTTAGTCGTGACTCAAACCGCAGTGATTGCAGAACGCGCCATGGCATTGGCCAAAACGACGGTGACGGCTGGGCAGATTGCCAATACGATCGCAACGACGGCTGGAGCAGCGGCCACGGGAATAGCGACGATCGCACGCAATCTCTTTACGGCGGCAACCGTTGCGAATACGGGTGTATTGATTGCGAATGCAGGAGCGGCGATTGCTGCGATTGCGCCATTCCTAGCAATAGCAGCGGCCTTAGGTGCTATTGCCGTTGCGGTGGGATTTGCCCAAGAACGCCTCAAAGCCTTTGAGCCTGCCGGGAATATTAATAAAGGTACTGAAGAGCTCAAGAAGTTCCAGGCTGAAGCCGAGAAAGATACCCAGTTGAAAATTGATGTTGCCAAAGCTGATCAGGATCTCAAAGGCATCAACGAAGTATTAACAATTTTTCAACAAAAAATAGCAGAACAAGGGTTTATTGCTGGGTCATTTGCTGCGATCGATGCCATCCTCACAAAGTTAGCTGGAAGCACTGGGAAATATGGAGAAGAGGGAACGTTCCTTAATCAGAAGCAGTTGGAGAATCAGGCCACGATGGAAGCGCTTGCGGCTCAGTTAGCCGTCACGAATGGCACCTATGACAAGGGGACTGAGTTGATTGCAAAATACGGTTTGATGCAAGTTGATTCAACCTCCAAAACTAAATTAGGGGCCGAGGGCATTGCTAAGTTCAATGCTGAAGCGAGACTTCAAGTAGACCAGTTGGAGAAGTCTGTTGAGGCTCTCAAGAAAAGCGCTGAACAGACCACTGATAAAGAACAGAAGGCGATCATTGAGAGTAATATCAAGTCGCTAGAATCCCAAAAGGAAGCTATCCAAAAACGATCGGCTGTGTTGCTGGGCAGTAGTGAAGCCTTGAAGACAGATGCCGATCGGACGAAGGCTTCGACTGAATCAAATAAGAAGTTAGAAGACTCAATCAAATCCCTAGCTAAAACACAGAAGGAAATTGAAGACGGGACAATCACTGAGGCTAATGCCCTTAAGAAGCTTGAGGAAGTGCAGACTAAAGCGGCTAAGACTGCGATCGGCTTATCCAAGGAACAGCTGGAGGTAGAGCGTAAAGCGACGGCGGAGAAGGTTGCTGAGTTGCAAAAACAGGCTAAAGGCAAAGAAGAATTAGCGGCCAAGGACTTCGCGAACCCAGCCATTAGAACTAAAGCTGCCGATGAGCAGAAGTTGATTCTGGGAGAAGTCGAAAAGGTTCAGACAGAGTTTAGAACAAAAGAAAAAGCGGTGGCCGAGAAAGCCGAGTCCGATCGCCTTTCCCTGTCGGCGGGGAAAGAGATATTCAAGATCAAAAAAGAGCAAAATGATGCTGAACTAGCCCAGCTTAGCGCGGGTGAAGCGGCGGTGTCTGCGTTGCTTGCGGCGGGGAAGATTAGTGAAGAGGAAGCCGAGCGGCAACTCACCGCATTTAAGGCTGAGGAAATAGGAAAACGCATTGCCCTGAAAAGGCTTGAAGCGGGTTCTGCGACCGGAGAATCCGATAAGAAAAAGCTCAACGCTGAGGCGGATAAGCTCGAATCTGAACTAGCCAAAAATCAGGCTGAATCGGGAAAGAAGATCGCATCGGCTGCTAAGAAGGACCGCGAAGAAACCCTCAGTGTGGAGATTGAGCAGAATAAGGCTGCGGTGGCTGCGATCGAGGCATCACGGGCAGAGGGGAACCTGTCTGAGGCGGCGGCTGAACGGCAACTCACTGCGCTCAAACTTGAGGAAATCAAGAAACGCATTGCTGCAAAAAAAGCGGAGGCTGCGGCTGAAACTGACCCCAAAAAAGCGGCAAAGCTTCAGGCAGAAGCCTCTCAGCTAGAATCATCTTTGCGGAAAGAAGAGGCCGATTCTAAGAAGAAAATCCGTGCAGCAGAAAAAGCCGATCGACAGAAGGATTTGGACGTGGAACTTGCGGCCATCTCAGCCCAGCAGTCTGAAATTGAGGCGGCGAGGGCTACGGGCAGAATAACGGAGGCTGAGGCTGAACAGCAACTTACAGCTCTTAAAATTCAGGAGCTATTAAAACGCGTTGCGGCGGCGCAAGCGGCGGCGGCGGCGGAGAGCGATCCAAAATTACGATCGAAGGAACTGTCTGAGGCACGGAAACTCACCGCCGAAATTGAGAAAATTAAGGCTGAATCAGGGCAACGAATCTTTGACCTTCAGATTAAGAAACTGGAGGAACAGGGGGCGAAAGCGATCGCTCTGGCTAAGCTTTCCGAGCAGGAACGATCGAACGCCATTCAGCAGGGTTTAAATTCCCAATCAACGACCATTGAGCAGGCGGCGACCGATCGGCTCAATGCCCAAAAAGGCACCTTAGATTCTGAACTGGCCGCAGCTCAAGCCGCTGCCAATGCGATCGCTTCGGCGACGGCGACAACTCAGAAACAGCGGGATGAACTCGACAAACGGAAGCTTGATGCCGCTCAGAAAGTTGCCTCTATTCAGGGCAATATCCTTGGAAATGAGGCGGCTCAACAGAATGAGGTGCGGAATCAGGAGATCGAAGGCATCAACATTGAACAGGCTGCTAGAACCCGTGCGATCGAGCAGCAAATTCAGGAGATGAGGGGCGTTCAATTAGGCCGTGAAATTGCGTTGTCCACGGTTGAACTGGGCGCTCAAAGAGAAGTTGCGGCGATCGACAAAGCGGCTAATGCTCTGAAGCGACAGAATGAATTACTGGCTGCTAAAGCGGGGCTGGCTAAGGCACAAAGTGATGCCGCTGTAGCCGGGACTGAGATTCAGATTCAACGGCTTAATGCAGCGCAGCAGAGGGAGAGCGACCCACAGAAAAAGATTGTCTTACAGCAACAGGAAAACGATCTCCAAACGAAACTTGAAATCCAAAAACGGGCGGCGCTGATTACCGAACAGGCGATCGCCAGCACTCGGTTAGATGCCGAGCAGCGATCGCAGAATTTTGCGGCAAGCCGAACCCTCATCGAGGCGCGGATTAACGAACTCAAGGCAAAGCAGGCTGTCCTCACCGCCCAAATTGCCCAGCAGGAAGCGGCGCTCACCTCTCAGAAAGCATTGCAGGAAGCGGCGGCTAAGATTAACGCGGCAGATGCGCTTGCGCCAGGGCTAGCCAAAGACAAGGCGATCGCTGATGCCTTGGCCGCTCAACAATCGGCACAGCTCGGCGCGGAACAATCCCGGCAACAGGCACAGCAGGGAATTGCGATCGCCCAACAGGGACAGGCTCTGGCGACTCAGGGCGTTGCGGAGGCAACCGCGAACAAGGCCCAGCTTATAGAGACGAATGCTCTGCAAAAACAGACTCTTACTCTTGAGCAGAAAACGGCGTTGACCCGCTTTGATGCCACCGAACAACTGAGGCAACAAAATGTACTACTCGACCTGCAAAAACAGAAGCAAGAAGCGATCGCCGCAGCCGTATCTAAATCATCGGGGGCATCCACCGCACCTGCTTCGGCACTACCCGGTAGACGGCAAGGCGGGAACGTCGCGGAGGGGCAGGCTTATGTCGTGGGTGAAGATGAACCTGAAATCTTTATTCCCGGCGTCTCGGGGACCATCCTGAATCAGCAACAGATTGTGGCGAATCTCGATCGATTGCTGATGGTGCGAAATCTGGTTTCGCCTAGTTCGGGTGCGATCGTGATGCCGTTATTGGTCCCGACGTCACCGAATGATTTAGCCCCATTGCTAGCCGAAATTAAAGCGCTGCGATCGGCGGTATTGGAGCGGCCTCCGGTAATCGCAGCGCCTGCAACGTTTGTGAGTCCAGATGATGGGAATTATGATAAATTTTTAGCATTGCAGCGATCGCTCGCACGGGGGAGTTTCTGATGTTTGTTTTGTTCTCAGGCGTGTTCGCCGCAAACCCACTCAGCTCGACTGCATTTCACTTGCAGCTTGCTCACCCTAGCGTTCCTGATACGTTGATTTTGCACGAGCATAAGGAGGGCGGACTTGCCTACTCTCGGCAGAAAACAGGCTGGTTAAAATCGGGCGATCGGACGTTGACAGGTTCGCTCAAAATCCTGGGAAATCGATCGCACATCAAGACCGAATGGAAGGCTGATTTCTTGGTCACTCGGCCACAGTTTGAATTATTCCAGCAATTGCTCACGGCTCAGATGTCCTCACCCGTGACGTTGCTCGATCGCTTTAATGGTGAGACAGGTGCGGCTCTGGTATGGCTAGATGTGGATGCTCAGTGGTTGACGCCACAGGTGATGGGTTACTGGTGGCAGTTGCAATTTGTGGTGAGGGAGGAGTAATGGATTTAAACTGGTTCCGATTCGACATTATTGCTGTTTCGTCCTGCAAGGAATCTCACAAGGTTCTCCGTTTCCTCTAGGTATATGGTTTCGATCGGTTTCTTCTCTTCCTGTCTTACCCGATACTCCTCCTGCCTATCTGCGCTACTCATAGCCTCACCCCACTTAGTCGGCCTACCTTGCGTGTGGGGGCTGTCACTCAGGCTGTATCCGCAGTATTTGGCTGTGCATCTGTAGCGTTGGGTGCCCGAGGCGTTGAATCCGTTTTTGGCAAGTTCCCGAGGGCCGGGGCAGATTGGGCAGGTTGGTTTCATGGTGGGTTTGTGGATATGAGCGGGGCGCTAATCCCGCATGAGCGATCGATCGAAACCCTTTGCTCTTAATCACAGAAAAAGCCTAGCGCCTTAATACCTGCGTCGTTCAAAGCCTCTTCCTGAGCTTGAAAATATCCTTGGACAATGGTTTCCATTGGTACGACGGCAACGTCAATTTTGTTGTACGTGATGAATTCAGCGATGTATTGTGCCAGTTGTTCTGCTTTAGCTTTTTTGGTAATGGTCATTTTAACTACTCTCGGGTTGTGGTGGTTTGTTCCTATATCTTACACGCTTTTAGTTACTACGTCAACAGATTGCCCAACAGAATTTCCCGCCCGCGCCGCCCGCCGATCGCTCCGATTCGACATTATTGCTGTTTCGTTCCGGCAGATCTGCCGAATGGTTCCCACAAAACGCCCGATCGTCCCTATTTACTCTCGCCAAAGTAGACCGCTGAAACGCCCATTTTCCGTTAAAAGTGCGATCGCTGAAACCCGCTCTATCACGGAATGTTCACAGACTTCTTTCCTGCTCTTGTCTTTCTTCTATTCTTCTTTTCTCTGTACAGGATGGAGAACCTCTCTCGTTCTTTTCGATCTTTTCGCAGAAAAGAGGATCCGGAGATCGGATCTAACGATCGAACTTACAAATCAAAATAGGTCAGCACTCCCGTAAGGGTCCGATCCACCCATCCGATCCAAATATTCCGTACTTGTTAAAAAAAGGAAGAAAGAAAGGTGGGAACGCCTATATTGTCTGTGAACATTCGGTGGTAGAGCGGGTTTCAGCGATCGGTAAAAAGCACCAAAAAGCAGAAAACCCCGAAGACCTAAATCCTCGGGGTTTCTTAAATGCTGGGTATGCGATACAATCTGATTACCTCTAAAAAAACTTACCGCATGAATCAATCATACCATTCTTCAGACGATTTTACAGCCTACCTTAGCCACCAGACTATGAAACGGCTGAAGTCCATCCTCTACACGGTAAGCAGCACCTTGTTTTGGGGAGGAAAAGCGATCGCCCGTGGGTTTGATGAAACCATTTATGAACTGTCTGACATGGTGAACCTGCCAGCGCTTCGATCGGTCCGCTGGATTCGCCTATCAATGGAATGGCTTGCTAACGAAGCTAAGACGGCATCTAAGCGCTTGTTTTCAACGCTTCGGGATGAGTTTGAAGCAATGGGATTATGGACGATCGAGCGTCAGTCCCCACGTCAAGGCAAGTCGCAAGAGATTACGCGGCTCTTAGCGATCGACTTTGGGGCGTTGTTCCAGTTGGCGCGGGCGACGGTGTTGAGGATTCACGAGCTTTGCGCGGCAGAAGGGACCGAGCCAGACTGGGCGACAATTCTGCCAGAGCATGGCTTTGGATTCCTTGGTGGATGTTTTAGAGAAATCTACGGCCACTCGTTGTTACTGTCTGAGGATCAGGTGGAAGAGGTTTCAGAGTTCCGCGACGCATTACGGAAGGGCACCTATCAGGGTGCTGGACAGCCTATCGAAGATGCAGAAGATGGGCGATCGAGCGAACCCAAGACCCCACCGGATAGCCCTTTTGACTTTGAAAGACTGATGAGACTGGCGGACATGGATTTGTAATATCTTGGGTGAATTCTCAGATCACAAAACTATACTAGGGAAATTAATGATTGCGCTGAAATATTTGGACGCTCAGTATATCGCCAAGCTGGGAATGAAGTATGTTGAGACCTCTTGGGACTGGGATGTAAGCCTTGAGACGTTTATCGAAAGGCGAGTTAACCGAGTCTATGGCTTTATGCAAGCTGCGCAAAATACTAGAGACAGTATCTATCAACAAAGCGACGATGTTTTGTTTAGACAAGTAGACTGATTTAACTCCATCAGCAGGATAGGGCATAAAGAAAGCCGCCTTATCGTTTATTCTATGATAGAGCAGACATCCTAGAGCATTGCATGGATTTAGAATCGTCCCGATCGAAACAACGCGCCGCCCAACAGCAGGCCCAGACGCAACCGGAAGGGGTGGCGCGGATTGGCGATCGTGACCCACTGACAGGGCGATACACGGTACAGTTCCCCGACGGTGGGATTGGTGCTAATGGAATCAAGACGTATACCGCAATGAGCAAGCCGGGTGATGTGGTGGTGCTGTTCCCTCGTGCGGATGGTTCTGTGGCGATCGATAGTGAGAAAGGTTCGCCTACGATCGTCCCTGACGTGTTCAATAAACCAGTGGAAGAGAAGAAGAAGGCGAAAGTTTGGATACTGTACTTTTTTGGCGGGAAACTTTGGGTTGGTGGGCATCAGTCCGAACCGGAAGAAGTTGGATCTGTCTATCTCGGAGGGCCGATCGCACTCTCTGAAGAGAATGGGGGGCCTGGACTGATTCTTGCTGGTATTGGGCTTGCGATTAGCTCAAATCTTCATGTCTGGGGCGATGATTCTGGGTGGGTAGCGACCTATCAAACATTCCCGCCAGATTTCGATTTTACTAATGCGACAACCTTTCACGCTGTAACATCCACCACTCGTAAAAAAAACTCAACTTCATTCGCCTTTGGGGAAGATGGTGGAATACGTGGGTCTAATCGAGACAGTATTGAGAGCAACACTCGATCGTTTCCACTGGGCGCAGGGTTTGTCTCTTATCGATCGATTCGGGGTATCTCTAGTATTAATCCTCCACTAATCTATGACAGCACGGTTTCGCAAACTGCTTCCGCTGTCCATCAGGCGTCGATCGGCTACATGGAAAATGCCGTGCCAACTGTCAATCAATTCAGCATAAGCGCCTCACGAGCGTCGATCGTCTTTTCATATATTAATACAAACGAAATAATTTCCTACAGCGGAACAATACCAGTCCCGAACCAGAATAGACAAACGATTTTACCCTACTCTGGCTCATTCTCATGCCCTGAACAATCTACGTCTGACCTGGGACCGTATCTCAAGAATAGTGTTGTTGTTTATCCCGAATTGTCGGCTCAAATCATCCATAATTACCCGATATTATGCGATCGTTTCTCAACTTATTATATCCAAGAGTCCATCATCATCAATGGAACATCCTCCATCCAAAAAGTGTATGAATTGCGATCGACAATCTCACAAGAACTGATCGCTAGGAACTACGCCGAGCCGAGATTCTTTGGTATCCGATGGGATACCAGGGAATCAGCCTATATTACTGGTCTTTGGCCGGATACAGGAACGGCTAGATACAAGCAGGTTACGTATTCCGATCCTGCCTACTATTACCCCAATTATTATCTCAACGCTACATCGTCGGGCAATAGCGTTCTACCGATCGGCCATTTTACTAGACTCGTTGACAACGTTCGACCGTTCGACGAGTACTATGCCTATCCGTACTTCGTTACGTTCTCAGGGGGCCAGGTCGTCACAATCGAAGCATCAGAGATCAACAAGGCTAAGATCGGGAGTGCTTATTTGCAGCGCCGATCGGTTGCTGTGGATGGAACCTTTTCAGACCTCGGGACGGTGTTCTGTCATCCAATACCATCAACTGCGATCGTGTATCACTGGAGCACAACCGCATGAACCTGGAATATTCACGGTTAAAGCAATTGGGACAGCAAGCCCAGTCGATCAAAAAACAACGCGACCTGCCGCCAAACGCGATCGCAACCTACATCGATCGTGACCCACTGACAGGGAATCGATTGTTATCCTTACCTGATGGCGGCATTGTCACACAACGGTGGATATCGAATAGTCAGCCTGAATCGCTCCCACCTGTTACGATCGACTCTAGTAGCGCAGCACTGCCCGGTTTTAGCTCCCAGAAACCCTCATGAAACTAGATTACTCCCCGCCGCCGTCTACCTTTTCCCTCGGGACGTTCGCCATTACTGAATATCTTGACTCGTGGGAGATACGAAGCCCTGCACTTGAACTCAATGCGATGGGGGTATGGACGGGTGACTTTGAGGTATCCTACAACCGCAAAGCCCAGACGATCGGACTGACTGAGAATGATTTTAGTGAGCAGCATCAGCCGAGCCGATGGCGTCCGGGGCAGACTCAAGTATTAATCACGGTAATGGGTCGATCTTTGCCAGTGATGAGGATCGATCGGTATGCCTACGACACCCAAACGAAGACGGGGAAAGGGTCATTAGTGCAGTATCTAGGGGCGATCGCTGGAAACAGACCCAGCATTATTCCCGATACCCGCGTTGGTTCTCAGATGCCGCTGAAAGAAGTTGTAGAGGTTTTGGTCGATGGGGCGATGTTGCCAGCCAGAATTAAGGCATTGAGGGAGATCACCGGGATAACGGGCGTTTTGGATGCACCGTTGTCTACTAGAGATCCGATCGTTGATGCTCAGAAGTTCTGCGGTGTGAACTGGCAATGGCTCACGGTCAATTCAGCCGAAAAGATCGTGACGGTGAGTGGCGACCCGGCGAAATATCCGGTGATGATGTATCGATCGATCGGGCAAGTTGAGTGGCAACCCGACCATGAAGCGATTTATTTTGCAGCGGATAAGGTCATTGTAACGGGCGCTTGTCAGGTGCCTAACCCCGGCAAGGTCTGTGGTATTCCAGACCCCAATGTAGATGGGAAGGGCCGGACGAAACGGGTTCTTACGTCCGAGATGCAACCGTTTAAAACCATATTTCCAGGGCCGTACTCCACAACACCTACGCTTGCTGAGAAGAAGAAAATCATGTATGCCTACCGGAACGAGCCGGATTTTACGGTTTCAAGTATTGGTTTTGGTATCAGCAGTTATGTCGAGCTTATTCTGTTCAATGCCGGGAACTTCGACCCCTACGATCTAAGGCGAGACATGGACAGCGCCAACACCTTGACGCTTAAGGATGTGGACGAGCGGACGGCCATCCATACAGTGACGGTGAAGGAATGGCCTGCGGGTCGGATATTCCCAAGGCTAGGCACTAATCAGACGATGTACGTTGCTGAGATTGAGGTGATTACTCCATTCGTTCGCGCTGTCTGGGTACCGGAAGGACTCTTGCGGCCTGAGACGGGGGACAATTTCACCCTTGTTCGCAAGTCTAAGGAAATCCTGACAGCCGATCGAAATCATGGATGCGGGGGCGTAAGTGCAAAGAGCGGGACGGTGATTGTATTTGAGGACAAACCCAAAGCAGAACTCCCCCAACCTGCGCCAGAAGTCCCACTCAAGACCGTATCGATCCGGGCTGAGTGCGTCGTAGACCCCGCTGGCTGGACGCCATTGATCGTCAATCCTCACATTGTCGAAGTTGGTTTTTTACCATCCCAAGGCCATGGTGACAACCTCGCCTTGCAGATTGCTCAACAGCAGGTTAGGCGGCGGAACTTGGTGCAGATATCGGAGCCGTTGCGAAATGCGATCGAGTGGCTGGATGCGGGATGCCCGATCGTGGGTCGGGTGCGGGTGCATGATGGCGAGTTTGGGTTTGAATCGGTGATTATTGGGATGGGCGGTAATGAGGCTAAATTCTCTTTTGCCTGTGGCAGAATAGCGTTAATCAGTCCGCCGATCGCCCCTCCTCCTCAGCCTGTGCCCTATATTCCCGGTCCTGGTCTTCAGCTACTCGTTCCCAATTCGATCGTCTCTCAAGTCGGGACACCAATGTCTATTGATTTACTTGCCACTGGGGGGACACCTTGAGTTATACGTTCTCTAGTCCAAGCCTTCCACCGGGATTCTCGATCGTTGGGAGCAAACTACTTGCTTCGGCCAATGCGCCTGCGTTCGCGGGGACCATTACGATCGCGATGACTGATGGTTTTACGACTGTGAACAAGGTCATTGCGATCGATCGGCGTCCGACTACTGTGTCGGCGTTGGTTACGCAGATTCTTGATTTAGTGTCCATCACTGGGCCGATCGATTCGTTCGTGGACTTTGAGATAGTTGTGCAGACAATGGTGTCAGAGGTTGGATTTAATGATTCTTTATCCTTCATCCCGATGTCTTCACTGGTTTCAATAGCGGGTGCAACTGATGAGTTTACGCTAGGGGCATCAGTAATGGCCGACAATATCACAGCTAATGGGGTAGCGTTCAATTATACATTCCTTGACACCAACAGCAACGCTGTTGCGACTTTTGCTCTAGCTGAGTCTATTAGAGTATATAGAGAATATGGCGACTCTCCGCAAACTTCGGAAGAGGCTATTGGCTGTGAGGCTGCTAGTGCTGCAAGCTTTAGGGCAAGTCTGCTTGATGCTACTAGGGTGAAACTTGGTCAGCCAGGAATAAGCGCGGCTTTTTGTAGTGTCAATACTTTTGTGCTGGATGGACCATCTATTATCGCATATAGATATTACACCAACAACGGAGTAGGGGGTTCTGGAGGAGGATAGATTTAGGCCAAAACCGATCGAGCAAACCCACACTAATAACAAACTATGCCAGCCCAATACACCGACCTTGAACAACAATTCATCTGCGACCTGTACCATCCGATCGCTGGCACTATTCGACATGTCGCACTACTTAGAAGTTCTTTGCAACTAGCGATCGCTTTTACAGCAGATGCCGCGTCTAATGTCCTCACGTTCGCAACAGCGCAACCATTCCAGACAGGGGCGAGACTGCGATGCACATCAACGGCAACACTTCCGACCCCACTAGTGGCAGGCGTTGACTACTTCGCTATTCGACTGACCGCTACGACGTTTAAAGTTTCAGCAATTCTCGGAGGGGCAGAGGTTGATCTGATGGATGCCGGGAGCGGAACTTTGACGATCAACGAGCAAGCACTAGGAAGGACAGACCCGATCGCTGTCCTATTGTCGAAGGAAATAGCATTCCCTGGCTATTCGACACGGTTTGCCATCACAGACGCAGGTCCAGCGGCGATGGTATTGGGCAAGGCTCAAAAGACTAAACTAGTGATTATCGTCAACAATGGGACTACTGATGTATCGATCGCTCATTACCTGATTATTCGTGGTGGGTCTGCGACGATCGGGGATACTGCCATGGCCGCTCACGGCCTAGATACATTGCCGAGCGTTTTAACTGTTATTGGGGGAGAGACACGAGGGCTTAACTATGTGATGCGCGGAGCATAATTTGAGAATTCACTTTGCCATTTGCTATTGGGCTGGGGACTGGCAGTCTGTTCCAAGGCTGTACCAAGAGATGGGATCGCTCTTCCCCAAGGAACCGATCCCATCAGAATGCCCCGCAAACTTTGGGCTAAACCGCCAGTGCCTCAAACATTTCTGCCTTACTCAGGTGCTTGGAGCCGTAGACGTTTCGCCACCGGATATTTTGGGCGCTGCATTCTTTACGGAGTTGGACGGCTGTGAGGGTTGCGTATTGGGGAGTGTCTGTTGCCAGTTGAAGCTGGTCGGGGATCGATAGGACTGCGCCAGGACGGGCGATCGATTTGGCCAGGGTGACGGCGGCTGGGGCGATCGCTGCAATATCTTCGTCTAGGTCGGGAGCGCTGGGTGCATCTAGTTTGGCGATCGCTTCTGCAATATCTTCGTCTAGTTCGGTGTCAGGTGCGATCGGCTGGGTGCTGGGTGACGATTGGGCGTATTCTGCGAACATCAATTCGCCAGCGACGTAGAGGGCGATAAGGAGGTAGATGAACGCTTTGGAGGCGAAGACGATCGTGGCGGTTGCAATGTTGAGGACCGTCAATGCGATCGATTTAGCTTGAGTATTAGACATTGGAAATCCCTTTGAAACGATGGGTTAACTTCACTCTGCATTAATCCGGCTGGTGACGGTCGATCGCGCTTGAAACGGGGCGATGCGGCTGCATTAGAGCGGCTGTTAAGGGTGCCATCCTGCCATCGTATTAAGGACTCATTGCATCGTCCGATGATTTAGGTTTCTCAGTCCCGATAGTTGTAAACCCACTCGAAGGTAGTCAGACTTGTTTTTAACGGAGAACTGATTGATTAACTCCGGGCGTCGTCAGGGGCGGTGGGCTTGGCTCTTCACCATGCGTTCGGGTTTCTATCCCCGTTCGCTTTCCAATCTCGCCTCCTCAGCCATATTTACAATATAGCAGCATTCCTAGTAATTGTGTCAGAAAAATCTATTTTAATATGCTTGCTATTGTGCAGAAAATTCTGTATATTAAAAAGGTAGGAATTCAAAAGAGCGAAACCGACCATGGCAGGATTACGTTTTAACAAACCAGCCAGCAGCACTAACTTTCCAGTTAAGGATTATCCTTTTCTTGGCCCAATGGATGAGGACGAAAGAAAACACGAGCATGTCCCGACTGAAGAAGATGAAGCCCGTGACAATCAGATCTATCAAGTTGAAGCTCTAGCTGCTGAACTTAGCCACTCCGCACCTAACGCCCGATACGGCACACTGCAAAGCGTTGCAAGCGAAATCGTAGACGGCAAGATTACGCATAAAGAAGGGATTACACGCCTTACCTCAAAGAAAGTTGTAATCAAGAAAAAATGAGTAAAGAATTTCTCAATCTCCAAACGCAGATATGGAAAGCGATCAAAGCTTCCCCACTAAAGGACAGTGAGATCGGCGGGTTATGGGCAGATCAGTACGGTGGGACTCCCCACAGCGCAACTCAGCGGGTTTATCAGTGGCGATCGTATGGTTTGCCGCTGTCGGTTATGAACCTGGTTCAACTGCTTGATGTTCTTGGATACGAATGGACTATTACAAAAAAGAAGGATTAATCATGGCTAACCCTAAATTAAACGAACTCCTCTCGATCGCCAAACAGGCACAGGCCCAGTGGGACAAATGGGAGAGCGAGGGAGCTTACGATCGCTCTCCGTTGTCGCGAGAATCCCTAAATGTCGCGGTATTAGGTCAGAAATCATGGAGATCTCTCCACCCGGCGATTCGAGCATCTGAGCCTTGCATCGTTTTACTTCAGAATGGCGAGACTCGGAAAGTCGGAACCGTGGGGATTCTCACCGCTAATCAAATGATGTACTACAGCGAGACCGTGAATGGACCTCATACGATCGAAGGTGTTAATTTGCGGTTTGTCGAATCGATCGAGAAAGTAGAGGAATCCCCCAAATGAGAACCCTAACCGTCTGCCCCGGCTGGGCTAAATTATTCTTTCTTCCCGAAAACCCCAAAGACGTGGAAAACCGAAGTTGGCCAACCTCTCACCGTGGACATCTACTGATTCACGCTGGGAAGTCGAAGAAGGCGATCGCGTTGGCCCGAGAATACTGTCTTGCTGCACACAACCCGTTCCTTACTCCGTCTGTGTTCGGTGCGATCATTGGCATGGTTGAAGTCGTGGGGTGCGATCGGCTTTCTAAATCACGATGGGCGATGCCTAATCATTATCACTGGCAGATTGCGAACCCTCGGTTATTCGCAGAGCCGATCGCCTGTAATGGGTCGTTGTCACTGTGGGAACCGTCGATCGAGATCATGGAGAAAATAGAGGCTCAATTATGCAATTAACACTTGACCAGTGGAAAACCTTTGCAGCAAAATTCCTTTCCGATCTAGGCGTTGATGCAAGAACAAGCGACTGGACCGACATTGAAATCGCAGTTCACCACAACGCAGGATGTCAGGGAATCAGCAAGAGATTCCTATTGATGGCGGCACAACTGATTAGAGATGAGAACCAATCATGAAAGAATTATCGATCGTCTACACCTGCACCCGCACCACAAGTTTTAGCGCTTGGAGTTTTGACGAACCATGGCTCAATGCTGGACAAACTGCCACCATCTTTGGATGGTGGGTTGCTGACGCTGTGAATCCATTGTGGAGAATTCGCCGGGACAGTGACGGAGACGAAAAAGCGATTTATCAATCTCATCTTTTAGAGTACGGAACGATCGAAGGTGCGACATGAAGCCATTGAACGCATTCGTCAACACGCAATACTCCCAACCGATAAGCCATGAGTACGGCGATCGTCTTCAGGGGATTGATTCCCATATCTTTTCCCATATGTTCCGCGCCCTAAGTCGTCACGACAATCAAAAGGGGAAGACGGCTTTTTTGGTTAGGGTCCGCGATCGCCCTAAAGCTCTACGCCCTGTGAAAGACCTAGCTCAACTAGGTATAGACATGAATGCCAACGATCGGTTCCTTGAACTGCTTAAGGAATACGGTCGATGAGGATAAGCTCAAAAGCCGCCAACAGAAAAGCGATCGATTCTACAAAAAAACCTCAAAACTTAATTAAGGACTAATCAATCATGGACTACTCACAAATAATGATCGCCTCCGTAAACCTCACAGTTAACGATCTGACTGATGGAGAAGTATCTGCATTGTTTTTGGCTACTCAGTTGGGCGGGATAAAACCGCATCATAAAGGCTTTGAAAAATTAAGCTCATTAATGACAGAGCCTAATGGTGGGATGCATTCAGCAACGTTAGAAGCTCTAATAGAGTGCTTGCAGATCCGCGTCTCAAAATTTCACGATAATTGCCAAGTTTAAGCTCCGCCAACAGAAAAGCGATCGCACTCATTCACGAATACGATCGCCCAATCAATTCCCCAAAACCTTAGAGAGATTCCAAGATTATGTCACAACAAAGAGAAGCCCGATCGAACCGTCGATCGGGCTTCTCTTTGTTGAACGTACAATCGGGCATATTCATCCCGCCATCCCGTAATCTTGCATACTGAAATCTTGCAGTGTCTTAATGACCGAATCCACCTGATACCACTGGTTTGGGCGGATCGATGGCATCATTTTTTTCAGCATTGCGCCTGAGACTTCATAGCCCCTCACTGCAAGCGCCGATCGAATATCCCAACCGAGCGCCCAACCCTCACTCTTGACGTGCGCGGCCAAGGCATCGACCATCTGAATCGTCTCGTCGGAGTAGGCGATTTTTCTTACAGCTTTTTGGCTCAATTCACCATATTGATTTTTCGATCGAAGTGTAGCCACCCCGATCAATAGGCAAAATTCGACTGCTGTATATTGGGTCGATCGCCCTTTCGGTACGCCTGCCCAAATTTTCCAATTCGCCCAAGCTCCCGCGTCAATCTTCCCATCATAAATTTTCTCACAAGCACCCCGAACGATCGATGCGGCAAACATTATAAACCTCCAAAACTATTCCCCATACGTTAGGTGTAACACGGGTTTCAGCCATTTTGCAAGCGTTTTGACCCCGCACTAAGCGGATCACCCCCCACTTGCATGACTGAAACTCTACCCCTGTACGGGTTTGAGCCGAAAAAATGGGGGGGGTACCCCGCACTAGCATGATTCTAGTTCCGATGTACTATCACGATCGATCGGTATCGGATCCGCCTTAGTGCCAAAATATTATTTATTGGCAAAATCGAAGCAGGACTCAAGATGGGGCAAAATAACGAGTTTTCAAAAGGATGTTGACAACGGGGGCCGATCGCCTATGGTAATAATGAAAGCGCAAACATAGGCAGAGTAAGGATTTCAGCATGAGTAACCCCACACCACAAGATTTCCTGAAGAAATGGAACTTGACCCCTGCACAGTTTGGGTTGCTCATGGGGATTCAAAGCGCTCAAGTAAATAGACTGCTTGCGAAACCGACCGCCACCTATGGACAGGCGGCGACATCGGCACAATGCGATCGGCTGGCAGAACTCGACCTGTTACTACAGATTCGGAGCCGAATGAGTGAGCGGGTTTCGATTTTGGCAAAAATAGTCCGGTTGATTGAAGGGCTGGAAATATTTCTAAAGATGATCGGGGCGACTCAGGGAACTGACATGGCATCGATCGATCAGCTAATTTTTGCCAGTAACGAGATCACCGAGTCCGGAGCTATGGCACGGCTGAATAATATTCTTGCCAGAAAAGATTGACACGTCTATCAAAATGATATAAATTGGTAATCAAGAAAAGCGACACAATATTTTTGATTACCGGAGCCTCTAATGTTTGGATTTTTTAAGCGAGATGAAGATGTAGTCGAAGAAGTTAAAGAAGAACTATTGAAAAATGGGTACGCTGCTGCGGCAAAAGTTTGCAGCAAAAGAGGTGGGTCTGAAGGTGATTACGATCGGGCAGTTGCAGAAGTCAAAACAAAGATGCGCTGTCGGTAAATAGAACTTACTTTATTTAAGCCTGAGGACCCAATGAAATTAGATGATGATCAAAACGGTTTGGCACGAGTGGACCCGACCGCCGCCAATACGCCAGTGCCGACGCCACGTCGCGCCGTCCCCATGAAGAGGGGCGATCGGCCTACGACTGAAGACCTCACGCCTGCCGCTATTGGTGGGACAAGCAAGGTCAAAGCAGCACTAGCAAATGCGTTGCGTCCTGTCTTTGAGCAAATGGACGCAGACGAAGATGACACCGCCTGGGAAGTAGTGAGAAACCTTATCCCTAGAGCTGTTGCACGTCGATCGGCTCAGTCAGAAGATCGCATCGCCGATCGGATTGGTACTCACGCGGGGGAGGTTGTAGCGGAATCCGTTGCGACATTTCAAAGCGTCCGCAGCCATAATTCCGCAAAGCTTTCTGGTCTGGTCGATTCATTCCTTGATGATTTGTGCCCGGTCTAGCTGGCAGATTAAGGTGACGACGATCGCTATGGTCGTAGGGTGTTCATTGATATTTGGAAACAACAATTTAGAGGATCAGAATAATGGGCGCTTTAAGCAAACTCCAATCAGCAGTGACACGCAAATTCGTACCGGAATCAGGTAGTACAGCATTAGCCACCCAATCAATGGGTGTATCGGCAAAAACTTTAGAAATCGTAGCTAAAGGGAACGGGGAAGGATCCCGAGCGATGGTAATTGCCGCCAATACTATTGGCAAGCATCATAATACCCAAGCCGCAACGGCGGAAGTCGGTAAGCGTATGGGGCGAATCAAAGCATGGGCGGATCAAATGGAAATGTTAAAACCTATTATTGAGGCAGGGGCAAAAGATTATGCTCGTGGGACTTTGCATCAAACGTCCATGGCAAAAACTTTAGCTAAGACATCGCAAACCGTAGCGATACTGAATAGCGGTGCCCAGTATGACATGAGCAAGAATCATCAAAGCGCTGGTATCCAAGTTGCCATCAATCAAAGCGCCTACGGTGGCGCTGGATGGTCGGCATAATGGGAAGCCTTAGAAATCTAGCTTCGTTTTGGAATGAAATCCTTTTACCGATCGCGCTGCTGTTATTCATCGGCTATTGCGGGATTCGTGGGACATTCGCATTCCTTCCACTGCTACTCTTAACTGTCTTCGTCGTCGGTGGGATTGGATACTGTATTTGGATAGCTATTCAATCCTCACAGCCTACCGACAGCTACGGTGAAGGTACCCCATGGGGCGATCGCGCTTTATGGTTTACGGTGATGTTTCTTTCTAGCGCGTCATTTTTTACGGCATTGGGGACGCTCCTCTAGGAACTGTGGAAATTACTAAGAATAACTTCGATCGGACGCTCAATCGTGAAGCGTCCATTTTTATTACCTATATTCTATCAATTTGATAAAAGTATGTTATCTTGAGCTTAAGGTTATTTTTTAGGGGAAATCAGATGAGTCAGTCAGCGGCGCAACCTACTATGCACGTCATGGGGGGACCAAAAACAGAGAACGAACGGTTAGCGACTCAGATCGCATCGATTTTGGAGAAGCGCAACGGTGGATTACAGAATCAATGGGACATGGCGGACAATGCCGCCATTGCTAAAGATGCCGCGAAAATTGCAGTTCAAGCGGCTACTTCATCGAAGAGCGATCGCAATATGATTAGTAGCGAAATATCAGAGCATAGGGGCGCTCTTGATGCCACGAGTTTCGCAGTAAAAAGCCTTGAGCGGAAGATTGCAGAGATGCAAGCACATCTCACAAGCAGTCGGAACACCTGCCTTATGTTTGGGTTAGTGGCTTCGATCGTTGGGGCGTTCTTCGGGTCCATGGCGTTCGCCCCTTATTCTGGTCCTACTGTTACTACTGCCCCACAAGTTCGATCGGTGGTGGCACGATGAAACTTGATACACACAAAGCAGAAAAGCATGAGGCTGTACGCGGTTGGGATATTCTCAGTTTTGGGCTAGGTTCAATGGGTTGGGCCTTGGTCCTTTTCTCGATAGCTCAGCCGGGAAACCCCGCCAATGCGGCAAGAATTCCGGCGGCATTGGGAATGGCGATCGGGTCGGTGGTTGCTGAGCGACTGCGAGAAACCGATCTATTGTCCCTTGACGAAGCACTAAACTTTCAGAAGTCAGTCAAGACCGCAAAAATCAAGCAAGACACAATGATGAGAGAAACGATCGAAGATCTGCGGGATGAAGAAGACCTCTTCAATTCGGTGCCTGTCGATCGATGGCCTG
>ENA-OFCF01000238-OFCF01000238.1-metagenomes-genome-assembly--contig:-NODE-238-length-26838-cov-4.449054_pt1 | contig 26838 bp, 25 predicted proteins | sample MGYA00153387_OFCF01 | MGnify analysis MGYA00153387
CAGATGATTTTCTTGTCTTCCATAATGTTTTGTTCCTCCTAGGACAGCTATATCTCAAAATTCTCTGACGCATAGGCGAAAGTTAAAATCTCTGTTGCTAACTGTACTTAATTTATTGTTCCTTATTCAGGACAACATCATTATAGCACAGATCAAATGATAATGACAGCATAATTGTTTAAATTGTACATTTAGTGCAGAAATATGGCATAATTCACATTTGACTTCATCAAAGATCAGGCGAATATCCTTGGAAGACAAAGCTTTACAGCTATCTGCGCGGGTAGGGTTGTCCGCATTTGCAGCATCATCTTCAGGTGCAGGAAATCTCAAGCCGTGCTTTTTCTGAACAGAAACAGGGGCGAACGCGTCTCTTTCTGCTCAACCAAAGATCCCTCCAGCGCTTTTTTGTCTGGCAGCGCCACTTTGCATAATGCCAGGGATTCCATAAAGAGCAGAGTTCATCCAGAGTAACCGGTCATATCCAAAAAAGGGAAAAGAAAAAGCAGCTACTTGCGTAACTGCTTGAATTTAACTATCTTCTGTTAAACTTCTCGTTCTTTCTTGCTCTTCTGCAATCAGGACATCTTACTGGCTCGTTCTCGAATCCCTTTTCCTTGTAGAATTCCTGCTCGCCGATTGTGAAAATGAACTCGTTGTTGCAGTCTCTGCAGATGATTTTCTTGTCTTCCATAATGTTTTGTTCCTCCTAGGACAGCTATATCTGAAAATTCTCTGTCGCATAGGCGAAAGTTGAAATCTTAGTTGTTCACTGTACTTAATTTATTGTTCCTTTTCAGGACTTTATTATTATAGCAGAGAACGGAAGGAAATGAAAGGATAATTGTTCGAATTGCATATTCAACATGAAAAAGAAGAATTTGGTATGAGGTTGGAACCCTCGTGAGGTTAGGGTTACGAAAAATGTCAGGAATAAAGCAAAATTCCGTTGAAATCCGGTGGGAATTGGGTAGAATGGAGGTAGGGTTATCCTTCACGTGTTTCAGGGGAATGCCCAATTGAAACAAAGGAGTTGGTTTTTATGAGCTATACGACGAACAACAGAAATTTTGACCTAACCGGAGGATATCCCAGTAGGTAACGGATATGACCTCCGGAAGACTTAATATGATGGAGGTAAAAAATTGAACAAGAGAATGAAGAATTTGGGCTTCACAGACAGATATATCCAGGAAGCTTCAATGTATGAGGAAGATTTCCTTGGAAGGGTGGTCTCTCAGCACAAGGACATGTATCGTGTCGCAATGGATGAGGGGGAGATCAATGCCGAGGTGTCAGGGAAGATGAAATTTGGCGCCGTCACCGCGCTGGATTTTCCAGTCGTCGGGGATTTCGTCATGGTGGACCGGAAGAACGATGTAAGGGGAACGGGGATCATCCATCGAATTCTGACGAGAAAAAGCATCATTGTCAGAAAAGCCGCAGGGAAGGAACCCAAGCCTCAGCCGCTGGCGGCGAACATCGATACGGTATTCCTCTGCATGTCCCTTAATCAGGACTACAACCTGAGAAGGCTTGAAAGGTATTTTGCCGTCGCGCTGGATAGCGGTGCTGAGCCGGTGATTGTGCTGACAAAAGCCGACTTGTGCGAGGACATCGAAGAAAAGCTCATGGAGGTGAAACGGTCCACAATTGGCTATGACGTCGTCGTCACTTCCGCCAATACGGAGAAGGCATATGAGGCCATCGACAAATACATCGAATCTGGAAAAACCGTCGCTTTTCTCGGATCCTCAGGGGTGGGCAAATCCACCCTCATCAACAGGCTTCTGGGAAAAGACATCATTTTGACCCAGGGACTGAGAAATGACGACAAGGGAAGGCACACCACAACAAGCAGGGAACTTTTGGTCATCCCCACTGGTGGGGCGGTCATCGACACGCCAGGAATGAGGGAACTGGGGATAGACACCCTGAACCTGTCAGAATCCTTTCAAGATATCGAGGACCTTGTGCCCAACTGCAAGTTTACAAACTGCCACCATGAGAAGGAGCCGGGTTGTGCCGTCAGGGATGCCATCGAGGAGGGAAGGCTCACTGAAGAGCGGTTCAGGAATTATCTGAAACTGAAGAAGGAAGCCAACTATGACGGGCTGAACGCCAAGCAGATCGAGAAGAAGAAAATTGACAAAATGTTCGGCAGCATGGGTGGAATGAAGAATGCCAAGGAATATCTTAAAACAAAGAAAAAGAGATAAGAAATTCTTAGTCAAGAGGATAAGAGGGTATTGGACGATGAAGTGCAGAAAGTAAGATACGTATGGATAGTACATGCTCGGGCTTGATTCGGAAAGTTTCAAGGAGCAGTGTAAATCTGCTCCTTTTCATCGGGAAGATTATATAGTGTTCAGAACCGTCAGAAGTATTTTGATGTTGATTGAAGGAGGATGATTATGTACGAAACTGACAAATTCATGACTACAGACCTATGTATCGATGCATCGCGTGAACTGCTTGAATTTCTTGAAATTGAAGAGGATAAGAGTTATGACTGGAGAAAAAGAGACAGTATGGACAGGGTAAAGGCCGACCTATACAATTGGCGGGCTGATATCCTGACTGTTCACAGAAAAAAATATATCGTTATCACTAACATTGCTACTGGCTTCAGCACCGTTGTTTCGCGAATGACGAAGCCAAACAGAGCCAATGCAAAGAGGCATTTCCAGTCTGGGATTTCCGGTTTACTGTTCGATGAGAGGATTAATGCATTCAATCTCCAACGATTCAATTCTGAGATGGCTGACATCGTTTGGACTGAGGGAGAAAGAAAGAAAGGTGAGCCTTTAGTCGCTAGAATTAAGTCTCTGCTCGAAAATTATGCGCAAGAGAACATGGACAAGGGGATCGTGCAAGAAAGGTTGTCGAGGATACTGAACCGGTATGACTTTACAGGAGAGCTACCGGATGAGCACGACCATAGGTTAAGACCTCAGTATGCTATGGCTGAACTTCTGGAAAAAGCGTACGGGAATCCTCCTTTTTCTAAAGGGGCTTATCATGTGACTGTGGATCTTGATTTGAACAGACATGATGTAACGAGAGAACTTCTGATCCCAAGAGAGACAACATTCCTGGAGCTTCACAAGCTTCTCCAAACAGCCTTCGGATGGAGCGGAAGCCATTTACACATCTTCACTGTTCTAAATGAATATGGAGAAGCTGTAGCTGTCATTGAGCCAAAATCAGATGAGGATTTCGATGATTTCGCAACAATCGACCACGATGCCTACTACAAGTCCCTGGTTCTTGTCATAAGGTCAAATTACAGCATGGTATACACATACGACTTCGGGGATAACTGGGAACATGTCATCCTTTTCAGTAAATATGCCAAGGAGTACGACTTGCCGTATGCAACCTGCATTGATGGAGAGGGCATTTCTCCTCCAGAGGATGTCGGCGGGGCAGGCGGGTTTGAGGACTTCCTCGAAATACTTAACGATCCAAGCCACCCCGAGTATGAGGAAATGCTTGAATTCGGAGGATATTATCAAGAGAGGGTATTCGACATCAACGAGACCAACATAGCACTCCGAGTCTTATATGACTTCCAGGATCCGTATCTGTGGTGAAGATGTCAAAAGATATGTTCCACTCTCGGTACCAGCGAATTTAGTCGTTGGCATGGTTGCTTTATCATGGCTACATTCGCATTTCTCAAAATGAATTGAGCTTGCTTCTTCAATCATTTTGGTCCTGGTGCTAGGATGAAGAACGCCAAGAAATATCTAAATTTCAAAAAAAAGAGATAAGGGATGCCCCTCCAGTTCAGATGCTGGAGGGGTATCTTGATGCCTGACTCTGGAGTTTGCGCAGATCAGATTACTAGAGAGAACGGGAAGCCCTGTCAGAGGGATGCCTTTTTATGGGCAGACCCCAGAGAAAGTTTATGAATGAGAAGCGCAGCAAATTCATAGTAAGTTTATCTTTGAAAGCAGTGATAGGCGCCAAACCGATTGAGAACAAAATGGGTGCGTGTTATATTAGAAGTAGCAAAATAATCTTTGCGAGGAGGTGAGAAAATGGCCGTAGTCAAGGTAATCGAACTTCTTTCAGAGTCTAATCTGGGTTGGGAGGATGCAACCAAGGTAGCCGTCAAGGAAGCAGCCAAGACAATACACAATATCCAGTCAGTGTATGTCGAGCATATGCAGGCAATCGTAAAGGGAGACGAAATCGTCAAGTATCGGGTTAATGTCAAGATTTCTTTCCTCGTTGAATGACGAAGCACGTTAAAGCGATAGCAGGTGCAGGAAGAAGATACATCGAACACAGGCATTTGTATTATGAAGCCGCTTGCATCATGTAGGCGGTTTTGTCGTGGACCTTTTCCCGATCCGGTCAGGAACAAGGCATTAGAGCAGAAAAAAAATTGGAACAGGATGGATTATTCCCTTGACTCTCCCCTAAGGGCAGGATATAGGATGAAATCAGGAAAGGGATTGAGGTGAGCAATGTGTTTCGTATCGGACTATTCTCAAAGATCGGAAAGACGACCGTCAAGACCCTGAGGTATTATGAGAAGGAGGGACTCCTTTTACCGGAATACACGGACAGGGAAACGGGATACCGCTACTATACGACAAGCCAGCTCCTGAAACTTCATCGGATCCAGTGCTTCAGACAGATGGGCCTGTCGATCAGCGAAATCCTAAATCTGTCAGAGGGTGCAAATCAGGAGAACATCATCAGAAAGAAGAAATCCGACCTGGAAGAGGAAATCAGGATCAGGGAAGCACAGTGCAAAAGACTCGATACCTTCCTCAATAAACAAATGGAGGATGAAGACATGAACTATCAGGCTGTCCTAAAAGAAATACCGTCTTGCATCGTGTATTCCAAACGGATCAGAATTCCGGACTATGACGCGATGTTCGAGATCATCCCAGCCATAGGGGAGGAAGTTACAAGAATGAATCCGGGGTTAGAGTGCACTGTGCCGGAATACTGCTTTAATGTGTACCATGACGGAGAATACCGCGAGAAGGACATCGACATGGAGCTCTGCGAATCAGTGACGGATTTTGGCATCGAAGGAAACGGGATCACCTTCAGGAGACTTCCCGACACCCTTGTCGTATCAGTCCTGCACAAGGGTCCTTTTGAGACCATCGGGAATGCCTATGCCTTCCTCTACAAGTGGATTGAGGACAATAGCTACGAGGCGGTGGATAATCCTAGAGAAAGCTTCATCGACGGCATCTGGAACAAGGAAGACAAGAACGACTGGCTAACCGAGGTTCAGGTCCCTGTGATGGAAATCTAAAATCAACCGAAGGCTACTGAATATCTGCATGCCCCTGTCCATGGAGGTTTTCCCCATGGACAGGGGCATGCTTTCCTTATCGTGTCATCCGCACGGTCATCCTGTCTTTGGCCGGACAATAAATTTCCCGAAAAGGAATCGCCAATGGGCTTCCTTATATGAGGGGGCAGGAATGATGCGCACAAGAATAGGATCCCAAGTGGAAAAATGCCGGATTCCAGTCCTTGTTGTAGACGGTTGTCCATCATAAAGCCTCTTACATGATAAAGAAGAGAAACATGGCTTTCTGAAATAACGCAAGAGATTCATCAAAATGGCTACTGAGCGGGAAAGAAACGGTGAAACTGGAGTAGAGCGGGAAATGCTACCATTTAGCGTCGGAATACGGAGCCGGATCACCCAGGCCCATCGCATCAAAAAAACGCCATGACCTGGGCGACAAAGGGTATGGGAAGAATGACCCACTAAAAGCCTTCTTCTTTGAGACTCCTATTTGAATTGTTTCAAAGAAAGGAGAGTGCATGGAAGCGGAAATATTTTGGAAAAAAGACACTAACGGGAAAAGAACGGGCAAAAATAAATATATATTTCTTTAAGCACTGGAAGGAGAGCCTGAAGTGCTTTACATTCCAGATTTTTTCGCAGGATGCATTTGTTAAATGTAAAATAAAGGAATATAATAGCCACCGTGGGTAAAAAAATATCAGACATAAATTAACTAAACACATCATGTTATTACTTGTTAATATATCTATTACTTTTTGATAGACCATTATACATATACTAAGGAGATTTTATAAAATGGATTTAAGTTTACAAAAGACAAACAAAAGAATTAAGGGATATGATGTCCTTAACCAGAAGACAAAGACCGCAAAAATCAGGAAGGATGCTGGAATGTCTATCGACTTCTATGCAAACTATACTGGATCATATATCGCAAAGGTCGCTGACTTCTTTGCGGAATACACAGGTTCTTATGTTTCAAAAACAACAGATTTCTTTACAGAATACACAGGTTCCTATGTTGCAAAGGCAACAAATTTTTTTGCATCATACACAGGTTCATATGCCGGAAAGTCTTCAGACTTTTTCGCAAGCTATACAGGCTGCATCTAAGAGTCATTCTAAGCCAGAACTTAGGAATAATATTTTGAACCTTTAGCCAATAATGCCTGTAAATGCTAGAATCAAATGGACAATAACCCATAATATAGATTACCAGAAGCCAGAATACTGGCCGATGGCAAAAAAAAGCTGGAAGGAAGCCTGCAGGTTGTCCTTTCAGCTTTTTTTTGCGGATGGGGCGGGGGCGTCGGTTATGATATAATGGAGGCAGTGGTTGGTGGGAACATCAGACTGAAAATAGAAGAATCCATGAGGACCCTGCCCATTGCAGGATGCGCCTCTTAGGATCGGAAGGACTGTTCGAATATGGCAAAGAAACTGGTTCTCGCAGAGAAACCCTCTGTCGGGAAAGATATAGCGAAGGCGTTAGGGTGCAATGTCAGCCGGGACGGCTTCATCGAAGGTAAGGAATATGTCGTGACCTGGGCACTTGGACATCTGGTCACCCTGGCCTCTCCGGAGGAATACAACCCAGAATACAAGGAATGGAAGATGGAACTGCTTCCGATGATTCCGGAAAAGATGAAGCTTTCCGTCATCGGAAAGACAGCAAAACAATATAAGACGGTCAAATTCCTCATGGACAGGAACGACGTCACGGAAATCATCATCGCAACGGACGCTGGCCGCGAAGGCGAGCTGGTCGCCAGATGGATCATCAGGAAGGCGGGAATCCGGAAACCCATGAAGAGATTGTGGATTTCATCAGTGACGGAAAAGGCAATCCGGGACGGTTTCAAAAACCTCAAGGATGCCAAAGGTTATGAGAATCTCTACAAATCCGCTGAAGCGAGAAGTCAGGCAGACTGGATTGTCGGGATAAATGCCACAAGGGCGCTGACGGTGAAGCACAATGCCCAGCTTTCGCTGGGACGCGTCCAGACCCCCACGCTTGCCATGGTGAAATCCAGGGAAGAGGAAATCAGAGGGTTCAAACCCCAGGAATACCATGTCCTGAAGGTCAGGGCCGGAGATTCGCTCTTCAGCCATGAAGGCGGTAGGATCTGGGACAAGGCGGAAGCCTCGAGGAAAGCGAAGCTCTTGGAAGGGAAGGACCTTCTCATCAAGGAAGTCGCCATCACCGAAAAGAAGAAGGAGTCGCCACCGCTATACGACCTGACGGAGCTTCAGAGGGACGCCAGCAACCTCTATGGGTTTAGTCCCAAGGAGACATTGAACACCATGCAGATGCTCTATGAGCGGCACAAGGTGCTGACCTATCCCCGGACGGATTCCCGGTACCTGACCAAGGATGTGGTCTACACCCTGGCGGACCGGGTCAGGGCAGCCGCCAAAGGCGATCTGACGAATATCGGAAGGGAGATCATCCAGAAGGGCATCAAGGAGAAGAAGAACTTTGTCAATGATAGCAAGGTCTCTGACCATCATGCCATCATTCCGACGGAGGAGAGCGTCGTCCTTTCCACCCTGACCGACAAGGAGCGCAAGGTCTATCTCCTGGTTGTGAAGCGTTTCCTCGCCGTGCTCATGGACCCCTATACCTACAGGGAGATGCTGGTCACTGGAATGGTTGAAGGGGAAGCCTTCAAGAACAAGTCCAAGGTTACGATCAGCCTGGGTTACCGCGCCCTGGTCAAGGATGCGGATGAGGAAGACATGGAGGAAAGGGAGTCGGTCTTCAAGAAAGGGGACAGGCTGAAGGTCCAGAAGGTGATTCTGGAGGCTGGAAAGACCCAGCCGCCGGGATACTTCACCGATGCGACGCTGCTGACCGCCATGGAGAATCCTTTCAAATACATGGAGAGCGATGACAAGAAGCTTGAAGCCATTCTCAAGGAAACCAGCGGGCTGGGTACTGTCGCCACCAGGGCGGATATCATTGAGAAGCTGTTCTCCTCCTTCGTCCTCGAGAAGAGAGGAAGGGAAATCCTGATCACGGAGAAGGGAAGGCAGCTTCTGAAGCTTGCACCAAAGGAACTGACTTCCCCGGAGATGACCGCCAGATGGGAATCAAAGCTGGACAAGATCCAGAAGGGCCAGCTGACTGAGGAAAGCTTCATCACGGAGATGGAGGAGTATGCGAAGAAGGTGATCCTGGAGATCAAGACCTCCAAGGAGACCTTCAGGCATGACAATGTCACCAGCCAGAAATGTCCCACCTGCGGCAAGAACATGCTGGAGGTGAAAGGGAAGAATTCGACAATGCTGGTCTGCCAGGACAGAGAATGCGGTTTCAGGAAGACCCTTTCCATGCAATCCAATGCCCGATGCCCGGATTGCAAGAAGAAGATGGAACTCATCGGAGAAGGTGAGGGGAAATACTTCAAGTGTTCCTGCGGATACCGGGAAAAACTCACCGCTTTCGAGGTGAGACGGGAAAAGGAAGGGACATCCATGAGAAAGCAGGATGTGAAGCAGTTCATCACCAAGCTGAACCATGAGAATGATGCCCCGGTGAATTCGGCACTGGCCGATGCCCTGAAGGACATGTTCAAATAAGCTTCAAATGAAGGGCACTGACAATGACAAAAGCTGTTGCGAGATATTGCAGCAGCTTTTATTATGAGAATGTATACGCATCCTTTACCATCTCGATTTTTCATGGGATTCCTTCAGGTTGTGAATGTATTGTATCCAAAGCGTTAATTCTAAGGATATGGGGTTACAAATTATACCCCTGGGTGGTATAATTCAGGCAATGGAATCTATTAAACAGGAGGTTAAGATGAGTTTAGTATACGAGGTAAAAACAGACAAGGATTTTGAAACGGCAGTCGCTGACCTGAAGAAGAGCCTGGCGGATAACAGTTTTGGTGTTCTCTGGGAGATGAACTTCAAGGACAAGCTGCAGGAGAAAGGCCTGGAATTCAACAAGAACTTCAAGGTGTTAGAGGTCTGCAACCCCCCAAGGGCGAAGATTGTCCTGGACCAGAACCTGGAAGCAGGATACATGCTGCCCTGCAAAATGGTGGTCTATGAGAAGGATGACATAGTGAGGATCGGGATGATGAAACCCACATCCATGGCGGAGCTCATGGACGATGAGGGGCTGACCGAAGTGGCTGATGAGGTGGAGACGATTCTTAGAAAAGCCATGGATAGTGCCAGATAACAAAATCCAGTTACGAAACTGATTCTGAAAGAGTTTTAATGAAAAGCTACTAAGAAGAAAAGAAATACGGTGACAGGCCAATTTGGTCTGTCACCGTATTTCCTTGTATTCCTTACCCCTGTCACAATTAAAAGGACTGCCGACACTGTCCGATGCTCATGTCTGATTTTTCCTTGGTGGGAAACTCATTTACCTACAAGGCTTTTGTATCAGCCTTTCTCTTTTTCCCTTCCATAATGTAGATGCCTGAAAGAGTGTTGATCGGGCAGACCGTGCACCATGCCCTGGGCTTATACAGGTAGGAGAGGGCGAGCCCGAGGACGGTGGTGGTCATCATCATGGAGAAGAGCCGATAGGAAAGATGGGTCACCCAGGGAGCTGTCCCGGTAAGTTCTATTAGCTGGGGGAAGTCCACAGCCAGAGGGAGGAAGATGAGGAACCGGGGATAGAGGACCGCGGACATGCTCCCTATGGCGACGCGCAGTGTGGACATGACCGTGATGAACAGGGCGATACCGAAGTATCCGAGGACATACGGGTTCAGGTCACCCTTGAGGAAACTCTTCGGAATCCTCCTCCCTTTTTTACCCCACTTCCCACCCACGGTGCTGAAAAGGCTGGCCCTGGGACAGTACCCCTGGCACCAGGTCTTCTTCTTGTCCCGAACCAGAAGCACAAAGGGGAGGGTCATGCAGAGGATGCCAAGGATTGAGAAGTGGATATTGACGAAGGCGAGGCCGAAGAAGGCCACGGTGACCAAATACAGGGACTTGTTGTTCTTCATGTTGTTCTCCTTAGAGGCAGCTATGGGGCAAGGGGCTATAAGGTTTTCGGGCCCAGAAGCACAGCCATGACTTCACCATAGAGCATCGACCGATAAGGGTTCGACGTAATCGGGCATTGACCGGTTTTGCATCCGACAAGCTTGTAGTAGCCGAATCCGATCAGCCCGCCGACGACTATTCTGATTGCATAGTTTAAGTAAATCATCTTAAATTGCTCCTTTTCAAATGAAAACAGGAAATCAAGGACAGTTCTGTCCTTGATTCCTATACCCTTATTTTCCTGATTATTTTCAGTGAAGGATGGTTTTATATGGCCTCAATCTGATTGAGGAACTCCTCGATGGGCTGGTTGCCGACGAGCTCATACTTTTCGTTGATCACGATCTTGGGTACGCCGGACACATTGAACTTGTTGGAGAGTTCGCCGAAGGTCTCAGCCTCAATCATCTCAGCATCGATGAACTTGTTCATGAGGGCCATCTTGTGGGCCTTTTGAACGGCACCTGGGCAGTGTGGGCAGCTGAGGGTGACAAACACCTTGATGTTCACGGGCTTGTCTATCTTTTTGATCCTTTCCTCCAGATCCTTCGGGAAATCGCTCTCATGGCCTGACACTTCCAGAAGAGCCGGGATGAAGGAGTTAATCTCATGGCCTGCGGGAATTCCGTTGAACTTCACACCCTGGTATTCTCCCATGGCATTTAAAAGGACGATGCTTGGTACCATTTCGATGTTGTATTCCTTCGCTTTGTCTGCATCCTTTTCGATGTCATACACTTTGAGCGTGAGCTTGTCGCTAAGTTCGGACACTTCCTGCATGTATCCCAGGGTCTCCCCGCAGGAGTAGCATTCGCCTTCCTTGGTAAAGAGAGCGATGGTCACGTCGTTCTTGAGGTCGTTGAATACTTCCTTAAGCTGTCCCTGTAGTTCTTCATTAAACATTTGCATTTTTGTTTCCTCCAAAATTTTATTTTCTTGTTGATTTGTTTTTGTACGGTAAAGATTGCGTTATTTCAATTGTAGGGTAGGAGAGGGTAGAACCTGCAGCTGGTTCAGGTATTCGTTGGCAGCCAGTGCTGCCTTGGCACCGTCACTAGCGGCGATGATAATCTGCTTGTAGGGAATCTGGGTGACATCGCCTGCAGCGAAGACTCCACTGATGCTGGTCCTGTTCTTCTCGTCCACGAGGATTTCTCCTTTGTCGTTCAGGGCAAGGAGATCCTTGAAGGGGCCAAGGTTTGGGATATGCCCGATTTCGATGAAAATCCCATGGGCATGGAGGTCGAACTCTTCGCCGGTCTTCTTGTCCAGCACATGGATTCCTGTCATGGCCTCATCGCCGATGATTTCGAGGATTTGTGTCTCCAGATAGACTCTGATCTTCGGATCACTGTAGAGCTGCTTTGTCAGGACACTATCCGCCCTCAGCTGGCTCCGGTGTACCAGGGTCACTGAATTGGCCACTTTGGCCAGATCCAGTGCCGATTCCACTGCGGAATTCCCGCCTCCTGCAATGAAGACATCCTTTCCTTTGAAAAGGGGAGCATCGCAGATGGCGCAGTAGGCGACCCCTCTTCCTGCATAGGTGTCCTCTCCTTTGACACCAAGGTGTCTGGGGTTGGAACCTGTAGAAATGAGAATCGTCTTTGCCTTGTACGTCTCTTTGGAGGATAGTTTCAGCAGGTGCTTTCCATCTTCGGAGGCATACTCCACAACTTCCGCTTCGTCCCTGATTGGGACTTCTAGGGTACCGAGATGCTGAAGGAATTCTTCCGCCATGTCTTCACCGCTTATTGCCTTGATGCCGAGATAGTTGTCTACCATGCTCGTGTCAAGGAGCAGGCCGCCTTTTCGCTTGGTCAGGATTCCAACACTGAGGCCTCTCCTTTTGGCGTAGAGAGCAGCGTTTAGTCCTGCAGGCCCTCCTCCGATGATGAGCAGGTCATAGAGCACTTCCGTGCTAAGTTTGCTTGCCGCATTGAAGCTGAAGCCTTTCTTGAGGTCCACTTGAAAATTGAATGACATCTTTTATCCTCCTGTCGATGGGTCATCCCCTCATGGGGACGATACTTGAATTATATTTATAAGAAAGGTGCATGCTTCCATGCACGGGTGTCTTGGTGACTTTATTTGTAGCATTCCGCATTGAGGATTTTGCATATCGTCGATTCGGAAAGTCCGCCAAAAACCATGCCCAGTTCCTTCAGGGACAGGGTGGAATTTTTTCGGAACTTCATGATCAGATGGTTTCGCATGTCTTTTTCCTTCATCAGCATTTCCTTTTGGATGCCTTTATCCCTGGAGATTTCCTCCAGTTTGGCAACGGCATCTTGAACGGTCTCCAGGCAGTTCTTGCACTCTTCAGAATGCTCATCCAGGAGTGCTTTGGACGGAAGGGGTGCGACCCAGTCCAGCTTGAAGCCATCCCCCGGGTCATAGGTGCAGTAGCTGTTATAGAGGGTGGGGGTTGTGGAATTCTTATTCAGCTTTTCTACGATTCCTGAGATGTCTTCCCCGTGCTTCAGGAGGACACTCTTGTACCTGTCCTTGAAGATGTGCACCCCGGATCCGACATACATGGCGTAAGAGATGTTGATGCTCTTCATGATCTTCGAAAGGTCCCCTCCGTTGACATCCATGACCAGATGGTAGGCATTGTCGGAAAGGAAGCAGTAGGCATAGAGCTTGAAGTGAAATTTAGACTGGGCACGTCTGAGGATGTCCAGGAGCTGATTACGGTCTTCATCACAAGCGAAAAGATTCCTCGAAATCCCACCAGACTGGGTGATATGGAACGTGCCATAGGGATCCTTCAACCGTGCCTGTCTTGCCATGATCTCACTTCCTTTCTAGGAAATCATAACACACATCTTTTCATAATTCAAGTACCGTCCCCCAAAAAAAGTTTGAAGGTATGGCGGGTGGGAACATTTTCCGTCATATATGCCATTTACCGGTGTGCAGGCATAGGTGGAAAGTGGAGAAGCAAGCGTTCAGGGACGGGGATTTAGACCTGAAACAAATTTGAGGAGGGTGATACTTTGGAAAAGCTTAGGATTTATCTTTCACCGAGCAAGCAGCCTTTTAACCGCTATGTGGTGGGGAACACCAATGAAGAGGCGGAGATGGTGGGTGTGGCCAGGAGGATGAAAGCGATACTGGATGAGGAATACGAATGCGAGGCTATCCTTGCCACCCTGACACTGGCCATTGGCGATGAGGGAAGGGCAGGAGAAGCTAGGGAGAGGAAGTGCGATGTCTACGTTGCCCTCCATTCCAATGCGGGAGGTCAAGGCAGAGCTTCCGGAGCGGTGGCATTCTACCACCGAAACAAGACGGAGTCCAGGACCCTGGCGGAAAATATCGTCCAGGAACTCAACTCCGCCTGCCCCATTGCGAGCAATCGTTCCAGGGATGTCGCCGATGGCATGGATGCTTTTGATGGGAAGGGGTATGGTGAAATCAGGGTACCGGAGCAGTATGGGATGGTCCCGGTACTTGCTGAAACGAATTTTCATGACAACCCCGCGACTGCACAGTGGATCATCAGCAGCAAACCTGCCATCGCCAGGGCCTATGTCAATGCCCTGGTCAGATCCTTCGCCCTGAAAAGGAAGAGTGAAGAGATCATCGGATATAATGAAGCAACTCAGGCGGACAAGAAATTCTATAGGGTCCAGGTGGGGGCCTATAGCAAGAAGGAGAACGCCGAGGATATGAACAGGAAATTGAAGGAACTCGGCATTGAAGCCTACATCCGCTATACCTGATCCTGCCGGTACAGGCAGAGCGACCAGGGGGAAGAACAGGAAATTAGAGAAACGCAAAGAATGATAAACTCCCTTTGTGGCAGACAGTGAAATCATAACTGTCTGCCATAAAGGGAGTTTTATCTATAGGAAGAAGGACCAAGCAGCAACAAGAGATGAAACTGCATGAGGTGCAGGGTCGAGTCCACCTGAAAGCATTCTACACGGTAATTGAAGGTAAGGTTATATGCCTCTTGTGTCTTACAATGAATCGATAAGAATTCAAGATCTTGTTTCTGCACAACCATCCTTTTTGTTTCTTTTGAAACTTGGAGATTTTTGTATAATTTTCATGTTCTATGCTATTTTGGCCAAATCTCAAAAACTATTTAAAAAATTTAGTATCTTGTACCCTCATAAAAGATATACTTTTATAACAAATATGCTTATACTGAAATTAATTGTATTTCAACCGATATTTGGATGATTAATACCCCACAAGAGCCAAGTGCAGAGTCTTTGTTAAAACCAACTTTTTAAAATCCAGTGATAACTAATCATGTGAGGAGTTGACAATATGTCCGTCAAAAAAATATTGAAAATCATCGGGATCGGTTTTATTTCAATTGTTCTTCGTTCGATGCTTCAACTAATCATCCCTTCGGGAGAACAGACGATCTTCGAACAAAGTGAATTTGTGAAAAACGGCACACTGCCTATGGTATTCATGCTTTATGGTTTGATTGCCTTCATTGCAATTACACTAATTCTCACTACAATCCATAGAGGGATGGGTGGTGATAAGCGTTCAAAAGGACTGAAAACCGGCATATTGTATTCTATAATCTGGACGATTTTCCTCATAGAACCATTACCTCATGGTTCTAAAATAGACCTTATTACTTATCCGCTTGCCGATAGTGTTGTACTCATCCTCCTTGGATTAATGGCGGGTTATTTCCTGTCAGAAAACTCACCAGACAGGAGTTATCAGACAACCGGCAGTACCAAATTCAATATTGCAATCCTTACCCTGTTCTTTACGATGGGCAGACTTATCTTGTATGAATTTTTTCATATTTACTCAATGTATGAGGAAAACCAGATAATAACATTGCTCTGGGTTATCTTCACTGGTGTTGTCATTGGCTGTATGTTTGATTATTTAAGTACCACAATAAGCAGCGTAGAACCTGTTACTAGGTCTCTCGTCTTTGGCGGATTGTACTTTGGGATCAATTTAATTTTCTTCAACTTCTTTCTGCCGCTTGTCCTAAAAGTTAGTATAATCGATTTGATCACCAGAACATCAGTCGATATCCTATTTGTATTTTTTGCGAGTCTTCTGATCAATTATAGGAAAACCAGGCTATCAATTAAATCAACCGATTGATCTCTTGAAAGAGTTCAATTGTCATACTTTCCTGAACAACGCACTTTAGGAACGTGCGAAAGAACCATTCAAAAGGAAAAGCATCATCAAATTGATATGTTTGCCTTGCGACAAACAGTGAGTTAATAAAACTGTTTACTTAAGGGGAGAGTTTTGTACCTTATAAGTGTGGATGAGAAACTTATTTAGTTTTTCAATCTGCACTTATTTTTATATTGAACTTGTACATAGACCTAGTACTGGAACACTTGAAGAGAGAAGTTCTCATGCTATGCCCTTGGCAGAACTACAATGTAAGACCTTAATCGGTTATTCGCATGAATATTTTGGTATATCGCGCTATCCGGGGGTCATAGAAGGTCGAACATCATTTGGCTGGCACTGATAGGTTCATGATTACACAAAGGCTGGAGCAGAGAGTAAAATAGGTGTTATCGTTCTGGTCAAGGTAGGAAAATGATTCCTTTCTTGTTGATCCCGTGCCTGCAGTGTATATTGGTAAAGGAAAACGCAAGCAGAACCGAAGTGATGGTTCGATGCGATAGGAGAAAGTGTCATATACTCCGACAAAGATTATAAATTGAAGCACAGTAAATGATTACAATGAGAGTAAAGCAGGTGAGAAGGTTTGGAAATCAAGAAACGGATGATACTTAATCATATGTTGGACAAAAATACATATATTACCTCGGAAGAACTGAGCATGCTGCTTAAGGTATCCCCACGCACCATCATGCGTTATGTCAAGGATATCAACTACATGATCAGAAGGTATAATGCAGAGATCACGTCAGCCAGAGGACTGGGTTACAGGCTCCAAGTGCCCGAACGCGACAAGAAAGCCCTATTGAAAAGCATATGCAGTGTGCCCAGTGAAACAAGGGACGATACAGATGAATCAAGGAATGAAAAGATCATCCGTTGCATCTTGAATGAAAGGGAGAACACCACGGACAAGCTGGCAATTTCCTTGAATCTGAGCAGTATCAGGATTTCTCAGCTGCTTGATATCATCAGGGTGAATATCCTGGGATACGGCCTTGAACTCCAGGCTCAGAAGAGTCGGGGCCTGAGGATCCTCGGAAATGAGAAGGATATCCGGACCATGATGCTTGACCTGATGCTGGACAAGACAGAGGAAAAGATAGTAGACTTTCTGGAAAATCTCAGTATCGGTGAAGCCAAAGAGGTGAAGCGAATTACCCAGAAGAAACTGGTGGAATCAGAGCAGTTTATCTCGGACTTTGATTTCAAGCTCCTCTACTTGGAGATCCTGATTTCCCTGTCACGCTGCAAAAGGAACAGGGGATTTCAGGAAGAACAGCTTGGGGTACCACGGGATATCATCCTCGCGATAACCTCGGAGATCAGTTTCATGACAGGCATCAACCTCGATGAGAAGGAACAGGTATACATTGATAACGAGCTAGGGGATATCCTGGACAGTTATCAGAGGGAAGAGAATGATGACATAACGGACTTCATCGAAGAAAAGCTTGCGGAATTCGAGCAAATTACCGGCAAGAACTATTTGGAAGACCTGCAGCTGGTCAATAGCCTGAAGTTGCATATCGCCCTCTTCATCAAGCGTTCAAGGAAGGGAATGGAGACGGATAATCCGATCATTTCCCAGATCAAGAAGAACCTACCCACGGACTTCGACCTTGCTGCACTCATGGCTATCGGGATCGAACGTAAATTCGCCGTATGTCTGAGCGAAAATGAAATCGGGTTCCTGACGCTCCACTTCGCTTCCTTTGAGGAGAGAAGAAAGAACCAGGACAAAAAGAAGATTGTCATCATCTGTCATTACGGTATAGGGACATCCCAGCTTCTCAAGGAAAAACTGCAGAACCGGTATGAGGAATTCCTCGTCGTCGGTATATACCCGCAGGCCTTCCTTGAGGTAGCCATGAAATTGGAGTCGGACCTGATCATTTCGACGGTGGAAATCAAGGGATATGAGAACCGAGCAATCATCTACATTGACAACATCTTTTCCGAAGAGATCTTCGTGAAGATCAACAGACAAATGGACAAGAAGTCGAAAATGGAAAAGATATTAAACAATCTGTTCTCACGGGATACCTTCATCAAAGTGGAAGCTACATCCCGGAAGGACATGATCCTGAAGATGGGAGAGTTTCTCATCGGAAAGGGATACACTTCCAAGGAAGTCCTAGATGAGGTATTCAAGAGGGAAGACATGTCTTCGACGGATATCGGCAACCTGGTCGCCATTCCCCACACGATTTCAAAGTATCAGGAGAAGTCCTTTATCAGTGTGGGAATCCTGAAGGACCCGGTCTTCTGGTCGAAGGAAAATGTGCAGCTTGTATTTCTCATCTGCTTCAACAGCAATGATAAGGAGAACCTGGGAGTATTCAGATACCTGTATAATTTCATCAAAGATGAGGGGAGCGTAAAAAGCATTATTAATTTCGCTGATTACGATATCTTCAGAAAAATCATAGATAACAAAAGATAGAGGTGCTAAATGGAAGTTTTTAAGAAAGAGAACATCATTTTGAATGTTCCGATAGAAGAAAAGGAAAAGCTGCTAAGGGAAATTGCCCGACATATCTGCAGACTTGGATATTCCAGGGAGGAGCTTAAGATTTTTTCGGGCCTGATGGACAGGGAAAAAGAATTCGAGACATCGCTGGGAGACGGATTCGCCATCCCCCATACGAAGTCCGAGTTCGTGGAAAATCCGGGCGTTCTCCTGGTGAAGACCAAAAATAAGATCAGATGGTCCAAAGAAGACTCTGCGAATGTCTTTCTCGTGCTGTTCACGCCGCTCGAGAGTGCGGGGAATACCCACCTGAAGATGCTCGCCAGCCTGTCAAGGAAACTGATCAATGAAGAGTTCAAAAAAATGTTGCATGAGTCTGATGATGTCGATGTGCTGTATGAAAAGATCAATAATGCTTTAGCAAACTAACGGAGGGAAAGAGATGAAAAGAAAACTGATTGCACTATGCGCATGTCCCATGGGACTGGCACACACATTCATGGCTGCGGAGGCACTTGAGCAGGCGGCAAAGGAAAAGGGATACGACTTCAAGGTTGAGACACAGGGGTCAGACGGAGTACAGAATGAACTCGACGCTGAAGACATCAGCAGCGCAGACATCATTATCCATTCTGTAGCGGTCACGCCAAACGGAATGGAAAGATTCGAAGGTTATGAGGTCTATGAAGCGAGCCTGCAGGAAATCATCAAAAATGCGAAAGGGATTCTCAGGGAAATCGAGGAAGACCAGGGCATCATATAAATCAGACAAAATATGACCAGATGGAGGAAAGTAAAAATGGCAGTAACAAAAAAAATTGTCGGTGAGTCGGGCGCAAGCCCACAGAAATCACAAATCGGTTCTAAAAAGAATGGTTGGACAGAAATCAGCAAACACCTGATGACAGGTATTTCATACATGATTCCCGTGCTGATCATGGGAGGACTCATTGGGGCATTTTCTCAAATCATTCCCTATGTTATTTTCAAAATCGACCCATCCGTATCCATCGTAGGAGCCCTGAACACGGGAAGCTATACAGGAATGAGCGAATCCCTGCTTAAGCTGGCCAGCATCATGGAGAAGTTCGGCTTTACCCTCTTTGGATTTGCCATTCCACTCTTTGCCGCATTCACTGCCTACTCAATTGGTGGAAAGACCGCACTTGCTGCTGGTTTCATCGGTGGCTATGTGGCGAACAACCCTATCGCCAGACTCAGTCTGGTAGAAAATGAATGGGTTTCAGCAGCGCCTACAGCATCAGGTTTCATGGGTGCGCTCATCATTGCCTTTGCCGTGGGATATTTTGTCAAGTGGCTGAGCAAGGTCATCAATCTGCCTAAGAACTGGATGGCGTTCAAGACGACTTTCCTTATCCCACTGATTGCCGCGCTATTCACCATGATTCTTATGGTTCTGATCATTACACCGCTTGGCGGTCTGATGAACCAGGGAATCAAGAATGTGCTGACATCGGCAGGATCTGCAGGACAGTATGTCTATGCGCTGGTCCTGGCTGCTACCACAGCATTCGACCTTGGGGGTCCTGTCAATAAAGCTGCTGGGTTTGTTGCCCTGGGATTCACGACAGAAAGGGTTCTTCCTATTACTGCCAGAGTCATTGCCATCGTGACACCATCAATCGGACTCGGACTGTCCACAATGCTCGATCGGAAACTTGTCGGAAGACGGGTATATGACAAGCAGTTCTATGAAGCCGGAAAGACGTCAATCTTCCTGGCCTTCATGGGGATTTCAGAAGGGGCCATTCCTTTTGCCATGGAAAGACCTGCCTTCACCATCCCACTCTATGTGGTCGGTTCAGTGCTCGGTGCCTTTTCAGCAATAGCCCTGGGTGCCGTACAGTGGTTCCCGGAATCCGCTGTCTGGGCATGGCCGCTCATCACGAACAAGCTTGCCTATATTGGAGGACTTGCCATTGGAGCCATGTTCATCGCCGTGGTAAATATCTATTACAGGAATAACCTGATCAAGAAAGGTAAACTGGTCATAGAAGAATAATTAGATATGGATAAGGAACTGGTGACGGTTCCTTATCTTCTTATGGAGGAAAAATGAAAAAGAATATGAAAATTGTCGTCCTGCCACATACCCACTGGGACCGTGAATGGTACTTCACCTCATCCAAATCCATGATCTATTCGCTGAGAGACTTTGATGAAATCATCGATTTCATGGAATCAAATGGAGAGGTCAGATCGTTCATCCTGGATGGGCAGACTTCCATTTTGGAAGACTATTTGTCCATGAGACCGGAGAATATCGAACGCCTCAGGAAACTGGTCTCTTTGAGAAGGATACTGACCGGTCCCTGGTATACACAGCCGGATACGCTGGTTGTTTCAGGGGAAAGCCTGGTACGAAATCTCCTGTATGGGACGAGAAAAGCTTCAGAATACGGGCATTCGATGGAGGTGGGCTATCTTCCTGATTCCTTCGGCATGTCAGAGCAGATGCCTCAGATCTACAACGGTTTTGGCATCAGGCACGCGACATTTAGAAGAGGCATCGCAGATGTCATCACGAAGGACAGGGAGTTTTACTGGGAATCCAGGGATGGTTCAAGGGTGTTCACCCACAACATCTACCATTATGGAAGCATGGCCTATCCGCCAGTGGATAGCCAAGGCTTGAGGGCGTATATCGAGAAGATGGTGAGCCTCCTCGGACCGGGTTCCACGACGGGGACGATAGTCCTGTTCAACGGGGAGGACCAGAAACCGATAAGGAAGAATATCTACGAACTCGTGGAAAAAGCCGGCGTCATGTTTCCGGGCATTGACTTTGAAATTGGAAACTTCGAAGATACGCTCAAAGAGATGGAAGAATCCGATACCGAATTTATCACCTATCAGGGGGAATTCACCTATGGACAGCACAGCAGGACGCACAAGAGCATATTCTCTACCCGGGCTGATTTGAAGAATATGAACAATGCCCTGGAGAATTTTCTGGTCAACATCCTGGAACCTCTTTCATCCATGGCGTACCTCTCAGGACTGACCTATGAGGAGAAGCTGTTTGAGAAGATATGGAAACTGATGCTGGACAACTCTGCCCATGACAGCATAGGCATGTGCAATTCAGACCGGACGAACAGGGATGTCAGGCATCGGTTCGAACTGGCGTCAAACTATGCAAAGGACCTCCTGGAACTCAAGCAGAGGGAAATCGGCATCGGCATCCAAGAAAAGGACGCGTTCCAGTTCCAGCTTTACAACCTGTTGCCGTATAGGAGGGATGGCTATGTCGAAGTAGAGCTGTTTGTGCCTTCACCCCGGTTTGCCATCAGGAATGGAAAAGGAGTAATACAGGAGCACGAGGTTCTGGAGATTGAGGATGTGACCGCTGATATCTTTGCCAAGTCGAAACGGGAGATTGGGGTGGATGATGACAATGACCCACTCTGGGCAAGGACGGTTGAATCAATCTACAGGACAAGAACCCGGATCAGGGCGACGGACCTGTCACCAATGGGTTATGAGACATTCTATATTCTGGGGGAGGACGAAGAACGCGCTGTAATCGAGCCGGATACGACGGCGCATCAGGTGGAAAACGAGTACTACAGCATCCATGTTGATGAAAATGACCGCATCTGCCTTCAGGACAAGAGAAACGGGAAGATCTGTCAGGACTTCATCGATATCGAGGATTCAGGCGATGAGGGGGATTCCTATGATTATTCCGAACCTTCCGAGGACAGGGTCATCCTTAATAAGCGCCTCGTCACCTCTTCATACAGCAACAGTGGATTCACAAGTCAGGGGGAGTTCACCTTTAAGATGATGCTTCCCATGAACCTTGAGCAACGGGCAGGCGGGTCTTATGATACGGAACAGGCCGTAAATCTTGAAGTCATGTTGCACAGGGGAGAAGAAAATATTCACATCAAAGTATCCACTGTAAACCGGGTGACGGAGCACCGGCTGAGGCTTGTGGTCAATGCAGGGATCAGGGCGGAAAAATCTGTGGCTGACCAACAGTTTGGACTTATCGAAAGACCTGTCTATCTGAGCGAGGTTGAGTCTTGGAAGGAAGAAGGCTGGGATGAAAAGCCGAGGACCATCGAACCCATGCAATCTCTGGTAAGCCTCTGCGATGGGCTAAGCACGGTGGAAGTCATCACGGAATCTGTAAGGGAGTATCAGGTCATCGGGAAAACCTATGACAAAATTGCCATGACCCTCTACAGGTCGACGCCATTTCTTGGGAAGGACAATCTGAATGACAGACCTGGCCGAGAGTCCGGAACCAAAGCAAGGACCCCTGATGCGGAGCTTATTGGCACGGAGATTGTTTCAAGCTATGTCGTCAGACTATTCGACAGCCCGGTAGAAGGAAGTCTTCTCAGCCTGAACGCAAAGGAAATCCTGACACCCATCATTGGCTATCAGGCGGCTCAGTTCAAGAACAATACCAATTATTTTGTGCTCAACATGCCTAGAAGTCGAAACTTCGCGGAGAAGATTTCCCTCGTGGAGACTAGCAAGAATGTGGTGCTTTCCACGTTGAAGAAGGCCGAAGGCAGGGAAGATCTCATCTTAAGGCTTTACAATCCTTCTGAAAGGAATAAGGTCAGTATGGGGATGTTTAGCACATACATGAAGGAAATTGTAGAGGTGAGGCTCGATGAGACAGTGAAGGATAATTCCAGCCTGATGTTCAATCCTTGTGAGGTCAAAGGATACGTCCTTTCCAAGCTATAGGGTAAATTCTTTACCGTGTCCCTCATGAGTGAAAAATAGAAGATTATCGCAACGGCAGCCGGGGAACCCAACAGGGTAACCTCGGCTGCCGTTTTTCACGGAACTCTTCAGATCTCCCGCCGCGGATAGACGTAAATTTTGGAGATCCTCGGGTAGAGATGGTTTAGGCATGCCTGAATCTGGTAGAATGAATAATGACGTTATCGTATGAAAAAAGTGAGAACCAAAGTTTAAGGATTGATGAACCTTTTCTTAAACATCGTTAGAAATCATCTTTCTTCATGAAAATTTGCTATTATGGTATAGAACAATATACAACTTCTAGAAAACAACAAAAGCGAGGTGAAGGGAATGGATCGGAACATAGACAGGATTACTGCGTCAAAATGGGGAATACCTGCGATTTTGACGTGTGTTCTTTATTTGAAGTCATTGATCCTTCTCTTCTCATTATATGAGTTAAGTGTAAGAGTTTTCCTGCTGAGTTTTCTTGGCATTGCCCCGATCCTGCTCATCGTATCTTTTTCTTTCCTGTTTGAGGACCGGAGGAAATGGATGTTTTTCTTTGTCGTCGATTTGGTATTGTCCATCATTTTGTATTCGGATCTGGCATATTTCAGAGGACTTAACCGGCTATTTAGTCTGTACGTCTTATTCATCAAGAATCTGACCTTTGATTTAGGCGCAAGTGCCGGGGAATTTACATTTCAGATGGACTTCGTCATGCTGATCGATTTGCCTCTTATTGTCTATATCCTCAGAAGAAACAAGAAACTAGCGAAAAATCAGGGGTATGTCATGAAGAAGGAACCTTTCACAAGGAGACGTCTTCTCTTTGGAACCTCTTTCACCTTAAGCTTCGTGCTGATGATGACACAGATCTTTGCAATGTACCGTACTGAGGGCATGGAGAACTATGCGAATCATGCGTTGCTGCTTTCGCCGGTGGGGAATCATTTGGTGAACATGGCAAGCTTTGTTGCAGAAAAGACCACGACACTTCGGGATGTGGATTTGGGGAATATCGATTCCTGGTATGACAAAAATCTGACGAATCTCAATGCGGACCCATCAAGCGAGGACCTCTTCGGTATCCTCGAAGGGAAAAATATCATCGTCATCCATTTCGAGTCCCTGGAATCCTTTGTGCTGAATGAATCCTTCTATGGTAAGGAAATTACACCCAATCTTAACAGGATTCTTAACAGCAGCATCTCCTTTACCGGGATTCATGAACAGGTAAGGGAAGGCACCAGTTCGGACACCGAGCTGATGTTCAATACAGGTCTGTACCCTACGATGAAGGGGAGTGCCTTCATGAGCTATGGGAACAACGAGTACTTTGCCCTGCCCAAGCTGTTGAAGACCAAGGGATATGAGACCATGTCCCTCCACGGCGACGATGCGAAGTTCTGGAACCGTGATGTAGTGTACCCCAATATGGGAATTGACAAATATGTTGATGAGCAGCTTTTCGAGGACAAGCGCTATAGCGGACTTGGGATTCTCGACGAGTCTTTATTTGAACAGTCAGAGAAGGAGCTTGATAAAGCGACTTCACCCTTCTATTCCTACATCACGACCGTGACATCCCATATGCCTTTCAGCCTTGAAAAAGAGTATCGTACGCTTGATATCCCAGGGGACAATCCGGATATGAGATACCTTGAAACCATTCACTATACGGACGCATATCTAGGCGAATTCTATGATTCCCTGGAAGAGAAGGGCTTGCTGGAAAATAGCGCATTCATCATTTTTGGCGACCATGAAGGCCTCCACAAATACTATGAATCAGAGCTGCCGGACAATGACAAGAAGCTTCCTTTCATTATCAGCGTACCGGGTATGGAAGGAATTGAAATTGATACGACAGGCGGACAGGTGGACATGCTGCCAACGCTCCTCTATCTTATGGGCGTGAAGAAAGATGTTTACAGCCGAAAAGTCATGGGGAGCAATCTCCTAAGAACAGGTCCGGGTTCTGTAATATTGCCTTCGGGTGAAATCCTTGGGGAACCCAGAAATGAGGAACATCTGAAGAGAGCCACTGAGATTTCCAATCTGATTCTCGCTGGAGATTACTTTGGCGAAGGCCATTCTAACAAGGTGAACCATGAGCCTGAGAGGACTGATGAATCGCCGGAATAAGTAGGATACGGGATTGAGTTCACCCTCTATTCCACTTCTGCCAGATACGTTTTTATTATGCCTATGAAGAGTAGAGCATCATTATGGTCATTTCTTTCAGCATAGTAGAATCGTGACGAAATAAAAATAATAGCACAGCGCATGACAAACATCCAATGATTGTCATGCGCTGTGCTATTTGCGGCATATTTATTTTGTTCTGGGATAAGAAACAGGTGGAAGTGGCTTGTCCCTCAGTCTTAATCTTGATAAGATAAGAAAGACAGATTTGAATTAATGTGACTGGAGATGCACTATGGATGGAATGATCAAGGAAATAGAAGATTTGGTTCATCAGCTGACGGCATTTGAAAAAATGTACCAGCAGATAAGAGTTGTCGACCCTGTTAAAAAGAAAGTCATCTATCTGGATAACAAAAGTCTTCTGGAGTCACATGATTCCTGCTATGACATTTGGGCAAAGGGTGAGATCTGCAGGAACTGCATTTCAATGCGAGCCTATCATGAGAACGATACCTTCATCAAGATGGACTATACCCTAGACAGGATCATGATGGTAACGGCGATTCCTATAGAGTTGAGAGGTAAGAGGGTCGTGGTAGAACTTCTGAAGGATGTCACGAAAAGTATCATTCTGGATGAAGTGAAATTAAGTGACAGCATGGAAGTGAAAGATCTTCTTGAAAAGGCAAACATTGCGGTGGTAACGGATGCCCTGACACAGATTTACAATAAAAGGTTTATCATGGAAAAGCTTCCAGTGGAGATTGTCATGACTCATCTGGAAAATGAATCTCTGTCCCTGATCATGGCAGATATCGATTTTTTCAAGAAAATCAATGACACCTATGGTCATGTAGCTGGGGACTACATCTTGAAGGAGTTTGCCCAGACGCTGAAAAACAATGTCAGAGACGAATTAGACTGGGTTGCGCGGTTTGGGGGAGAGGAATTCCTGATCTGCCTCAAGCATACGGACCGGACGGAGGCTTTGATTATTGCGGAGCGAATGAGAAAAGCTGTTGAGGAAGCATGTTTCATCTACAATGATTCGGAAATCAAGTTTACTTCCAGCTTTGGGGTTTACACGATCCAGGATGAGAAAATCGCAGATAATCTGCAGCTCATTGAATTTGCCGACAAGAACCTGTATATCGCGAAGAATTCTGGCCGGAATGTCGTTGTAGGTTAGCCTTAGCTACTTCAAATTCTTTTGACTGTTTGAAAAGTTGAATAATGGGATAAAAACGATGGACCTGTCTTAGCTACATGACTAAGACAGGTCCATAAATTTATAAGAACACTTAGGTGCTATCAGTATTGTGAACTAAACGTTTTGTGGTTGTGGACTTTGAAAAAATAATTCACTACTATTAGCAGATATATCGATATTATATTCTTTCTTAGTAACCTCCAAATAAACATCAAGGAGATCATGCTGATTAGTTATTTTTAACATGGAAAATGCTGAATATAGTGCTTCTAAATAATTAGGTGCATTAAGACGAAATTCAGCAATACCTTTTCGATAGTACAAAAGATACAATATATGTGTTGTTTCATTATTTAAACAGTAAGCTATACCTTCATTTGCTATTTCAATTACCTTTTTATGATCGTCTTGTAAATGATAGTTGTAAGCTAAATTTGAATAGATCTTTATGACCAAGAAATTCAAATACTTAGGTGTCGAATTATTTTGAAGTTTATCCAAAATGAAATAAAGAATCTCATTACTTATCTTTACTCCGTTTCCTTGGGCTATCAGGATACTTAAAAAGAGGAGTATGCGAAGTTCAATATAGCTGTAGTTATAGGTTTTAAAATTAGTCACATTGAACTTAGGAATAGTGAGTTTTAGGGCATCCATAAGCAAATTTTGTGCATCGTTATGATCACTGGAAATTCTTGAATAATATAGAGTTATTCCTCTGATAAACAATAAAAACTGAATAACCTCATTTGGATTGACTATTGATGAACGTTCGCTCTCGGTGAAACTTTTTCGTATATTTTCCTCAAG